>Ga0209051_1000594_pt1 | contig 42766 bp, 39 predicted proteins | sample AraplaCvi_mMS_r2_2_FD_184286 | JGI IMG/M metagenome (GOLD analysis project Ga0209051, IMG submission 184286) | Arabidopsis root microbial communities from North Carolina, USA - plate scrape MF_Cvi_mMS_r2 (SPAdes) (version 2) | ecosystem: Host-associated > Plants > Roots > Endosphere | place...
ATCCGCAGGAACAGGATCGGGTGGCAATCGGCCATGTTCGAGCCGATGACGAAGAACAGGTCGGTGACGTCGAAGTCGGTGTAGGACCCCGGCGGGCCGTCCGCGCCCAGCGATTGCTTGTAACCCGTTCCCGCACTTGCCATGCAGAGCCGCGAATTCGACTCGATGTGCACCGTGCGCAGGAAGCCCTTGGCCAGCTTGGTCGCCAGATACTGCGCCTCGATCGACATCTGGCCCGAGACGTAGAGCGCCACCGCGTCGGGGCCGTGCTCGTCGACGATCGCGCGGAGTCGGCGTCCGGCGTCGGCGACGGCCTCGTCCACCGACGTCGGCACCGGCTGTTCGCCACGCGACGGCCGCACCAGCGCCGTCCTCAGCCGGTCGTCGTCGGCGGCCATCATCTCGGCATGCGTCGCACCCTTGGTGCACAGCCGACCGAAGTTGGTGGGATGCAACTCGTCGCCCGACACCCGGGCGATCACCGGGAGGCCACTGGCGGAGTCGGTCCGGGTCTGGACCTCGATGCCACAGCCGACACCGCAGTAGGAGCACGCGGTTCTGGTCGTGACGGTCACCCCGGTTCAGCCCGCGGTGACGGGTTCGGGTGTCCTGCCGACGTTCTCGCCGGTCCCGGCATGGGTCCTCATCCGCAGGAAGACGGCCCAGGTGGTGACGGCACAGACGACGTAGAAGCCCAGGAACACCCAGAACGCGTTGGTCGCGGACTTCGCGTCACCGACGTAGGACGCCCGGAGCACGATGTTGATGAACACCCCACCCAGCGCGCCGACGGCGCCGGCGAACCCGATCAGCGCGCCCGACATGCTGCGCGACCACGCCGCCTTCTCCTCTCGGCTCCAGCCCTCCTTGCCCTGGGCCTTCGCCTCGAAGATGGACGGGATCATCTTGTAGGTCGAGCCGTTACCGGTGCCGGAGAGGATGAACAGCAGGATGAAGCCGATCACGTAGGCCGTCAGCTGACCGCCGCTGGGGGCCCCCTTCTGCGCGTCGTCGAGCACGCCGGCGCCGACCAGGATGCCCGCGGCGAAGATCATCGCGACGAACACGTACAGCGTCACCTTGCCGCCGCCGACGCGGTCGGCCAGCTTGCCGCCGAACGGGCGGGCGACGGACCCGAGCAGCGGACCGATGAACGCGATCTGCGCGGCGTGCAACGACGCCTGGGCGGCGGTGTCGCCCCCGGCCAGGTAGTTGATCTGCATGACCTGACCGAAGGCGAAGCTGAAGCCGATGAACGAGCCGAAGGTGCCGATGTAGAGGAAGCTCATCACCCAGGAATGCTTGTAGCGCAACGCCTCCGCCATCGCGCCAAGGTTGGAGCGCTGATTGCGGAGGTTGTCCATGAAGAACGCCGCGCCGAGGGCCGCCACGGCGATCGCGACGAGGTAGACCGCGCAGACGATTTCGGGGGCGGTGTTGCTGATCGCCGAGATCACGAACAGCCCGACGAGTTGGATCACCGGGACGCCGATGTTGCCGCCCCCGGCGTTGAGCCCCAGCGCCCAACCCTTGAGTCGTTGTGGGTAGAAGGCGTTGATGTTGGTCATCGACGAGGCGAAGTTGCCGCCGCCGACCCCGGCGAACGCCGCCACGACCATGAAGGTGGTGTAGGACGCGCCCGGGTTCTTCATCACCCACAGGGTCAGCACCGTCGGAATCAGCAGCAGCAGTGCACTGACCACGGTCCAGTTGCGTCCACCGAAGCGGGCCGGCGCAACGGTGTACGGGATGCGCATGAAGGCGCCGACCAGCGTCGGCATGGCCACCAGGTAGAACTTGCCCGCGGCGTCGACGTGGTAGACGGCCTGGGGCATGAACAGCACCATCACCGACCAGATCGACCAGATCGAGAAGCCCACGTGCTCGGCGACGATGGACCAGATCAGGTTGCGCTTGGCGATCTTCTCGCCGCCGGCCTCCCAGGCGCCAACGTCCTCGGCGTCCCAGTGTTCGATGTTGCGGTCCCGTGTGAGCGGCATCACTGATTCTCCTCAGAAGGTGTTGAATCAGGTTTACGGCCAGGGCATTCCGCGTCCGTTGCTCAGCTGTGTCGAGTGTGTCAACAGTGCCTCACACCGCGGCGGGGATCCAGGTGAGGCGATGTTGTTCGCTGCGGACGCGCCGACGAAACGGTGCGGAAACAATCCGGACTTAGCTTCGGTGCGATGAGCGATGGCAGCACTCCGGTATTCCTGCAGGGTCCGTTCGCGTTCGAGGGCAAGGGCCACGACGAGCCGCTGCCGATCGACGAATCGCTGCGCTACGTGGTCCCGGCCGGTGCGACGACGCAGCCGGTGTACTTCCGCGGCGGGAACTCCACCGAGGACATGATCTCGGTGGTCCTGTTTCGGGACGGAAAACCCATGCGCTACTTCCCGATTGCTGCCAAGGGTGCCACCCACGTCGCACTGCGGGTGGTCGAGGATCTGCTCGCCGACTCCGTTCTCGAACTCTTCGTCGCCGCGCCGCTCGGGTGCAGTGGCACGGTCGTCGTCGACCTCGGGATGGTGCAGGTCCCGTGACGGGCACCCGGCGCAAGCTCGTCGTCGTCGGCAACGGCATGGCGGGGATCCGCGCGGTGGAGGAGATCCTCGCCCGCGGTGGATCGGAGCAGTTCGACGTCACCGTCTTCGGGGACGAGCCCTACGGCAACTACAACCGGATCCTGCTGTCCAACGTGCTCGCCGGCAGTGACGATCCCAGTGAGATCTACCTCAACGAGGTCGACTGGTACGCCGAGAACGGGATTTCGCTTCGGGCCGGTGTGCGGGTGGTGCGCGTCGACCCGTACGCCCGCGTCGTGGCTTCCGACGACGGTGCGACCACCCGCTACGACAAGCTCATCCTGGCCACCGGCAGCCGTTCGTTCTTCCCCCCGATGACGGGGTTGTGGGCCGACGACAAGAATTTGGTCGACGGCGTCTTCGGCTTCCGCACCCTCGACGACTGCGTCGGCATGATCGCCGAAGCCGTGCACCGCACCAAGGCCGTGGTGATCGGCGGTGGCCTGCTGGGCCTCGAGGCCGCCCGCGGACTGCAGAACCGGGGACTCGACGTCGACGTCGTCCACGCCGGGCCCACCCTGATGAACGCCCAACTCGACGACCCCGCTGGCGCGATTCTGCGAAAGTCCGTGGAGGACATCGGCATCAAGGTCCACGTCGACAAGCGCACCACCGAGGTGACCACGTCGGCGGACGGCCGGCTCACCGGCATCGTGTTTGCCGACGGCAGCTCGATTGCGTGCGACATGCTGGTCGTCGCGACGGGCATCCGGCCGAACGTGGGGCTTGCGCAGCGAGCGGGGTTGACCGTCGAACGCGCAATCGTGGTCGACGACCACATGCGCTCGGTCGACGACGACGACGTGTACGTCGTGGGCGAGTGCGCACAACATCGCGGCCAGGTATACGGGCTGGTGGCACCGCTGTGGGAGCAGGCCGCGGTGCTGGCCGACCATCTGACGGGCGCGAATACCGTTGCGGCCTATCATGGTTCGCGCACGGCAACCAAACTGAAGGTCGCGGGCGTCGACGTCGCGTCGATGGGGCTCAAGGGTCCGGAGCTGCCCGACGACGAGTTCGTCCAGTTCTCCGAGCCGCGGCACGGGGTGTACAAGACGATCGTGATCCGCGACGGCAAGCTGGTCGGCGCGACCCTGGTCGGCGACGTCCGCAAGGTCGCGTTCCTGACCCAGGCCTTCGACGGTGGGCTACCGCTGCCCGAGGAACGCGTGTCGATGCTGTTCGACATCGGCACGCCGGACGTGGCGGTCGGGGTCGCCGAACTGGCCGACGACGCCCAGGTCTGCAACTGCAACGGCGTCTCCAAGGGCGCCCTGGTGGCCTGCGTACGCGGTGGCGAGAGCTCGGTCACCGGGGTGATGAAGGCGACCAAGGCGGGCAAGGGCTGCGGCTCGTGCAAGCAATTGGTGGCGCAGGTCGTGGAGTGGGCCGCCGGCGGCGCCGTGGTCGAGGACCCGTCGGCCAACTGGTACGTCCCGGCCGTTCCGTACGACAAGCCGACGTTGATGGCCATGATCCGGGACCTTCGATTGCATTCGGTGTCATCGGTCTTCGCCACGCTGACACCCGACGGCCGACCCGATGCCGGTTCCAAGATGGCGTTGGCGTCCCTGCTGGAGACGATGTGGGCCGACGAGTTCGTCGACGAGCGTGACGCCCGCTTCGTCAACGACCGGGTGCACGCCAACATCCAGCGCGACGGCACGTTCTCGGTGGTGCCCCAGATGAAGGGCGGTGTCACCAACCCGCAGCAGCTGCGCAAGATCGCCGACGTCGCCGACAAGTACGACGTGCCGATGATCAAGCTCACCGGTGGTCAGCGCATCGACCTGCTCGGCATCAAGAAGGAGGACCTGCCGGGGGTGTGGGCCGACCTGGACATGCCGTCGGGGTACGCCTACGGCAAGAGCTTTCGCACGGTGAAGACATGCGTCGGCAGCGACTTCTGCCGTTTCGGCGTCGGGGATTCGACGGCGCTGGGCATCGCGCTCGAGGAGCGCTTCCAAGGTCTGGCCAGCCCGGCCAAGATGAAGCTCGCCGTCACCGGGTGCCCCCGCAACTGCGCCGAGGCCCTGTGCAAGGACCTCGGGGTGGTCGCGGTCGAGGGTGGGCGCTGGGAGATGTACGTCGGCGGCGCGGCAGGCGCGCACATCCGCAAGGGTGATCTGCTGGCCACCGTCGACGACGCGGCCGAGGTCATGACGCTGACCGGTCGCTTCCTGCAGTACTACCGGGAGAACGCGAACTGGTTGGAGCGGACGTACGCGTGGGTGCCTCGGGTCGGGATCGAGCACATCCGCGCGGTGGTCGTCGAGGACGCCGAGGGGCTGGCCGAACAACTGGACGCCAACATGGCGAAATCAGTTGCCGCCTATCGTGATCCGTGGCTCGACGGCCGCGAGCCCGCGAGTGAGGGACAGTTCCGGTCGTCGCTACCGCTGCTGCCACTCCCCCAGGTTCCAGTCCGATGAGCGACGCGGCGATCGGCCGGGTCGACGAGATTCCGGTCGGCGAGGGGCGTGCCTTCGCCGTCGACGGGGAGCAGATCGCGGTCTACCGGATGCGGGACGGCACGTTGCGGGCGCTGGGCGCGGTGTGTCCGCACCGCGGCGGACCGTTGGCCGACGGCCTGACCGACGACGAGTCGGTGGTGTGCCCGCTACACGGCCGAACCTACGACCTCATCAGCGGCGCCGAGACGACCGGCAGCGGCCCGGGCGTCTGCTCGCACGCCGTGCGCGCCGACGACGACGGATCCATCCTGATGGGCCTCGAATGCCGTTGAGCGGTCACATCTTCGCGTGGCGGGCCCGGACGAAGCCGTATGCGCCGTAGGCGGCGAGACCGACCGCGGCGAGCAACAACAGGAACTTGCCGAACGGTGCGGCGCCCAGCGTCTTCACGGCGGAGTCGACGCCGGAGGCCTTGGCGGGGTCCGCGGTGAAGGTGGCGACGATGACCAGGATGCCCGCGCCCGCCAAGACCAAGCCCTTGGCGACGTAGCCGACCATCCCCACCCAGGTGACGGCGGTGCTGCCCGACACGTCGAGTTCCTCCAGGAACTTCTTGGTGACGCCCTTGTACACGTGATAGCCGCCGACCCCGATGATGCCAAGCGCGATGACGATCAAGACCGCCTTGCCCCAACCGGATTTCATCATCTCGGCGCTCAGGCCGGCGTTCTGCTGACCGCTGGACTTGCCACTGCCCACCGCGAACTTGCCGGCCGAGAAGGCCAGCGAGAGGTAGACCACGCCGACGGCGGCCGACTTCACCCGGTGCTTGGCGTCCTCCTCGAGGAACGTCTCGACGAGGTACCAGACGCCGAGCGCGGCGAGGACGACGGTAGCCACCCACAGCATCACCGCGCCGCCGGGTTGAGCGGCGAGGGTCGCCAACGCACCGGACTGGTCGGCGTTGCCGCCCGTGCCCAGCGCCAACTTCGCGACGATGAAGGCGATCAGAATGTGCAGGAGTCCGCTGGCCGCAAAGCCGGCTCGGGCTGCGCGTTCGAACCAGACGTTGTCGTGGGCGGTGTGAGCCGCCGAACGGGTGTCGACCATGGCCGGGGTGTACCCCGGGCTCGTCACGGGCCAAACCGAATTATTGACGGCAAAGTAGACGGGGCGGATACGACGGTGGGCCCCTCCACCGGAGGGGCCCACCGCCGTCAGCGTGCTGCTACTGGCTAGCTCTCGCCGCCCTTCGAGGCGCCGCCGGACTCGCCGCCGGAGGCGCCGGACTTGGCTTCGCTGCCGGCCGCGGACGAGCCGCCACCTTCGCTACCGCCGTTGGAGCTGGCTGCCTTGGTCTTCGGCTCGGCCTTGCTCCCACCCGTGGACGCCGATTCCGTGGCGTCCTTCTTGGCGTCCTTCTTTGCGTCCTTCTTGTCCTGCTTGGCCGCTTCCTTGGTGTCCTTCTTGTCCTGCTTTGCGTCCTGCTTGTCGCCGGCGTCCTGCTTGTCGGCCGACGATCCCTCGCTGGCCGCCGGGGTCGAGTTCGACGACGAGGGAGCCGAGGTGTCGGCATCCTTCGTGGACGGGGCCGCCGCGGTGATCGCCGCCGGCTTGTCCAACGTGAGGGTCACGTTCTGCGAGCTCCGGGTCAGGGTCGAGACGTCCGACGGGCCGCTGTTCACCGAAGCGGTGGACGGTCCGGCGATGATCCCGCCTGCCGTGTTCAACGTGGTGCCCACCGTGCCGGCCACCTGGCCGGCGCTCGCCAGCCCGGTCGCACCCACGGCGCCGACGGTCGCGAGACCCTGGGCAGCCGTGGCCGCTCCGCCGGCGAGGGCTTGCGCACCCGTCGCCGCCCCGTATGCGACGCCTTGAGCCACCGTGGCCGCGGTGTAGGCCAGTGCCTGAGCACCCGTCGCCGTCGCACCGGCGAGAGCCTGGGCCCCCGTGGCTGCGGTGTAGGCGAGTGCCTGGGCGGCCGTCGCCCCGGCCCCGGCGAGCCCTTGTGCCAGGCCGTTGACGCCACCGGTGGCCAACGACGCAAGCGCCGCCGCGTAGTTGCCGGGGTTCAGCGGGTTGGCCAGGATGGCTGCGATGGCGCCGATGCCGCCGGCGGCGAAGGCGACACCTGCGTTGCCGGCCGCTGCCAGACCGGTGGCACCCGTGACGCCGAGACCCTGAAGGGCGGTGGCACCGGTGGTGGTGATGGCCGCGAGGCCCGTGGCGCCCGTGACGCCGATGCCCTGCAGGGCGGTCGCGCCGGTGACGCCGATGCCCTGGAGGGCGGTGGCGCCCGTGACGCCGGCCGCCTGCAGACCAGTGGCGCCGGTGACGCCCAACCCTTGCAGGCCGACCGCACCGGTGTTCGTGACGCCCGCAAGCGTCTGCGCGCCGGCGAGTCCCGTGCCCGCGAGGACCACGGCGGCCGCGCCGGCGAGGTCACCAGGGGTGAGGGCCAGCGTGGAGACCGGTTCGTCGGCGACGAGCGCGGCGGAGCGGTTGGTTGCCGCCGCGTCGGCCGCGGGGGCCGGGCCGTCGATTGCCAGTCCGAGAGCCGTCGTGATCGCGGTCAGCAGTGTGGCACCGACGCCGCTCACCGTGGCCAGCGTGGTCGCGCCCGCCGCACCGAGGCCGGCCAGCGCCTGCGCACCGCCGCCCACCGAGGTGGCCAGCGTGATGGCGCCGGCCTGTCCGAGCGACGCGAGCGCGGTGCTACCCGCGACGTTGAGCGTGGTGAGTCCTGCCACGACGGTGCCGCCGAGGCCGGCCAGACCCTGGGCTCCGGCGAGGCCGAGGCCCGCCAGACCCGTGGTCAGTCCGACGGACGTGCCGGTCAGCAGCGAGCCGAGCGCAACCGCGTAGTTGGCGGGGTTCAGCGGGTTCGCGAGGATGGCCGTCAACGCGCCCACCCCACCGCCGGCGATGGCAGCTCCTGCGCCACCGAGGGTGGCCAGGGTCGTCGCGCCGGCCACGCCGAGGGTGCCCAGCCCGGTGCCGATCGTGTTGCCGATGCCCGCGAGTGCCTGCGCGCCGGCGGTACCCAGTCCCGCTAGCGCGACGGTCCCGGCTGCGCCGAGACCGCCCACCGCGGTGGTGATCCCGGATCCAAGACCGGCGAGCGCGACGGTTCCTGCGGTCGCCAAGCCGTTGTAGGCCTGGCTCAGGGCGATGGCGGCCCCGGTCGCGAGGGTGCCGATGGCGGACAGTACGTCCGGTGCGAGATCGGCCAGCGCGTTGCCGATCGCCGTGTTGAGGGTGGTGCCGGCCGTGCCGATGGTGGCGAGCAGGTTGGTGCCCAACGCACCCACCGCGTAGTTCGCCAAGCTGCCCGACACCCCAAGCCCGAGCGCGGCCTGACTCAGCGTCTGGCTGCCACCGGCGATGAGGATCGCCAGCGCCGCCGGATAGGCACCCGGGTTCAGCGGATTCGAGGCGATCGCGGCGAGCGCACCGAGGGTGGTCGCCGACAACTGCGTACCGGCGATGCCGATGGTCTGGTTGAGCGCGGTGCCGGCGGCGCCGAAGTTGTTCAGCGCGTTCGTGCCGGTGATGCCGAGGCCCTGGGCGCCCTGCGCCAGCGCGAGCGTGGCGCCGGACGTCAGATCGGCGAGTGCCTGGGCCAGACCGGTGGGCGTGTACTCGGCGAAGACCGTCGGAATCTGGTCTGCCTTGATCGACAGAGCCGGGGGCGTCGGGGTCAGGGGAGCAATCGCGATGGCCGTGGCTCCGACGAGAGCGATGCCTGCTGTGAGTGGTGAGCGAATGGCGCGTTGCATGTGAATCTCCTGCGTTGGGATGAGACCGATGGGCAAACTTTATAACTTCGTAATGCTCAGATGCACTACTTTGCTGGAGAAATTTTTCAGACCGTTCATCGATCTTGAAATTCATTTGCTGGGCGGCGAGGACGGCGGCTTGCCAAGCGTGCCGAAGTCGCATTTCTGGCAAAGCCGAACGCCGCTATGCGGCTCCGGATCGGGTCGACTCAGCAATGCATCGGCGGGACATGGGGCAAGGGCGTCAACGAGCCCGAGCGCCGAATGTGACCAGTTCACGGGATGCTCTGAAACTCCGGGCCGCTTTCGTCGAACCCGACGGGGCAAGATCTAGCAATGGGGTGATCGACGCGACACGAGGCTCGCGACCATGGCGTGGCTCACTCCTGTCGGCGCACTGCCCCGTTCGCCCGCGGCGAGTGGGCCGCCGACCGGTTGCGGCGGGGTCTCGGCGGCAACCCGGAGTGTCGCGGCGCGACCCCGGGTGGGTCGAGACGGGCCCGAACCCGGCCACACCAGGTAAATCCGCCGCGTGCGCCATCCGCGCTGGCGGAGGGCGCCGGGGCGAGGCCAGAGCCGGCTCGACCGGTCCGACAATCGCATTCAGCCCGCGATTGTCGAACCTCCTCGGAAAAACCCCAGTTCACACGCTTCTTCGAATTCTAAACATAGTAATTTCACTATGCTCCGCCATTTGCGATCATGATGGTCGAAAGCGTTCAAATGGAATGTTCTGCACGCCGATCGACCAATGACGAGTTCGCCAGCAGCAAATGAAATTGACGCTTACGTCGATGGTGAGACTAAACGACGGGCTTGACCGCCAGCACCGGCTTTTGGCATTCGAGGATCAGCTGCTGGGAGACACTTCCCAGCAGCAGCTTTCCCACCGGATTGCGGTGCCGGATGCCGATGACCAACAGCTCGGCATCGGGGCGGTCCATCACCGTCAGGAGCTCGTCGACGGGGTCGACGCCAACGGGCTGGGTGAGTTCGTAGGCCAGCCCGCTGGTCTTGAGTCGCTCCTCGACGTCGTGCACCTCCGGCGCACCGGCGAAGGCCGGGTCGACGTAGGCGTCACCCTTGGTCGAGTTGACCACCAAGAGGCCCGTCCCCCGCAGCGACGCCTCGGTCATGGCGTGCTCCAGGGCGGCCTGACCATACTGATCCGCGGTGTATCCGACCACTATCATTTCGTCTCCTCGCCAAGGCGCTCGTGGACGTGCTGCTCGGGCACGCGCTCGTCGGTCATCACGCCTGGGCCTTCTCTCTCTGGTCCTTGTCGTCCTCCACGAGCAACAGCGTCTCCTCGCTGCGGTGCATCAGCTTCAGCACCAGCGGCGCCAGCAGCAGCAGCGCCATGCAGACGTAGACCCCGATCGCCACCGGCTCGGTGAACAAGCTGCCCCACTCACCACCACCCAACTGCAGACTCTGACGCAGCTGGCGTTCGATGCGCGGCCCGAGGATGACCCCGATGATCAAGGGCAGCACGGGGAGTCCGAACCGACGCATCATCAACCCGAGCAGACCGAAGACCAACAGCAGCACGAGGTCGAGCGGCTGGATGTTCACCGCGAACGCGCCGAGGGTCGCGAAGAACAGGATGCCCGCGTAGAGATACGGCCGCGGCGTGCGCAGCAGCTTCGCCCACAGCGGCGCCAGCGGCAGGTTGAGCACCAGCAGCAGGAAGTTGCCGATGAAGAGGCTGGCGATCAGGGTCCAGATCAGCAGCGGTTCCTTGTCGAACAGCGTCGGGCCGGGCTGAATGCCGTAGGAGACGAACGCCGTCAGCATGACGGCGGCGGTGGCGTTGGTCGGCAGACCCAGCGACAGCATCGGCACCAAGGTGCCTGCCGCCGACGCGTTGTTGGCCGCCTCCGGACCCGCGACGCCCTCGATGGCGCCCTTGCCGAACTCCTCGGGGTGCTTGGAGAGCTTCTTCTCGGTGATGTAGGAGAGGAACGTCGGCAGCTCGGCGCCACCGGCGGGCAGCGCCCCGAACGGGAAGCCGTAGGCCGTGCCGCGTAGCCACGGCTTCCACGACCGCCGCCAGTCGCTCTTGCCCATCCACGGCCGGCCGACCGGGATGACCTCGGCGGGCTTCTGGCGCAGGTGCGCGGCGACCCAGAGGGCCTCACCGAGGGCGAACACCGCGACCGCGATCACGACGATGTCGATGCCGTCCGACAGCTGCGGCAGACCGAACGTCGCCCGGGCCTGACCGGTCAGGGAGTCGATGCCCACCAAGCCGATTGCCAGCCCGAGGAACAACGAGATGCCGCCGCGGAGCTTGGACGACCCGAGCACGGCCGTCACCGCCACCAGGGCGAACAGCATGATCGCGAGATACGACGGCGCGCCGAGCGTGACCGCGAACCGCGAGATCGCCGGGGCGAAGAGCGCCAGGAGGACGGTGCCGATGGTGCCCGCGACGAACGACCCGATGGCCGCCGTCGCCAGCGCCTGTGCGGCTCTGCCCGCCTTGGCCATCTTGTTGCCCTCGATCGCCGTGATCACCGACGACGACTCGCCAGGGGTGTTCAACAGGATCGAGGTCGTCGACCCGCCGTACATGCCGCCGTAGAAGATGCCGGCGAACATGATGAACGCCGCACTGGGGCTGACGTTGTAGGTGATCGGCAGCAGCAGGGCGACCGTCATCGCGGGCCCGATGCCGGGAAGCACCCCGACCGCCGTGCCCAACAACACGCCGATGCAGGCGTACAGCAGGTTCATCGGCGTGGCGGCCTGCTCGAAGCCCTGAATCAACCAGCCCAGATTGTCCAACATCTACAGAATCCCATCGAGAATGCCTGCGGGCAGCGGAATTCCGAGCCCCGAGTAGAACGCATAGAAGCTTGCGGTGCTCAGCACCGCGCCGATCACGATGTTGCGGACGTAGTGCTTGCTGCCCAGGACCGTGGCGCACGCGGCGAACATGAGTGCGCCGGTGATCGCCCAGCCCAGCGGCATGACCAACAGAATCGTGGCGACGAAGATGGCCACCAGCAGGCCGACCGTGCGCCAGTCGCTGGGCAGATCGGGGTCGATGTCCTCCCCCGCGTCGGCCTCGCCCTTGGAACCTCGCGGGATGGCGATCGCCAGGATGACCGCCAGCAGCAGCAGGCCGATCCCGATGATCATCGGAAACAGTCGTGGCCCAACGGGATCCACCTTGGCGAAACCGCCGGGGAGGTTCAGTGCGTCGTAGACGAGGAACGCGCCAACCAGCACCAGCACCGCGCAGACCACGTACTGCGCGCGGTCGACGGTGGGTGCCGGCGCGTCGTCGGTCGGCACGGGGTTCTGCGCGGGCTTCTCGATCGGCTCGGTCATAGCAGCCCCAGCTCGGTCAGCGTCGTCGAGACGCGCTGGTCCTGATCCTTGAGGAACTGTTCGAACGGTGCTCCGGTCATGAATGCGTCAGTCCAGCCGTTCTTCACCAGGGCCTCCTTCCACGCGTCGGTGCCATGCAGTTCTTCGAGCGTCTTCACCAGCACCTGCTTGGACTCCTCCGAGATGTCCGGCGGCGCCAGGACGCCGCGCCAGTTGGTGAAGGTGAGGTTGATCCCGGCTTCCTTGAGCGTGGGCGCGTCGACGCCTTCCACGCGCGTGTCCCCCGAGACGGCGAGGACGCGGACCTGGCCCGCCTCGATCTGGTCGACGTACTCGCCGAGGCCCGAGGTGCCCGCCGCGATCTTCTTGCCGAGCAGCGCGGTGAGCAGGTCGCCGCCGCCGTCGTAGGAGACGAAGTTGACCTTCTTCGGGTCGACGCCCACGGCACGGGCGGTCTCCATCGGGAACAGGTGGTCGGGACCGCCCGGCGACGAACCGCCGCCGATGGTCACCTTGGCGGGATCGGCCTTCCACGCGGCGACGAAGTCGTCGACCGTCTTGAACGGCGAGTCGGCGGGCACCAGGATGCCCTCCTGCTCCTCGACGACCTTGGCGAGTGCGGTCGCGTTGGTGGCCAGCGCATTGGATCCGTTGGTGTAGACCGCGCCGACGACGCCGAGCCCCATCATCATCATGAGGTCGCCGTTGCCCTTCTCGTTCATCAGACGGGCCATCGCGACGGTGCCACCTGCGCCGATGACGTTGAACACCTCGACGCGACCGGTGATGTCGTCGTCCTCCATGATCTTGACGGCGGTGCGCGCCGTCAGGTCGTAACCGCCACCGGGGCTGTTGGGGACCATCATCCGCAGCCGGTGCAGGCCGGAGTCGTCGTTGCCGCGCGTCACCCCGCAGCCGGTCGCGAACGCGGCGGCGAGCGCGAGGCTGATTAGGACCGCGAGGATGCGCGTCGTTCTGGGAGGTCGTGCTCTCATAGGGTCGTCCCAATTCGCTTGAGTGTGATGCTCAGCAATACTGGACTCAGAGGTGACACAGGTCACTCTTTCGGACGCAAAGGAAGTTGTGGTCGTTGCGATCACCGGTACGAAGTGTGGGGCGACGCGCCACGTCGGCCCGCGCCGACGGCGGCCCGCGTAGGACGCGCAGCCTCGCCGGCCAGTTCCTGGTCTTCCAATTGGTGGTGATCGCCATCGTGTTGGTGGCCGTCGCCGCGGTGTCGGTCACCCAGTCCACCGACGAGTTCCGCGACGTCCGCGGCCAGCGGATGATCGCGGTCGCGGAGAACCTGGCGTCGACGCCGATCGTCCGCGCGCGCTTCGCCGATCAGTTCGCCGCGCAGATCTTGGCCCCCGACGTCGACCGGGCCGTCGCCCTGTCCGGTGCCGAACTCGCCGAGATCGCCGACCCCACGGGCGTGGTCCGGGTGTCGACGGATCCGTCGCGCCTGGGACGCAAGCTCGACCTGACCGACAGCGGCGCCGCGCACGGCCGGGCCTGGTTCGGCGACCTCGACGTCGACGGCGTGCACAGTCTCGCGGGCCAGGTGCCGATCAACGACGTCGACGGGGTCGTGCTGGCCGTCGTGTCCGTCTCCGAGCGATATCCCTCCATATGGCAACTCCTCGGCGGCGCGGGCGAGCGCCTCCTGGTCTACCTCGGACTCGGCGCGGCGCTGGGCGCGATGGCGTCGTGGCTTCTCTCACGGCGCATCAAACGACAAACCCGCGGTCTCGAGATCGCCGAGATCGCCGGCCTGGCCGAGCACCGGGAAGCGTTGTTGCACAGCATTCGAGAAGGCGTGGTGGCCGTCGACGACGACGGTGTCATCACCGTGCTCAACGACAGCGCGCAGGTGCTGCTGGACGTGACCGAGGACGCCGTGGGGCGCCGGGTCGACGCCGTCGACCTCGACCCGGCGGTGACCGAGTTCCTGCTGTCGGCCGGTGACGGACGCACTGCCCAGTCTGACACCGGGCGGGCCGCCCAGTCTGACGTCGTCATCGTCACGCGCACCAGGGTGCTCGCGCTCAACCGGCGGTCGGCGACGAGTCAGGGCAAGCGGATCGGCACGGTGACCACCATGCGGGACAGCACCGAACTGGCGTCCATGCAGGGCCAGCTGTCCTCGCACAAGAGCGTCACCGACACCCTGCGGGCCCAGACCCACGAGTTCGCCAACCAGTTGCACACCATCTCCGGTCTGGTCCAGCTCGGCGAATACGACTCCGTCCACGACTTCGTCGGCGCCCTGACCCGCCGCCGAGCCGAGATCAGCGACGCCGTCACCCAACTCGTCTCCGACCCGGCCGTCGCCGCATTGCTGATCGCCAAGACGTCCCTGGCCGCCGAGAGCGGTGTCACGCTGACCATCGACGGCGACTCGCACCTGTCGGCACTGGACCCCGCACTCTCCACCGACGTGATCACCCTGCTGGGTAACCTCATCGACAACGCGGTCGACGTGTCCGAGGGTTCGCCCGCCGCGCGCGTCACCGTCCACCTCGACGACGCCGAAGGGATGACCGTGTCCGTCACCGACTCGGGACCCGGTGTGCCCGAACATCTTCGAGAGGAAATCTTCGCCAGGGGCGTCACGTCCAAACCCGACGTCCCCGGCGGACGCGGGATCGGTCTGGCGCTGGTCCGACTGGTGAGCGCCCAACTCGGCGGCACGGTCGACGTGACCGACGCCCCGTCGGGAGGGGCCCGCTTCCGGGTCTACCTTCCCCCGGCCCGGTTGGCCGAACGTGCGTGAGGTGCTCGTCGTCGACGACGACTTCATGGTCGCAGAGATCCACCGCAAGTTCGTCGACCGCGTCGACGGGTTCACCACGGTGGGCGCCGCGCGGACCGGTGCGGAAGCCCTCGAGTTGGCCGGCCACCTGCATCCCGACCTGATCCTGCTCGACGTGTACCTGCCCGACATGACGGGGCTGGACGTGTTGAAGCGGTTGCGGTCGGCCGGCGACCCCGTCGGCGTCATCATGATCACCGCGGCCCGCGAACTCGACACCGTCAGCGGGGCGCTCGACGGCGGCGCGGCCGACTACCTGATCAAGCCGTTCGAGTTCCCCCAACTGCAAGCCAAACTCGAGGCCTTTGCGACGCGGGCCGAGGCCCTGGCGTCGGCGGCCGGTGCCGACCAGTCGCTGATCGACACGCTGTTCGGCAGCCAGGGCGGTGCGGCCGGCCCGGTCGACGTCGACCTGCCCAAGGGCCTTGGCAAGGTGACCGGGCAGCTGGTTCTGGACGCGGCCCGTGCCGCCGGTGAAGTGTCTGCCGCGGAATGCGCTGAGCTGGTTGGTATTTCGAGGGTCAGCGCGCGCCGGTACCTGGAGCACTTCCTGGGCGTCGGAGCCCTGGAACTGCGGCTGCAGTACGGCGCCGGTAGGCCCGAGCGCCGATACCGGGCGCGCCGCGCAGAATAGGGCCATGAACGCTGAAGTCGAGCAGTCCCGAGTCGACGCCCTCCGCGACGCCGAGCGCAAGGCCCACACCCTCTTCGACGAGGTGGTGGCCCGTGGGCTGATCACCCCCGGCGTCGGGGAACGCGAGCTCAGTGACCAGATCCGCCGCCTCGCCGACGAGCTGTTCGGGGTCAAGAAGTTCTGGCACAAGCGCATCGTGCGCGCCGGGGCCAACACCGTCGAGCCCTACGCCGAGAACCCGCCGGATCGCGTCGTCGAGACCGACGACATCGTGTTCCTCGACTTCGGCCCCATCTTCGCCGACTGGGAGGCCGACTTCGGCCGGACCTACGTCGTGGGCGACGACCCCGCCAAGCACCGGCTCGCCGAGGACCTCCCGCGGATCTGGGAGGCCGGCCGCACGTTCTTCGAGGCGCATCCCGACGTCACCGGCGCCCAGCTGTACGCCCACGTGCTCGGACTGATTCGCGACGCCGGGTGGGACCACGCGGGCGAACACGTCGGCCACCTGGTCGGCGAGTTCCCGCACGTCCGCATCAGCGGTGACGCCATGGCGAGCTACATCGCCGCGGCGAACACCGATCCCATGCGCCGCACCGACCCGGCCGGGCAGGACTGCCACTGGATCCTCGAAGTCCACCTCATCGATCGGCGAGGCGGCTTCGGCGGGTTCTTCGAGCAGCTGCTCGACATTCCCTCCTGAGGAACAGCATCCAGGACGTGACGACGATCAGCAGCGCCACGCCCAGGACCAGACCCTCGGCCCTCGCCGGGTAGAGCGTCCCGGTGAGGTAGTAGTCGACGAAGCCGTCGGACGGTAGCGGCGCCATCCCCGCGCGGGCCCGTGCCCACCGCTCCAGTGCCGTCAGCGGGCAGACGAAGTCGACGATCTCGATCGCCACGCACCACAGCACCACCGGGACGTGCACCCAGATGGTCTTCGGCCACCTCAGGGCGAGGAATCCACCAATGAGGCCGTACCCCACGAAGGCGAGGTGGACGGCGACGACGACTGCAACCAAGATCATGAACGGCACCTGCGAACTCGTGACACACCAACCCCCGCCACGATACCGACGCCGGATCGCGCCCCCCTGCGAAGGCGGGGCGCTCGCCCGTATCCTCTAGCGGTGGCGAAGACGGTGCTGTTCCTCTACAACGATCCCACTGCGCCCGAGGCGATGCTGGGAGACGCGTTCACCGAATGCGGTTACGACGTCGCGACTTTCGATGTCGTCACCGCCGCCCAGGCCGCCGATCCGGCGTTCGACGTGACGATGCCCGACCCGACGGCCTACGACGTCGTCGTGCCCCTCGGCTCCCGGTGGGGAGTTGGCGACGGATTCGCCTGGATGGACTCCGAGGCGGCCATGGTGCGTGCCGCGCACGCGGCGGAGGTGCCGATGCTCGGGGTCTGCTTCGGCGGTCAGCTCATCGCCCACGCACTGGGCGGTTCGGTGACCCGCTCGCCCGCACCCGAAGTCGGCTGGTTCGACGTCGACGCCTCCCGGACCGAACTGGTGCCCGGTGGACCGTGGTTCGAGTGGCACTTCGACCGGTTCACCGTGCCGACGGGAGCAGTGGAGATCGCCAGGAACGCGAACGCTTCCCAGGCGTTCGTCATGGGCACGACGATGGGTCTGCAGTTCCATCCCGAGGTCGACGAGGGCCTGCTGGAGATGTGGCTGGCAGGCGACGGCGCCGCCGAACTCGCCGCGCTGGGCCTCGACGCCGACACGTTGCGCAGCGCCACCCGGACCGAACTCGACAGCGCCACCAAGCGGGTGCACGCGCTCGTCAGGGCCTTCGTGGACGGGGTCGCTCAGGCCTGAGCGTGTCCCAGCTGGTGGGCCAGCGCGTCGCCGACCAGGGGCTGGCGAAACCGGTGACCGGCATTCTGCAACGCCACCGGCAGCACGCGCTGATTCGCCTCGGCCAGCTCGCGGGCACCCTGGCTGCCCAGCAGCAGCCGCGGGCCGAACGCCGGCACCGGCAGCAGCGCCGGGCGGTGCATGGTGCCGGCCAACGCCGCGGTGTAGTCCACGTTGCGGACGGGGTTCGGCGCCACCGCGTTGACGGGTCCGCTGAGGCGGTCGTCGTAGAGCGCGCGGTAGTACACGTCGACCAGGTCGTCGATGCCGATCCACGACAGCCACTGCTGGCCGCTGCCCAGCCGACCACCGAGTCCGGCGGCGAACAGCGGACGCATCAGCTTGAGGGTGCCGCCGCGGGCGGCCTGCACGATGCCGGTCCGCACGGCCACCACGCGCCGCCCCGCGTCGGCCGCGGGGGCGCTCGCAGCCTCCCAGTCGGCGACCACGTCGGCCAGGAAGCCGTCGCCGCGGGAGCTCTTCTCGTCGAGCGGGGCGTCCCCACGGTCGTAGCCGTAGAAGCCGATTGCCGAGGCGGTCACGAACGTCGGCGGGCCGCCCGGACGTGCGGCGACCTCGGCGAGCTTGCGGGTCGGCTCGATGCGGCTGTCCCGGATCGCCGCACGATGGGAGTCGGTGAACCGGCCGGCGATCGACGTACCGGCCAGGTGCACCACCGCGTCGGTGCCCTCCAGCAGGTCGGCTGCGGGCGCGTCGGGATCCCACTGGCGTTCGTCGGGGCCGGTGGCGGCATGCCTGACCAGTCGGATCACCCGGTGGCCGCCGCTGGTCAGCAGTGCCGTCAACGCCGAGCCGACGAGCCCCGAGGCTCCGGTGACGGCGACGGTCACGGGCCGCAGACCCGCCGCGGCGGCGTCCCGGTGGGCGTCGAGGTCGTCGGCCAGCTGGCGGTGGCGATAGACGAAGGTGGACCGCAGCGCGGCCGCGGGCACCGGCGCGTCGACGCGGTCGTGGACCCGGGTGGCGTCCGGCCCCTCGGCGCTGAACTCGTGGGTGTGGCGCCACGTCCCGATGATCCGCGGCGGCCACGATCGCACCCCGTCCGACGACAGCTGGTCGACGAACCGGTGCGGCGGGTCGTAGTCGGCGGCCTCGTGCTGCGCGACCCATCGCAGTCCGGCGGGCAGGCCGAGCACCGCGCGACCGTCGGCCACCGAGGTGGTCTCGGCGACCACGGTCATCGGCTGCCACGGCGGCACCAGCCGTGGCATCGCGCCCGGCCGGGTGTGCCAGGCGAAGACCTCGTCCAACGGATGGTCGACCACGCTCTCGAACTCGATGCCCACGACATCCATTCGTAGCTGCCTCGGTGGCGGATTGCACGCCCGCCGCGGGACCACCGGCCTACGATGCCGACATCCGGCCTTCAGCTGCACGCACGTTCGGGGACCGCCGCGCGGCGGGCAGAGTCCTCGGAGACATGCTGGCCACCCGCGGCGCCGGCCGCGACGTCGTGGTTCTCGGCCTGGCGCGGGGCGGCGTGCCCGTCGGCGCCGAGATCGCCGATCGGCTCGGCGCGGAGCTCGACGCCTTCGTGGTCCGGAAACTCGGCGCGCCGCTGTGGCCGGAGCTGGCGATGGGAGCGATCGCCAGCGGCGGCGGCATCGTCGTCAACGACGAGGTGGTGCGGAGCCTGGGCGTCACCGACACCGAACTGCGGGACGTGGTCGAGGTCGAGACTCGGGAGTTGGCGCGGCGTGAGGTGGCTTATCGCGGTCCGGCGCCGCCGCCGCTGCTGACGGGCCGGACGGTGCTGCTCGTCGACGACGGCATCGCCACGGGGGCGACGATGCGGGCCGCCCTTCGTGCGGTGCGTGCCGCCGGGCCTGCGCGGGTGGTGGTGGCGGTCCCGGTGGCACCGTCGTCGGTGTTCGACCTGCTCCGCGGCGAGGCCGACGACGTGGTCGTCGCGGTGGTGCCACGCCGCTTCGACGCGGTGGGGCAGGCGTACGAGGACTTCCGTCAGGTCAGCGACGACGAGGTGCGCGCTGCGCTAAAACCCTAGTCGCGCTTGGCTTCTGGGGTGCCCTCCGACGTGTCGTCGGCGGTGCCCCCGTCACGGGCCTCCACGCCAACGGTCGACGGCTCGGGCTCGGGCTCGGCGGGGACGTCGGGCTCCTCGGGGTAGTCCTCCGCGGCCTCGGGATCCGTCACGGCCGGCATGACGGTCGTCTCGTCGTCACCGTCGTCGTCGGGCGAACTGCCCGCCTCGGCGCCCTTGGACCGTTCGCGAAGCGCGTCGACGATGAGTAGCAGCACGCCGATGACGCTGGCCCCGATGCACACCCAGGCGATCAGCTCGTTGCTGGTCACCACGGCGGTCACCAGTGCGGCAAGGCCGATGACGGCAAGGACTAGCGCAACTATCAGCATCAATCAGCCGATCAGTTGTTGCCCCGGTTGAACTGGTTGAACCCGCCACCGTCGTTGTTGGCGGTCGAGTCAACCGGTGCTGCCGAGCCACGCTGGCCAAGCTCCTCGAGCTGAGACTCGAGGTACGTCTTGAGGCGCGTGCGGTATTCGCGCTCGAAGGTGCGCAGCTGCTCGAGCCGACCCTCGAGGACGGTGCGCTGCTGGTTGATCGTGCCCATGATCTCGGTGTGCTTGCGCTCGGCGTCGGCCTGCAGGGCGTCGGCCTTCTCCTGTGCCTGCCGAAGCTGGGTCTCGGAGCGCGTCTGAGCGTCCGACAACAGCGCATCGGCGCGCGCCTTTGCCTCGGACACCGTGGTCTCCGCAGTCTGACGGGCCTCGTTGACCATGGCGTCGGCCTGCGCCCGCGCGTCGGCGAGCATCTTGTCGGACTCGGCCTTGGCGGTGCCGGTCAAGCGGTCGGCGGTGTCCTGGGCCAGGCCGAGGATCTTCGCCGCCTTGATGTGCGAATCCTCGCTGACGGGCGCGGCGGCGACCGGCTGCGGCGCCTCGTAGGCCGGCTGCGGAGGCGCGACCGGCTCCGGCTCTGGCTCGGGCTGCTGGTACTGGGGAATCGACTGAGTGGCCTGGACGCCGCTGCCCGAGCGCGCGCTCGACAGGTCCTGGTCGAGCTCGGCGACCCGCTGACGGAGGTCGGCGTTCTCCTCGATGAGGCGGGTCAGTTCGTTCTCGACGAGGTCGAGGAAGGCGTCGACCTCGTCTTCGTTGTAACCGCGCTTGCCGATCGGCGGCTTGCTGAACGCGACGTTATGGACGTCGGCTGGTGTAAGCGGCATTGTCTGCCCCCTTGAGGTCTGGACCGTCAACCGGTGTCATATGAAAGCCATGTTGGAAGTAACTGGCGTCCATCCTGTCACAGTAGACCCGGCGGTTGCGGTTGAGGTCCAGATTAAGAGCGAATTTCACAGATCACGGGGCCTTTGGCGGTCCCCCGCCGGCCGGCTCGCGCTACTGGCTCCAGGCCAACTCCATGCCGATGAACGCGGCCAGCAGAAGGACCATGATCGACAGGTCGAAACGCACCGCACCTATCGTGAGCTGCGGAATTATGCGGCGGAGCAACTTCACCGGCGGATCGGTCACCGTCATGATGACCTCGAGGACGACGACCATGAAGCCCCGCGGACGCCAGTCCCTGGCGAACGAGCGCACGAACTCGACGACCACCCGCGCGATGAGGAGAAGCCAGAACGCGAACAGCACGAAGCCCAGGATCGAAAAGAACAGCGACAACTGCGCGACCTCACTCCAGGCGATGATGACATTGGGTAGAGCTGGACCACGGGTCGAAGGAGAACCCGATCTGGGACCAGCGTACCCAGGCCGTCACTGGTAGGCGTAGAAGCCGGCCTCGGCGATGCGCTTGCGCTCGTCGGCGGTCACGTCGACGTCGGCCGGGGAGAGAAGGAAGACCTTCGTGGCGACCTTGTCGAAGGAGCCGCGAAGGGCGAACGCCAGTCCGGCGGCGAAGTCGACCAGGCGCTTGGCGTCGGCGTTGTCCATCGACACGAGGTCCATGATCACGGGGGTGCCGTCGCGGAAGCGCTCGCCGATGGTGCGGGCCTCGCTGTAGTCCTTGGGACGCAGCGTGGTGATCTTCGCCAGCGGGCTGCCCGCCTCGAAGAGCTCGGCCATGCGGCGCGGCTCCATCGCCACGGCGCCGCGGGTGGCGCCGTGCAGGGTGTTGAAGCGCGGACGCTCGAACTCACGGCGGCCCCGGAAGGACGGCTCGTCGAGGTATCCGCCACGGTAACCCGCTGGGGCCCCGGCCATTTCGCGTTCGAACTCGCGCGCGCCGGGACGGTCCATCCGGTCGTCGTAACCGCGCGGCTCGCCGGGGCGGGCGTCGTAGCCGCGGCCCTCGTCCTCGAAGCGGTCCTCCCGGGCGCGACGGGGGTATGCGGCGCGCGACGTGCGGTCGTCGTCGTCGTAGTACTCGTCGTCGTAATCGTCCATCGGCGCCATACCGAAGTAGGCCTTGACCTTATGCAGTGTGCTCATCGGAGACCCTTCTGATGACTGAAATTCGTGTTGTCTGTGATGAAGATGTGACTGGAGTGACTACTCAGGGAGACGTTAGAGGACGTGCTCCCATAAGAGCGGTACCGACACGCACACACGTCGAGCCGTGTTTCACCGCCGTCTCGAGGTCACCTGACATACCTGCCGAAAGACCGAGACGATGCTGGTAGGAGGTCTGTACCCGTTGGTATTCGGCTTCTAAACGCGTGAACGACTCCGTCGCGTCGGAATGCAACGGCGGGATCGCCATCAGGCCCACGAAGTCCAGTCCGTCGGTGGCGTCGGTCAGCGCGCACAGCTCGTCCACGAGGTCCGGCCGACCGACGTCGACCCCGCCTCGATCGGGATCACCGTCGAGGCTCACCTGCAGATAGACCCGCAGCGGGTCCGCCCGCGTGCCCTCCGCCAGCGCCTCGGCCGAGGCCCGGCCCAGCGCCTCGACGACCGCCGCGCGGTCCACCGAGTGCGCGGCGTAGGCCCACTGCGCCACCGCCTTTGCCTTCTTGCGCTGAATGCTGCCGATCATGTGCCAGCGCAGCGGCGGCATCGACTCCCCCGCCGCCAGCCCGGCCACCTCGGCGATCTTGCGGGACGCCTCCTGCTCGCGTGATTCGCCGAAGGCGGTGCACCCCAGGCGGACCAGCTCGACCACGTCTGAGGTCGGAAAGAACTTCGTCACGGGCAACAATTCGATCTCGGAGGCGTCGCGACCCGCAGCGGCCGCGGCGTCGTCGACCCGCCGACGCAGTGCCGCAAGGGATTCGGCGAGTTCGGCGGCACGGGTCGACGTCATTGCATCCACACCAGGGAGGCGAGACGCCCAGTGGGCGCGTCACGGCGGTGACTGAACAGGTTCGGGTCGTCGACGGTGCAGCGCGGGTCGACGCCCACCGACGTGATCCCCAACTCGGTGAGTTGCCGGGCGATCCCGGAGCGCAGGTCCAGGCCCGCCGTGCCACGGGCGGTGCTGGTCCGACTGCCCGGCAGTGCCGCCTCGACGTCGGCGGCCATGTCGTCGGGCACCTCGTAGTTGCGCCCGCTGACCGCCGGGCCCAGCAGCACCGAGACGTCCTCCACGTGTGCGCCGTGAGCCAGCATGACCTCCACCGCTCGCGCCACGACGCCCAACTTGGCTCCCGCCCGGCCGGCGTGCACGGCCGCGACCACGCCGGCGTGCGGATCGGACAGCAGGACGGGAACGCAGTCGGCGGTCACCACGGCCAACGCCAGCCCGGGCCGGGTGGTCACCAGCCCGTCGGCGTCGTCGACCGCGCCGTCGACCGGTCCGTCCACCACGACGACGCGGTCGCCGTGGACCTGATTCATCCAGACGATGCCGTCGGGGCCGAGGCCGGTCGTCTCGGCGAGCCGGGACCGGTTGGCCGCCACCGCGGCCGGGTCGTCACCGACGTGGTCGCCCAGGTTGAACGTGTCGAACGGCGGAGCCGAGGCGCCACCGGCCCTCGTCGTGGTCACACATCGGATGCGTCTGGTCACGCCAACCAGTATCCCGGCCCTTCCGGAACGGCCCGGTCAGTGACGCATGAAGGGCGGCACGTCGACGTCGTCGTCGTCGTCCCCGCCGCCGCCGATGCTGACCGTCGCACCGTTGGTGTGCACCGGCACGCTCGCCGGGTCCGGGTCGAAGGCCGACGGCGGCCGCAGCTTGCCCGAGGTGCCCGAGGCGACCGACGGGCCGCTGAGGCCGGCGCCCACGACGGGCTTGCGGCTGGGTCCAGCGGCGTCGAAGCCCGCGGCGATCACGGTGACGCGCACTTCGTCGCCGAGCGAGTCGTCGATGACGGTGCCGAAGATGATGTTGGCCTCGGGGTGCGCGGAATCCTGCACCAGCGACGCCGCCTCGTTGATCTCGAAGAGACCGAGGTCGCTGCCACCGGCCACCGACAGCAGCACGCCGAGGGCGCCTTCCATCGACGCCTCGAGCAGCGGCGAGTTGATGGCCATCTCGGCGGCCTTCAGTGCCCGTCCGTCACCGCGCGCCGAGCCGATGCCCATCAGCGCCGTGCCCGCGCCGGACATCACGCCCTTGACGTCGGCGAAGTCGACGTTGATGAGGCCGGGGGTGGTGATCAGGTCGGTGATGCCCTGCACGCCGTTGAGCAGCACCTCGTCGGCGCTGCGGAACGCGTCCATCAGCGACACCGCGGCGTCGCCCATCTGCAGCAGGCGGTCGTTGGGGATCACGATGAGCGTGTCGCAGCTCTCGCGCAGTGCCGCGATGCCCGCCTCGGCCTGGTTGGAGCGGCGCTTGCCCTCGAAGGAGAACGGTCGCGTGACCACGCCGACGGTGAGCGCGCCCAGCTTGCGGGCGATCGTCGCGACGACGGGAGCGCCACCGGTGCCGGTGCCGCCACCCTCGCCCGCGGTGACGAACACCATGTCGGCGCCGCGCAGCAGCTCCTCGATGTCGTCCTTGGCGTCGTCGGCGGCCTTGCGTCCGACTTCGGGGTCGGCGCCGGCGCCGAGGCCACGGGTGGAGTCCCGGCCGACGTCGAGCTTGACGTCGGCGTCGCTCATCAACAGCGCTTGCGCGTCGGTGTTGATGGCGATGAACTCGACGCCCTTGAGTCCTTGCTCGATCATCCGGTTGACGGCGTTGACGCCGCCGCCACCGATGCCGACCACCTTTATTACTGCGAGATAGTTGTGCGGGGGTGTCATCGGTAGTCTTCCTCCTGGGCCAACCCTCAACCTCAACCATAGGCTTAGAGTTATGTCAAGTAGTTTCGCGCAAACAGAACGGTAGGGCGAGCACGCGAGGTATCCGCGCAGGCGCGCCGCGACACGCCGCGGAAGTTTCCCCGCGGGTTACTTGACCGTCGGAAGGTCCGGGCTGGAGAGGTCGTAGGTGGTCCCCGGCTGCGTCAGCAGCGCACCCAACTTCAGCGCCTTTTCGTCGGTGCGGTCGGTCGTCCCCCAGATCACCTGCCGACCGTCGAACAGGGTGAGGGTGATCGAGGCGACCGACGGCGCCGCGATGCGGCTGACCTGCGAGGCCACCTCGGGGCGCAGCGCGGTGAGCACCTGAAGCGCCGCCAGCGTCGGAAGGTCGCTCGGCCCAGGGGTGTCGGCGTCCAGGTACGGCAGCCCGGGAGGCGGTGGCGCCGTGGCGAAGTCGACGCCGTCGCGATCGAACAGATGCGAGCCGTCCGGATAGTCCTTGACCACCACGGGAATCCGCTCGACGATGGTGATCCGCAACGTCGACGGATATTCGCGCTGCACCCGGGCGCTGGCGACCCGGCGGATGGTCGCGACGCGGTCGGCGACCGCGTCGGTGTCGATCTGCAGGAGCGGCGTGTCGGTGGGCACCGCGGCTGCCTGCTGGACCTCGTCTTGGGTCAGCGTGACCAACCCGGTGATCGCCATGACGCGCGCCGACATGATGGGCGTGAAGTACAGGAGCAGACCGGCGCCCACGACCAGCACGCTGATCAGCGCCGACCACATCAGCGCCTTCAACCCCCTGATCAGACCCCGGGCCGACGGTTTGGGCGCGTCGGCGGGTCGACCGGCGACCCGCCTCTTGGCCTCGCGCCGGGCGTTCTCGATCGCCGTGGCACGCTCCTGCGCCGCGCGTCGCTCCTCCCGCTCGCGCCTGGCCCGGCGCCGGGGACCCTCGAAGTCGGCCTCGTCGTCGGGACCGTCGGTCGTGGCGACCTCGCCACCGGGAACGTCACCTGAAACGTCGTGCGCAGCGCCGTCGGCGAGGTCGTCCGCGACGACGGCGTCGTCGGCGACGTCCGGCTCGTCGGTGGGGCCGGTCACGGCTACCGCGCCCCCGGCGCGTCGCGTCCGGCCCGCTGCGTCAGCGCGGCGAGGATCTCCCCGCCGAGCATGGTGACGTCGCCGGCTCCCATCGTCACCACCACGTCACCCGGTCTGGCCGAGGCGGCCACCAGGTCCGCCACCGCGGAGAAGTCCGGGACGTAGCGCACCGGGACGCCGACGTGTTCGGCGACGCTGGCGCCGCTGACGCCGGCGATGGGCTGCTCACGCGCGGCGTAGACGTCGAGCACGAAAACCTCGTCGGCGAGGCTCAGCGCGCGCCCGAATTCCCGGGCGAAGGTCTCGGTCCTGGAGTACAGGTGCGGCTGGAACACCGCGACGCAGCGCCCGTGGCCCGCAACCGCCTGCAGAGCCTCGAGGTCGACGCGAACCTCCGTCGGATGGTGGGCGTAGACGTCGAAAACCCGCACGCCCGCGGCCGTGCCGACCGACTCGAGTCGTCGTCGGACGCCCTCGAACGCGGCCAGCCCGTCGAGCACCGTCTCCACGTCGGCTCCCGCCTGCACCGCCGCCAGCAACGCGCCCAGCGCGTTGAGCGCCATGTGCCTGCCCGGCACCGCCAGCCGCATGCCCCGGGGCTGAGCCTCACCCGCCAACTGCACGGTCGACACGCTGCCGGTGCCCTGCTGACTCCAGTCGACCAGTGCCGCAGCGAGATTCGTCGAGGTACCGGCACTGCCGTAGCGCAGCACGCGAACCCCGGCGGCCTCCGCCCGGTCCGCGAGGGCCGCCGCACCGACATCGTCGGCGCACACGACCAACGATCCACCGGGCCGCAGCCGCGCGACGAACCCGTCGAAGACGGCCACGTAGGCCTCGACGGTGCCGAAGAAGTCGAGGTGATCGGCCTCGACGTTGGTGACCACGGCGACGTCGGGGGTGTATTCGAGCAGCGAGCCGTCGCTCTCGTCGGCTTCGGCGACGAAGCACTCGCCACTGCCGTGATGGGCGTTCGTGCCCGCCTCCCCCAGATCGCCGCCGACGGCGAACGACGGGTCGACGCCGGCGCGTTGCAGGGCCACGACGATCATCGACGTGGTCGTGGTCTTGCCGTGCGTGCCCGTCACCATCACGGTGGTGTAGCCGTCCATCAACCTGGCGAGCACCTCGGGCCGCAGGATGACGGGGATGCCGCGGCGGCGGGCCTCGACGAGTTCGGGGTTGTCCTTCGGAATCGCGGCGTGCGTGCTGACTACCGCGGTCGGGCCCCCGGGCAACATGTCGAGCGACGACGCGTCGTGCCCGATCCTGACCTGGGCGCCTCGGGCGCGCAGTGCGGCCACTCCGCGCGACTCCTTGGCGTCCGACCCCGACACCAGACCGCCCCGGTCGAGCAGGATGCGGGCGATGCCGGACATCCCCGCACCCCCGATGCCCACCATGTGCACCCGCTGCAACGCCGACGGCAGTTCGCGCGGATTCATCGAGCCCTCCGGTTCTCGGCGACGACCCCGAGCGCCACCTCGGCGACCCGGCGCGCGGCGTCACGATGCCCGGCGAGCGTGGCGGCCGCCGTCATCGCCGTCAGCCGCGGCGGATCCGCCAGCAGCACGCGGACGGTCTCGGTGATGAACTCCGGCGTCAGATCCGCGTCGGCGATCAGCAGGCCACCGCCGGCACCGACCACGGGCAGCGCGTTGAGGCGCTGCTCGCCGTTGCCGATGGGCAGCGGAACGTACACCGCGGGCAGGCCCACCGCGGTCACCTCGGCGACGGTCATCGCACCCGACCGGCAGATGACCAGGTCGGCCGCGGCGTACGCCAGGTCCATCCGGCTGAGGTACGGCACCGCCACGTACGGGCGGTCGCCGACCGCGGGGACGCGTAGCTGCAACACGTTCTTGGGGCCGTGCGCGTGCAGGACCGCGATGCCCGCCGACGCGAGATCGTCGGCCGCCCCGGAGACGGCCCGGTTCAGGGACTGCGCGCCCTGGGATCCGCCGAAGACGAGGAGCACACGGTCGTCCTCGGCGAATCCGAAGTGCGCCCTGGCCTCGGCGCGTAGCGCCATCCGGTCCAGGGACGTGATGGTCTCGCGCACGGGCACGCCGACCACCTCGACACGCCTTCCGAGCCCGGGGTCGGCGGTCGCGGCCAGGACGCGCCGCGCCGACCGGGCACCGACCCGGTTCGCCCAGCCCGCCCGCGCGTTCGCCTCGTGGATGACGACGGGCACGACGGTCCGTCGCGCGGCACCACCGCGGGCCGCGAGATAGGCGGGCAGGGCGACGTAGCCGCCGAAGCCGATCACGACGTCGGCGTGGACCTCGTCCAGGATCTCCCGGGTCTGGCGGACCGCCGAGCGGACCCGCAGCGGGAGTCGGACCAGGTCGCCGGACGGCTTGCGGGGAAACGGGACGGGGGTGATGAGCTTGAGGTCGTAGCCGCGCTCGGGTACCAGCCGCGTCTCGAGACCGCGCGCCGTGCCCAGGGCGGTGATCTGCACCGTCGGATCCAGCGCCACCAATGCGTCGGCGACGGCCATCGCGGGCTCGATGTGGCCAGCGGTGCCGCCACCGGCAAGCACGACGGAGATCACTCCCCCGTCGCTGCGCTCCTGCCCGCCGGAGACAATTCCCCCGTCGCTGCGCTCCTGCCCGCCGGAGACAATTCCCCCGTCGCTGCGCTCCTGCCCGCCGGAGACCCCACCGCGAGGACTATCAGGGTTGCTCACCCGTAACGCTGACCTTCCAGAGGGCGAGCCCGTCGACTCGGTTGACGCTGACGGTCTCCATGATGCCCTGCGCCCCTCGCCGTCCGAGCAGCCGGCTCCGCGGAGGCGCGCCTGCGATCCTCGGCGGGTTTGCGGACGGGCTTCGGGTTGCCCTTCGTCTTCACCTTCGGCGCTGCCTTGGACTTCGCCTTCGGCTTGGGCTTCTTCGGGGCGGGCTTGGGAGGCGCCGGCTTGTCAGGGCGCTTCCGGAGCCGGTCCCGCGCCGCCTCCAGACGGGTCGGCACGTAGGGCTCGGGCAGCGGCAGTCGCAGCAGCCGGTTGAACCGGTCCTCGCGGCCGGCGCGTAGCGCCGCGACCGCCTCCGGTTCGTGCCTCGCCGCGTTGGTGATGATGCCCAACATGAACAGCGTGGTGGCAGTCGACGTGCCACCGGCGGAGATCAGCGGCAACTGCAGGCCCGTGACCGGCAACAGGCCCACCACGTAACCGACGTTGATGAACGCCTGGCCGAGGACCCAGAGGGTCGTCGTGGCGGTGAGCAACCGCAGGAACGGATCCGCCGAGCGGCGCGCGATGCGCATGCCGGTGTAGGCGAACAGACCAAAGAGGCAGAGCAGCCCGACGGCGCCGACGAAGCCGAGCTCCTCCCCGATGATGGCAAAGATGAAGTCGTTGTGGGCGTTGGGCAGATAGTTCCACTTGGCCGTGCCCTGCCCGAGCCCGTCGCCGAAGATGCCGCCGTTGGCCAGGGCGTAGCGGGCCTGCCGAGACTGGTATCCCGAGCCCTGCATGTCCGCCCCGGGATTCAGCCAGGACTGCACCCGGTCGGACCGGTAGCCCGCCGACACGGCCAGGATGGCCGCGGCCACCACGACCGCCAGCAGCGAGGTCGCGAAGATTCGCAGCGGCAGACCGGCGTACCACAGCAGGCCAAGCAGGATGATGCCCAGCGAGACCGTCTGACCGAGGTCGGGCTGCATCACGATCAGCATCAGGGCGACGAGGGCGCCCGGCACCAGCGGGAACAGCATCTCCCGCACCGACGCCCGCTCCATGCGGCGCGCGGCGAGCAGGTGCGCGCCCCAGATGGCGAAGGCGATCTTGGCCAGCTCCGAGGGCTGCATCGAGAAGCCGGCGACGACGAACCAGCCGCGAGAACCGTTGGACTCCTTACCGATGCCCGGGATGAGGACCAGGATCAGCAGGACGATGGTGAAGATGAAGCCGGGGAAGGCCACCTTGCGCATGAACGCGACCGGCGTGCGCAACGCGATGTAGAAGGCGACCAGGCCGACGGCGGTCCACAGGACCTGCTTGGCGAAGATCGCCCACGGGGAGCCGTCCTCGTCGTAGGAGTGCACCCCCGAGGCGGACAGCACCATGATCAGCCCGAGCGTGACGAGCAACGCCGCGACGGCGATGACGAGGTGAAACGACGTCATGGGCCGGCTGAGCCAGGCCCCGAATCGGGTGCGGGGGACGACGTCCACACCGGCGGCGCCGTCGGCACTGGGTTTGCTGCGCCGTAACTTGGCGAAGACGTCGGTCACCATGGTCAGCGTGCCACATTCGTCACATGAGTCACATTTGCAACAGCAAGCTCATTTGTCCCTGGCACCCCAGAATCCTCCCCCGTCACAGCCCGAGGTGGGTGGACATCCGAGGCGTGTCGCGGAATGGAGCAACCCGGCGGGGACGCCTCAGGCGCCAACGGAGGCGAGCCACTCGCCGTAGAACAAGGCCACCCCCAGGCCACACGCGATGGCCGTGAGCAGCCAGAATCGGATGATCACCGTGGTCTCCGCCCAGCCCACCAGCTCGAAGTGGTGGTGGAACGGGGCCATCCGGAACACCCGCCGGCCCGTCGTGCGGAACGCCAGGATCTGCACGACGACGGAGGTGACCTCGGCCACGAACAGCGCGCCGAGGACGATGGCCAGCATCTCGGTGCGGCTGGTCACCGACAGCCCCGCGATGATCCCACCGAGGGCGAGCGATCCGGTGTCGCCCATGAAGATCTTCGCCGGGGCGGCATTCCACCACAGGAACCCGATGCAGGCACCCGCCGTCGCGGCCGCGACCAGCGCCAGGTCCAGCGGATCGCGCACGTTGTAGCACCCTAGGCCGGGGCTGAACGCACACGCGTTGCGGAACTGCCAGAACGTGATGATGACGTAGGCCGCGGTCACCATCGCCATCGCACCGGCCGCCAGACCGTCGAGCCCGTCGGTGAAGTTCACCGCGTTCGACCAGGCGCTGACGAGCACGACGCAGAACAACACGAAGATCGCCGGCGCCAGTGTCACCGTCGCGATCTCACGGACGTAGGAGAGCTCCGGGCTGCCGGGGGTGAGACCGTCGTCGTTGCGGAACTGCAGGACCAGCACCCCGAAGAGCACCGCGGCCACCAGCTGACCGACGGTCTTCGCGGTCTTGTTGAGCCCCAGGTTGCGGGAACGCCGGATCTTGATCAGGTCGTCGACGAAGCCGACCGCGCCCAGTGCCGTCGCCAGCCCCAGCACCAGTAGGCCGGAGGCCGACGGACCCTCGCCGTCCAGCGCCAGACCCACCAGGTGCGTCCCCAGGTACCCGGCCCAGATGCCCGCCAGGATCGCGACGCCACCCATCGACGGCGTGCCGCGCTTCTTGTGGTGACTGGGCGGGCCGTCCTCGCGGATCTCGTGCCCGAATCCCTGTCGGGTGAACACGCGAATGAGAGCGGGGGTCAGCAGGATCGACACCGTCAAGGCGATGCCGACCGCGATGAGGATCTGCCTCATCCGGTGGCCTGCTCGTCGACGTCCCCCGAGTCGCTGCGCTGCTGCCCACCGGAGAGGAGCGCGTCGGCCAGCGCGGCCAGGCCCGCGGACTTCGAGGCCTTCACCAACACCACGTCGCCGGCTCGCAATTCTTCGAGGAGATACGCCTGGGCGGCGTCGACGTCGTCGACCATGACGGACTCACTGCCCCATGACCCCTCCATCACCGCCCCGTGGTGCATGGCGCTCATTGATCTCCCGGTTCCGACGACGACGAGTCGAGACACATCTAAGCGCACCGCCAGTCGACCGATGCTGTCATGCTCGGCGATCGCGTCGTCGCCGAGTTCGCCCATCTCACCGAGGACCGCCCAACTCCGGCGACGTTGCGCGCCGGGTTCGGCTCCGCCCCGGGCCATCCAGGCCAGCGCCTTGAGCCCCGCACGCATCGAATCGGGGTTGGCGTTGTAGGCGTCGTTGACGATCGTCACGCCGTCGGCCCGGGTGCCGACCTGCATCCGGTGCCGCGACACGGGTCCGGCCGCGGCCAACGCGTCGCGCACCTGGTCGAGCGTCGCGCCGCACTCCAGTGCGACGGCCGCCGCCGACAGGGCGTTGGACACCTGGTGGTCGCCGTGCACCGCGAGGGTCACCTGGGTCTGCGCGCCCGCGGCGTGCAGGGTGAAGCGGGCCCTGGCCAGCTCGTCGAGGACGACGTCGTCGGCCCAGACGTCGGCGCTCGAGGACCGCCCGACCCGGACGACGCGCGCGGCGGTCACCCCGGCCATGGCGGCCACCGCTGGGTCGTCGGCGTTGAGGACCACCACACCCGTCGCCGGAACTGCTTGCGGCAGTTCGGATTTCGTGGCGGCGATGGCCTCCCGCGAACCGAACTCGCCGAGGTGGGCGGTGCCGACGTTGAGCACCACCCCGATCGACGGCGGGGCGATGCGCGCCAAGGCGGCGATGTTGCCGGTGTGCCGCGCCGACATCTCCAGGATCAGATAGTCGGTGTCGGCGGTCGCGCGCAGCACCGTCCACGGGTGGCCGAGTTCGTTGTTGAACGAACCGGGCGGCGCGACGACCGAGCCGAGGGGCGCGAGCACGGCGGCCAGCAGATCCTTGGTGGACGTCTTGCCCGACGACCCGGTGACACCGACGACGACGAGGCCGTCGGCGACCAGTTCGGCGGCGACGGCGGCGGCCAACTTGGCCAGCGCCGCCAGCACGGCGGCACCCGACCCGTCGGTGTCGAACTCGAGCACGCTGGCCCCGGAGTCGGCCGGGGCGACGTCGGGCCGCACCACGACGGCGGGCACGCCGACGGGGCGGGCGGCCAGCACCGCGACGGCGCCCGCCGCCACCGCGCCCGCGGCGAAGTCGTGCCCGTCGGACCGGGCCCCGGGTAACGCCAGGAACAGTCCGCCGGGCGTCACGGCGCGGGAGTCGAACTCGACGGACCCGGTGACCACGGTCGCCTTGGCTTCGTCGGCCGACACGTCGACCAGCTCACCGCCGACGATCTCGGCGATACGCGCCAACGTCATCTCGATCACGGTGTCACCTTGAGGGCGTCCAGCGCCCGGGCCACCTCGGCGCGATCGTCGAAGGGCCGGGTCCGTCCGTGGCTCGTCTGCCCCGCCTCGTGTCCCTTGCCCGCGACCAGCACGACGTCTCCTGCCGCGGCCCATCCTACGGCGACGTCGATGGCGGCCGCCCGGTCGGCGATCTCCTCGACCACGGCGGTGCCGCCGGCCGCGCCGGCGACGATCGCCGCTCTGATGTCGGCGGGGTCCTCGTCGCGAGGGTTGTCGTCGGTGACGACGACGAGGTCGGCCAACTCGGCGGCGACCTGACCCATCGGGGCGCGCTTGCCGGGGTCGCGGTTGCCGCCGGCGCCGACGACGACCGCGATGCGTCCGCGGGTCTGGGCGCGCAGCGTCTCGAGCACCGCCCGCAACGCGCCGGGCTTGTGCGCATAGTCGACGACGGCGAGGAAGTCCTGCCCACGGTCGACGGGTTCCAGCCGGCCGGGCACCGTCGCCGTCCACAGCCCGGGCGCCGCCTCCTCGGGCGCCACCCCCACCGCGTCCAGCAGTGCCGTGGCCAGAAGGGTGTTGGCCACGTTGAAGCGGCCGGGCAGACCGATCCGGAGTCGGTGGCGGCCGCCCGCCGGGTCGACCGCGACGAACTCCTGACCGCCGCCGTCGAGGATGCGCACGTCCTCGGCGCGCCAATCGGCCTCGTGGCCTGCGACGCTCACCGTGACCGGTCGCTCGGCGCGGGCGGCGATGGCGCGGCCACCGTCGTCGTCGACGCAGACCACCGACACGTCGGCGTGCGTCGGCGACGCCGGCTCGAACAGCTTGGCCTTGGCGTCGAGGTAGTCCGCCATCGTCGGATGGAAGTCGAGGTGGTCCCGCGACAGGTTGGTGAAACCGCCGACCGCGAAGTGGACGGCGTCGACCCGGCCCAGCGTCAACGCGTGGCTGGACACCTCCATCACCACGGTGTCGATCCCCCGCTCCAGCATCACCGCGAACAGGGCCTGCAGATCGGGAGCCTCGGGGGTGGTCAGCGCGCTCGGCTCGTCGCGTCCGTCGACGCGGATGCCGACGGAGCCGACGAGGCCGGTCACCCGTCCGGCGGCCCGCAGTCCGGCCTCCACCAGATAGGTGGTGGTGGTCTTGCCGGACGTGCCCGTCACCCCGATGACGCGCATGTGTTCCGAAGGCCTGCCGTACACGGCGGCGGCCACGTCCCCCAGCACCGTCCGCGGTGCGGGATGGACCAGCACGGGCGTCGTCGTCAGGTCCGCCGTCACCTGGGCGCCCGCCTCGTCGGTCAGCACCGCGACGGCGCCAAGGCGCACGGCGTCCGCGGCGAACGTCGCGCCGTGAGACCGGGCGCCGGGCAACGCGGCGAACAGGTCGCCGGGCTGGACGTCCTGGCTGCGCAGCGTCACCCCGGTGACCCGCCGCGAGTCGGAGCCGTCAACGCCCCGCAGTTCGGCGTGCACGCGCTCGGCCAATGCGGCGACGTCGTCACCGGCGGGACTCGAGGGACGCAAGTTCATGGCCATGACACCTTAGCGGCCGCGGTTCGGGCCGACCGTCAGTCAGCCTGGAGGATGAGCTTCGGGCCGGGGTCGGGCGACAGCGGCACGTTCTCGCGCTGCAGCAGCCACGCCGACAGATTGTGGATCAACGGCGCTGCCGTCGTGCCGGGCGAACCGTCGGCGGTGCGGTGCGGGTTGTCCATCATCACGCCCACCACGTAGCGCGGATCGTCGGCCGGGACCATCGCCGCGAAGGTGATCCAGTAGACGTCGTCGAAGTAGCAGCCACACGCGGGGTTGATCTGCTGGGCCGTGCCCGTCTTGCCGGCGATCTGATATCCCTCCACCGCGGCCCCGGAGCCCGTGCCCTGCTGGACGCCGGTCGGATCCTTCTGGATGGTGGCACGCAACAGGTTTCGCACGGTCTGCGCCGTTCCCGGGTTCACCACGCGAATGCCTTCGGGTCGCGGCTCCTCGGTGCGGGTGCCGTCGGCGGCGATGGTGGCCTTGATGATGCGCGGCGGGATGCGGACGCCGTCGTTGGCGATGGTCTGGTACATTCCGGTCATCTGCAGCAGCGTCATCGAAAGACCCTGTCCGATGGGCAGGTTGGCGAACGAGCTGCCCGACCATTGGTCGATCGGGGGCACCAGGCCCGCGCTCTCGCCGGGCAGTCCGACGCCGGTCCGCTGGCCGAGGCCGAACTTGTCGAGCATCTGCGCGTAGCGCTCCGGGCCGATCCGCTGGGCCAGCATCAGGGTTCCGACGTTCGAAGACTTCCCGAAGACGCCGGTGGTGGTGTACGGCATGACGCCGTGGGCCCACGCGTCCCGCACCGTGACGCCGCCCATGTCGATCGACCCCGGCACCTGGAGTACCTCGTCGGGATTGGTGAGGTCGTTCTCGATCGCCGTCGAGGCGGTGATGATCTTGTTGACCGAGCCCGGCTCGAAGGGCGAGGACACCGCCGGATTGCCCAGCTGACGGTCGTCCTGGCGGCCGATGTCCTGGCTGGGATCGAAGGTGTCGTTGTTCGCCATGGCCAGCACTTCGCCGGTCTTGGCGTCCAGTACGACCGCCGAGACCGACTTGGCGCCCGAGAGGTTCTTGGCCTGCTGCACTTGCTGTTGGGTGAAGAACTGGATGTCGTCGTCGAGGGTGAGCTGCACGGTCGAGCCGTTGACCGCGTCGTGACGGTTGCGGTAGCTGCCCGGGATGACCACGCCGTCGGAGCCGCGGTCGTAGGTGACCGATCCGTCGGTACCCGCCAGCTTGGAGTCGAGCGAGTCCTCGAGGCCGAGCAGTCCGTGGCCGTCCCAGTCGATGCCGCCGACGATGTTGGCGGCCAGGGATCCGCCCGGGTACTGGCGGATGTCCTGGCGCTCCGCGCCCACCTCCGGGTACTTGCTGGTGATGGCGTCGGAGATGGCCGGGTCGACGGCGCGCGCCAGGTAGACGAAGGAGTCCTTGCCCGCCAGCTTCTTGTACAGGGTGTCGGCGTCGGGCTTGTTGTTGAGCAGTCCCGCCACGCCCTTGGCGATCTCGCGGAGCCGCTTGACCGGCTCGGGCGCGTCGGGCTTCTTGGCCTGCGCCTCGACGAGTTGCTTCTGAATCTTGGTGGGCTGGAACGTCAGTGCCCGCGCCTCGGTCGTGAAGGCCAGTTTGTCGTCGTTGCGGTCGACGATGCTGCCGCGAACGGCCTCTTCGACGTCGGTGACCTTGAGCTGACTGGCCGCCTCGGCCCGCAGACCCGCCGCGCGCGGCACCTGCAGCATGAAGAGCTGAACGGCCGCGAGGAGCAGGACGACGAGGATCACCCCGTTGCCCGTCCGGTGCCGGAACGCGAAGGAGGCGGTGCGCAGTCCGTCGTCGGCGACGGGCTTGCGGATCCGGCGCTCGTTGGCAGGATGTGGCGTGCCGGGCCGGTTCATGCCGGGGCTCCTGGCACGGGGACCGGGCCGGGTGCCGGGGCAGGTGCGAGCGCAGGTGCGGGTGCGGGTGCGGGGGCAGGTGCGGCGGGATCCAGGGGCGTCGGGCCGGGCAGCGCCGGCCCCTGCGGTGAGTCGAGGTGCGGCGCCGCGGCGTCGAGCGGTGCGGCGGCCAGCGATACCGCCCCCGGTGACTGTGGGTTCGGGACGGCTGCGAGCGGCGGCTGTCCGGGGACGACGGGCACGACGGGGGCCCCGGGGACGGGCACCTCCGGGTTGGCCGGCGTGGTTCCCGCCGGCGGCAGGTGCACGGCGACCTCGCGGGGGTCGACGACGCGCGGGGCCGGTGCCACGGGTGCGGGCGGAGCCGGCGTCGTCGGGTCGGGCAGCGGGCTGTTCAGCGGCGGCGGTTGCACGCCCTCGGCCGGCTTGGGAGTGCCGACGACCATCCAGTTGCCGGTGGCGTCCTGCACCAGGTGCGCGGTGTCCCTGGAGGGAATCATGCCGAGGTTTCGCGCGGCCTCGGCCAGTGCGGGCGCGGCTTGCGCTTCGAGGACATCGCGCTCGAGACCGTCCTTCTGCTGCATCAACGCCTGGTTGACCTGGCGGGCGCGGCCCAGTTCGTAGGACCGCTCGGCGGCGTCGGTCGACAGCCACAACGTGACGCCGAGCCCGACTCCGAGCGCGCCGATCACCAGCACGACGAAGGGCACCCTGGTGACGAACCTGCGGGGGTCGAGGTCGATCGAGGACAGCTTGACGAGCAGCCGCTCCCGAAGTGGCGGGCGAACAACCTTGGGAGCCTTGGCCTTACGCGCCTTTGCCCGAGCCTTGGCCTGGGCGGCGTTCTTCGGGCGTACCGGGCCGTCGGCGGGCCGCGGCATCGGACCGGTGTGCGGCCGCGCGGTGTCCGGGCGTTGCTCACGGGTGGTCCGGCGGCCCCGCGGCGGCGCGTCGACCGGGCGGCGCTGGGCGGCGGCCTCGCGCTTGGGGCGGGGCTTGCCGCGCTTGCGTTCGTCGGAGCCACGCATCGCTTCTCGTCGCTTGGCCATCACGAACCTTCCCTTCCGACGATCTTTTCCGAGGTCCGCTTCTCCAGGGCGCGCAGCCGCACGGATGCGCTTCGCGGGTTGGCGGCGATCTCGTCGTCGCCCGCCTTCTCCGCGCCCCGCGTCAGCGGTACGAAGTAGGGCTCGTGGCCCGGCAGTTCCATCGGCAGCCCGGCCGGGGTACGCGACGCGGTCGCCGCGGCGAACTCGCCCTTGACGATCCGGTCCTCGAGCGACTGGTAGGCCATCACCACGATCCGGCCACCCTCCCGCAGGGCGTTCAACGCCGATGGGATGGCGGAGCGCAACGAGTCCAGCTCTCCGTTGACCGCGGTGCGCAACGCCTGGAACGTGCGCTTGCCGGGGTGCCCCCCGGTGCGGCGGGCGGGGATGGGGATGACGTCGTAGAGCACCTCGACCAGTTCGGCGGTCGTCTCGAACGGCTTGCGGGTGCGGCGCCGGACGATCTCACCGGCGATGCGGCTGGCGAACCGTTCCTCGCCGTACTCCTGCAGGATCCGGGTCAGGGCGCGCTTGTCGTAGGTGTTGAGGATATCGGCGGCGGTCAGCGGCGCATCCTGATCCATCCGCATGTCCAGCGGTGCGTCGTGGGAGTACGAGAAGCCGCGTTCGGTGCGGTCGAGCTGCATCGACGAGACGCCGAGGTCGAACAGGATGCCGTCGACGACGGTGCCGTCGGCCCAGAAGCCGTCGTAGCGGGTCTGCACGTAGGAGACCCGGTCACCGAAGGGGGCCAGTCGCTCGCCCGCGATCGCCAGCGCCGTGCGGTCCCGGTCGAGGCCGACGAGGTGCAGCCCGGGGAGTTCGCTGAGGAAGCGTTCGGCGTGGCCACCGGCTCCGAGTGTCGCGTCGACCAGGACGGCGCCCGCTCCGTCGGCGCCGCGGCGGGTCAACGCGGGGACGAGGAGTTCGACGCAGCGGTCCAGCAGGACCGGGTCGTGCGGGTGACGTTCAGGCATGACGGCAGCGCCCTTGCGAGATGTGGCGGGGTTGAGTGTGGCCGCCCTTGCAGGGAGGTCCCTGTCCGAGATTGCGGACCTGGCGTTGGGGAAGTACGCCAGGGCCGGTTCGGGCAGAGGCCACCTTGCAAGGGCTGGGCCGTGGTCAACGGTCGTTCTAGATGATGTCGCGCAGGATGTCATCGCTGGCCGCGGAGAAGTTCTCTTCGTGGGTCTGCTGATATTCCTGCCACGCTCGGGCGTCCCAGATCTCCAAGTACTCGATGGATCCGATCACCACGCACTCCTTGGAGAGTGAGGCGTACTGACGGTGGTCGGCCGACAGGGTGATCCGGCCCTGAGCGTCGGGGTGCTGTTCGTCGGTCGCCGCGGCGAGGTACCGAAGGAAGGCGCGAGCGTCTGGGTTGCTGCGCGATGCCTGCGTCGCTCGTTCGGCCACCTTCTCGAACTCCGCGCGGGGATAGACGGCGAGGCTGTGATCTTGGCTCTTGGTGACCATCAACCCCCCTGCCAGCGCTTCGCGGAACTTGGCGGGCAGCGTGAGCCGCCCCTTGTCGTCGAGCTTGGGCGTGTACGTGCCGAGAAACATCCCGTCACCTCCGCCTGCTGCCCAACTAGCGGAGCCCTAGCCGCTCCGATGCGTGCCACATTACCCCACGATCCCCCACTTTGCTCCATTCCGTGGCAAAAGTTGGGCGCAGTCCCCCACCAAGCACCACTTTGGGGGTCGTCACAGGGCGCGCGAGGGTCTGCGAGACCCGGCCGATCCGGGAAAATGCCAGCTAGAGGCCCATTGGCTGCGCGGTGGGGCGTGGTGGGGCAAGAGGGCCGACCACCCACCGGGGAACGCTCGACGCGGCGTGTCGAACGGCAAAGAAAAAGGGCAGCTCCACATGGAGCTGCCCTACGTGACGCGAACGGTCACTCCTCGAAACGGCGGCGGAACCTCTCCTCCATGCGGCTGGAGAACGAGTTGCCACCCTTGGCGCGCTTCTGCGGCGCCGTATTGGGCTCGGGTGCCGCGCCTTCGCGGCCGCCCGCCAGGCGCGGACCGGTGATCGCGTAGACCACGCCACCGAACATGAGGACGAACCCGACGACGCTCAACACGGGGAAGCCACTGATCTGGGTAGCCCGGAAGGCGACGCCGCAAATCAGCAGCGCGAGCCCGACGATGAAGACCACGGCGCCCTGCAGGCGCCGGCGCGCGGACGGTGCCCGCAGGTTCCCGCCGCGCACACTCGACGCGAACTTGGGATCCTCGGCATAAAGAGCGCTCTCGATCTGGTCGAGCATGCGCTGCTCATGATCGGAGAGTGGCATCCGCGCCTCCCATGTTGCGTCCCTGCTGCGACCGCGAATTTACGGTCACGCGTTCAAAATACGTACGCCCGCGAATCGCGGGGCACCTGGCCTTCATGATACGAGCAGAATCCGGCGCGTACCACCTACTTGTGGAGAGTCACTTCGCGGCAGGCCACGAACCGACGTCAAGCCTCGATCATAGTTCGTGCCCCGCCGGTGGCGAGTCGCCGCGTCACTGACCGGATAATGACGTCGACTCGGCAATAGCGCGAAGGACATCAAGAGGTTGGCCACGTTCCTCATCGACCTGTCACCCGGCGACATGCAACGGCGCCTCGGGGACGCACTCGGCATCTACGTCGACGCCATGCGCTATCCCCGCGGCACCGAGGATCAGCGTGCGTCCATGTGGCTCGAACACATCCGCAGACGGGGCTGGACGGCCGTCGCGGCCGTCGAGGGCCCCGACGAACCGGGCGCCCCGGCGCTGAGTTCGGCTCCGATGCTCGGGGTGGCGTACGGCTACTGCGGCGCGCCCGACCAGTGGTGGCAGCAGCAGGTCGTGCAGGGACTCGAACGCGGCGGCGCCGACAAGGCCCGCATCGCGGAGTTGATGAACGACTACTTCGAGCTCACCGAGGTGCACATCCATCCCCGGGCGCAAGGCCGCGGCCTCGGCGAGGCGCTGGTCCGGCGGCTGCTCGCGGGGCGACCCGAACCGCAGGTGTTGCTCTCCACCCCCGAGATCGACGAGGAGGCCAACCGAGCGTGGCGGCTGTACCGGCGACTCGGCTTCACCGACGTCATCCGGGGTTACCACTTTGCCGGTGACCCGCGGCCGTTCGCGATCCTGGGCAGGAATCTGCCCCTGTAGTACGCCGGGCCCGGCACCGGTCTGGCACCATGTCGGGGTGCCAACCCGCCGCAAACGCCTGCTCGCCTTGCTTTTGCTGGTGCTCATCGCGCCCATGATCGCGGGCTGCGTGCGGGTGCGGGCGTCCATCACCGTCTCGCCCGACGACCGGGTGTCCGGACAGATCATCGCCGCCGCCAAGCCCAAGGACGGCGACGACAAGGGCCCGCAACTGCTCAACAGCCTGCCCTTCGCCAACAAGGTGTCGGTCTCCCCCTACGAGCGCGACGACTACGTCGGCACCCAGGCCGTGTTCTCCGACCTGACGTTCGCCGAGCTGCCGCAGCTCGCCAACATGAACGCCGACGCCGCCGGGGTGGACATCTCGCTGCGCCGCGCCGGCGACCTGGTCATCCTCGAGGGCCGGGCCGATCTCACCTCGCTCAACGACCCCGACGCGGACGTGTCCCTCAACGTGGCGTTCCCCGGCGACGTCACCTCGACCAACGGCGAACAGGTGTCCTCCGACGTCGTGCAGTGGACGCTCAAGCCCGGTGTCGTCAGCACGATGAACGCCCAGGCCCGCTACACCGACCCCAGCGCGCGGTCGTTCACCGGAGCGGCGATCTGGCTGGGTGTGGCCGCCTTCCTGGTGGCGGCCGTCATCGGTGGCATCGCGTGGACGAGCCGCGACCGCAGTCCCGTCCTGGCCAACCCGCACGACCCACGCTGATGAATCCCACTAGTCTGAGGGTTCTTCGTAGTGAAAGGGGCAGGCGCTGAGCGTCCACGCTGCCGCGGCACCGTCGGCCATCGAATTGGTGGGTGCGGTCACCGACCGACTGCGGGACTACCTGCAGACTCGCCGCGCCGAGGCCGCCTACATCGGTGCCGACTACGCGGAGATGACCGCGGCGCTCGAGGAGTTCGTCCTTCGTGGCGGCAAGCGGCTGCGTCCCGCCTTCGCCTATTGGGGCTGGCGCGCCGTGGCGCCCGCGGACCGCGCCGCCGACGACGACGTGCTGCTGCTGTTCTCCGCACTCGAGTTGCTGCACGCCTGCGCGCTGGTGCACGACGACGTCATCGACGCCTCCGCCACCCGGCGGGGACTTCCCACGGTGCACCGCCGCTTCGCCGAGCTGCACGGCGAGCGCAACTGGCACGGCTCGTCGGAACAGTTCGGTCTGTCCACCGCCATCCTGCTCGGTGACCTGTCGCTGGTCTGGGCCGACGACATCATCACCTCCGCCGACCTCCCGGTCGACGCCCGCCACCGCGTCCAACGGGTGTGGGCCGACATTCGGACCGAAGTACTCGGCGGGCAATTCCTCGACATCGTCGCCGAGGCGAGCGGTGCCGAGACCGTCGAATCCGCGATGAACGTCAACACCTACAAGACCGCCTCGTACACGGTGACGCGACCGTTGCAGCTCGGCGCGGCCGCTGCCGCCGACCGGCCCGAGGTGCAGGCCACCTTCCATCAGGTCGGGACCAATCTCGGGGTGGCGTTCCAGCTGCGCGACGACGTCCTCGGCGTGTTCGGCGACCCCGCTGTCACCGGCAAGCCGTCCGGTGACGACCTTCGGTCGGGCAAGCGCACCGTGCTGCTCGCCGAGGCCGTCGAACGGGCCGACGGCTCGGATCCGTTGGCCGCCAAGATGTTGCGCACCTCGATCGGCACCGAGCTCTCCGAGGCCAACGTCCGGGAGCTCTGTCAGGTCATCGAGTCCGTTGGTGCGCTCGCCGCGGTCGAGGCCCGCATCGAGCTGCTCACCGGGCAGGCCCTTGCCCTCCTCGACGCGGCGGACATCGACCCCGCCGCCAAGGTTGGTCTGGCCGAGCTCGCCAGATTGGCGTCGAACCGGTCCGCCTGAGGCGCATGACGACTCCGACCGCTGCGCCCCAACCGAAATCCCGTTTCGGGAGCCACGTCTCGCGCCTGACCGCCTTCGCCGCGTCGCGTGAGGGCCGACCGGCCCGTCTCGGCTGCCTCGGCGCGGTGCTGATCACCCTCGGCGGCCTCGGCGCGGGCAGCACTCGGTTGCACGATCCGGTTCTCGAGTCGATTTCCCTGTCCTGGTTGCGCTTCGGGCACGGGCTGGTGTTCTCGTCGCTGCTGCTGTGGGGTGGCGTCGCGGCGATGCTGATCGCCTGGCTGCTGTTGGGTCGACGGGTCGTCGACCGCACCGCGACCACGTACACGATGCTGGCGACGACCGGGTTCTGGTTGACGCCACTGTTGTTGAGCGCGCCGGTGTTCAGCCGCGACACGTATTCGTATCTGGCGCAGGGAGCCTTGCTGCGGGACGGGTTCGACCCCTACGTCGTCGGGCCGATCGAAAACCCCAATCCGTTGCTCGACGACGTGAGCCCGATCTGGACGACGACGACCGCCCCGTACGGTCCGGTGTTCATCCTGGTGGCCAAGTTCGTCACGATG
>Ga0209051_1000595_pt1 | contig 42760 bp, 35 predicted proteins | sample AraplaCvi_mMS_r2_2_FD_184286 | JGI IMG/M metagenome (GOLD analysis project Ga0209051, IMG submission 184286) | Arabidopsis root microbial communities from North Carolina, USA - plate scrape MF_Cvi_mMS_r2 (SPAdes) (version 2) | ecosystem: Host-associated > Plants > Roots > Endosphere | place...
GATTGGGTGGCGATCGCCACGGTGGTCCTCTCTCTGTGCGTGCTGGGGTTCACCTCGGGACACATCGGCGAGGACGTGCCCGGCGCGGCGGTGCACTGGGGCGTGCTGGCGTTCTCGGTCGCGATGGTCGCCATCGGCCTTGGCCTGATCCGTGTGCTCGGCGCCCACGGCGCGGTCGCCGCCGGCCTCGTCGCGGGCGTTCTGTTCGGAGCGATGGCCGTCGCGGTACGGGTCGTGGCCGGCGTCGACCCGTTCCAACCCACCGTCGTCCTTGCCGACCCGGCCGCCTGGGCAGCGGTGATCGCCGGAGTCGGCGGCTTCTACCTGTTTACCGTCGCCTTGCAGATCGGTTCGGTCACCGGCGCGTCCGCCGCACTGGTCGCGGGCGAGACGGTGGTGCCCGGCATCGTCGGCGTGCTGCTGCTGGGTGACAGCTCGCTGCCCGGCTTGGGCTGGCTGGTGGTCATCGCGTTCGTCGGCGCAGTCGGCGGTGCGATCGCGGTGGCGTTGTTCGGTGCGGCCGAGAGCAACCAGTCGGCGACACCGGTTACCGAACAGTGCTGACGCGAAACCACAGGGTCAACCGCGCGCGGTCGCGAGCTCTCGCCGCGCCCTTCGCTCGACGAACAGGGGAATGAAGTCGCGGACGCGGCTGCCGTCGAACTCCGCGTGCTGGTGTTCGACGACCATCGTCACCGTCTCCGGTGACACGTCCGGGTAGCTTGCCCTCAGACGGTCGACCAGCTGCGAAATGACGGCCCGTTCACTCGACTCCACGCCCGCAATGTTGGCATCGCGTCCATCCACCGGTCAACTGGATTGAAACGTTTCACATCACATTGACAGGACGCATTTCCACCAGCTGACGGGGGCCGCGGCGCGGGCGCGCCTACGCTGGTCGGATGTCACTGCTGCTGGGCCCGGTCCTGCGCCACGTCGGCGACACGACCGCGACCGTGTGGGTTCAAACGCACTCGTCGGCCGTCGTGGAGGTGCTGGGGTGTTCGGCTCGCACCTTCGAGGTGCAGGGATGCCACTACGCGCTGGTCCTCGTCGACGGTCTCCAAGCCGGCTCGGAGACCGAGTACCAGGTCCACGTCGACGGTGAGCAGGCGTGGCCAGAGCCGGACGCCACCTTCCCGCCGAGTGTGATCAGGACGCGGGGGCACACCGCGAACGACCGCCTGCGCATCATCTTCGGGTCGTGCCGCTACCCGAAGACCGGTGACGCCAAGCTCGACGACAAGCTGGGCCTCGACGCCCTGGACTGCTACGCCTCGAGGTTGCCGTCTCTGCCGACCGACGACTGGCCCGATGCGCTGGTGCTGCTGGGTGACCAGGTCTACGCCGACGAGCTCACCCCCGAGGCTCGCCGTCACCTGGCCGGGCGCCGGTCCGGCGGTCATCGCCCGCCGGACGAAGTGGTGACCTTCAACGAATACGAGGGCCTCTACCGGCATACCTGGGGCGACCCGGAGATCCGGTGGATCTTGTCGACGATCCCGACTGCGATGATCTTCGACGACCACGACATCAGGGACGACTGGAACACCTCGGGCGCCTGGCGCAAGGAGGTCAACGCCAAGCCGTGGTGGCGCGATCGGATCCGGTCGGGGCTTGCGTCGTACTGGGTCTACCAACACCTCGGCAACCTCAGCCCGAGCGAACTGGCGGACGACGAAGACTTCCAGAAGGTGCTCGCGGCCGAAGGCGACGTCTGGCCGCTCCTGGTCGACCTCGCGGACCGGGCCGACACCGAAGTCGACGACGACAAGGGTCTGCGCTTCAGCTACCGGTGGGACCTTGGCCGCAGCCGCCTCATCATGGTCGACTCGCGCAACGCCAGGATCCTGGACTCCGGTGACCGAAAGATGTTGGGGAGCAGGGAGTTCGCCTGGTTGAAGGAGCACGTGAACGACGGGCTGGACGAGGTGGACCATCTGATCATCGGGTCGTCGCTGCCGTGGCTGCTGCCGCCGGCGATCGGTGACATGCAGATGGTCAACGAGCGGGCGGCCAATCGGCCGGGCTGGCGCGGCAGGCTGGGCGAAACCGTGCGTCAGACGGCGGACTTCGAACACTGGGCGGCGTTCGCTCAGTCCTTCTTGGACCTGAGCCACCTCATCGTCGACGTGGCCACCCGCGACTCGGGCGCCCCGGCGACGGTGTCGGTGCTCTCCGGCGACGTCCACCACAGCTACGTGGCACGCGCCCATATTCCGGCCGCACACGCGCACGTCCATCAGCTGGTGTGTTCACCGGTGCACAACTACGTGCCGTGGTTCGTCAAGCCCGTGTTCAAACTTGGTTGGTCACAACGACTTGCCCGCGTCACCAGACGCTGGGCGCGGCACAACGGTTGTCCCCCATTGCCGTTCGCGTGGCGCGACGTCAACGGACCCCTGTTCGGCAACACCCTTGCCACCCTTCACACGTCCGGCCGCGACGCGGAGGCAATCTTCGAACAACCCCGGGATTCGGAGTCACTCGACGAGGTCGCGCGGGTCTCGCTCACCGGCTGAGGTGGCGACCCACGTCAGCTCGACCAGTCGGCCGCGCCTTCGTGGGCGATGCTCCACCGCACCGACGTGACTCCCGGCTGGGCGCTCAGTGCGCGAACGGCGTCGACGGCACTGTCGTCGTCACGGGCCGAGGTCGCGAACTCGGCTTGCAGTTGCACCGTCTCCGGGCTCTGCGCCCGGTTCACCTGAATCCCGCGAAGCTGGAACGCCTGCGGCGGCAGCGCATCGGCCGTCAGCACCCTGAGCTCCTCCTCGACGGAGCGTTGGCACACGACCTCGATGACGTAGTCGGCCGGTGTCGCGTCACGCCGCGCCGAGTGGGCACGGTCCATCCTGGCGCCAAGTGGTTGCAGGAACCAGTTCCCCGCCACCACGATGGCGGTGCCCGCGAGCGCCTCCCGCCACATCCAGGCGCCTGCCAACGCACCGACGGCGGCGGTCGCCCACAGCGTCGCGGCGGTGTTGAGTCCCGTCACCGAAAGCCCCTGCTTCATGATGACGCCGGCGCCGAGAAAGCCCACCCCCGAGACGATCTGGGCCGCGACGCGAAGCCGGTCACCGGTCTGGTCGAAGCTGTAGGCACTGAGGATCAGGAACAGCGCAGAACCCATGCTGACCAGCGCCATGGTCTGCAGACCGGCCATCCTCGAGCGCCACTGCCGTTCGAAGCCGATGGCGACGCCGAGCACCGTCGCCAATCCCACCCTGGTCAACAAGTCGACGGCCAACACGCTTGGGATTCTTCACCCCGTGCGGCGGTTCGCCCGTCGGACACGCACGAGTTGACGGAGCAGAATGGCGCCATGGGACTTGCCCGGCGGCAGCGCGAATGCACCGTGGCGCTGGTCACCGCCGTCGTCGCCCTGGTGGCCGGGTCCAGTACCGCCGAGCCGGTCGAGGTACCGGCACGGGAGCGGATCGCGCAGCACGGTGTCCTGCGGGTCTGCAGCACCGGCGACTACCGCCCGTTCACCTACCACGCGCCGGACGGGACGTGGAGCGGCTACGACGTCGACGCGGCGGGTGACATGGCGCAGGCCCTCGGGGTCCGGCTCGAATTGGTGCCGACCACGTGGAAGTCGCTGGTGGCCGACGTCGGCACCTCGTGCGACCTCGCCATGGGCGGCATCAGCGTCAGCCCCGATCGCGCGAGGCAGGCACGGTTCACCGCGCCGTACCTGCACGACGGAAAGGCCGCGATCACCCGCTGCGCCGAGGCTCACCGCTTCCACGATCTACGCGACGTCGACGAACCTGGCGTGCGCGTCATCGTCAACCCCGGCGGTGGCAACGCCGCGTTCGACGAGAGCCATCTGCACCGGGCCTCGGTGGTGACCTGGCCGGACAACAACACCATCTTCGACCGTCTGGCTGCCGGCGCGGCAGACGTGATGATCACCGACGTCAGTGAAATACGTTGGCAGACAGCCATGAACCGGACACTGTGCGGCGTCGCCGTTGACCAGCCGTTCACCTCCGAGCAGAAGGCGTACCTACTCCCCGCGGGTTCGCAGGACCTGCTGCAGTGGACCGACCGCTGGCTCGACGTCGCCACCCATGACGGCACCTACGGCACGCTGAATCAGAAGTACTTCGGCGGGAAGGGCGGCGGTCAACCGCCGGCCGACGTCACTTCAGCGCACCGAGGAGCTGGTTGAACGCCTCGGTCATGGACGGGTGGGTGTAGATCTCGTCGCGCAGCTGCGTGGCGGTGATGCCGTGGCGCATCGCCAGGGACACCACGTTGATCACCTCGTGCGAGTCGTAGCTCAGCAGGGCCGCGCCGAGGATCGCGCCGTCGGCGGCGTCGACCACGACCTTCATCATGCCGCGAGCCTCGCCGACGATGCGCGCCCGCGGCACCGTCGCCATCGAGGCGACGGGCAACGCCGCGACCCGCACCCGTCGCCCGGACGCGCGGGCGTCGCGTTCGGTCAGACCCACCCGTGCCAGCGGCGGCGTCATGAAGAGCGTGTACGGCACCGCCTTTCGGTCCGTCGTGCTGCGCGTGCCGGATCCGACGAGTTGGTCGAGCACGATGCGGTAGTCGTCGAGGGAGACGTAGGTGAACTGCGGTCCCCCGTTGACGTCACCCATCGCGAAGACGTGCGGCTGGCTGGTGCGCAGGTGGTGGTCGACGGCCACCGCCCCGGCGGCGGTCACGTCGATTCCCGCCGCGTACAGCCGCAGCCCGTCGGTGACCGGCCGCCGGCCCGCCGCGGCGAGGATGAGGTCGGCGTCGACCGATTCGAGCGCACCGTGACCGTGGTAGGACACCGTGGCCGGTGCGTCCGCGCCGGCCCGCACCTCGCGAACCTCGGCGTCGGTGACGACGGTGACACCGTTCTCGCGCAACAGGTCCCGGGCGCACGCGGCGACGTCGTCGTCCTCCTGGCCGAGGATTTCGGAGTGGCGTTCGAGCACCGTGACATCCGAGCCGTAGGCGGCGTACATGGCCGCGAACTCCAGGCCGACGTAACCGCCACCGAGGACCACGAGACGTCGGGGCAGCTCCGGCGTCGCGAGCAGGTCGGTGCTGGTGACCATCACGCCGCTGTCTGCCAGGCCGGGGACGTCCGGAATCCGGGGTTCGGACCCGGTGCTGACGACGAGGTGCTCGGCGGACACGACCGCCGTGCCGCCGCCGTCGACCAGGGTCACCTTCACGGTGTGCGGGTCGACGAATTCGGCTCGGCCGGTGAGCACCGAGACCGATTCGATGCCGTCGAGCATGGCGAAGTTGTCCGCCCTCAGCTTGGCGGTCAGCGCGAGCTCGTTCTCCACTGCCCGGCGGTAGGCGGCGGGGCCGCGTTCACTGAGTTGTTCTGCTTGGTAGACAAGGGACTTCGTCGGCACGCAGCCGATGTTGATGCAGGTGCCGCCGTACATCTTCGCGGACTGCTCGATCATCACCACCCGCTTGCCCTTGCGCCCGAGGGTGGCGGCCAGGGTCTTGGCGCCCTTGCCGAAACCGATCACGGCAAGGTCCGCCGCGATGGACGTGTCGTCGTCGCTCATGCTGCTCTCCTGGTCATGACGGAAACTGTGTCATCGCCGCCGCGTACAGCGTGTAGGGATTGCCGAGATCGGCGTACGTCGTCAGCATGGCGTCTACGACGCCGGCGGGCGTGCCCGCCTCGGTGACGGCGCGGTCGAAGTCTTGAAGGTACTGGCGGGACTGGTCGAGGATGCGGTGGGCATCGTCGTCGGGTGCGCCAGGATCGCGGTGTCCGGCGATGATCGTCCGTGGTTCTAGGGCCTCCAGTGCGTCCAGCGATGCCAGCCAGCGAACACGACTTTCGGGCGTCGACCCCCACAGCCACATGTGGATGCCGTTGTAGGCGATGTCCCCGCTGACGACGACGTCGAGTTCCGGGACGTGGACGACGGTTCCGGTGACGCCGTCGGCACCGCCGACGGCGATCACCCGCAACTGGTGCCCGTCGAGGTCGACGAAATCGGCGGGGTATGCCTCGGGAATGGTTGCCGCCGTATCGAATTGCCCGTCGAACCAGGATGTCCAGGTGGCAATGGACGCCTCGGTGGTCTGCAGTCGTGCCTCGTCGACGACCTCGGGCCGCGACACCAGGCGGGCCGCCGGATACCGGCCGAGAAGCGGCCCGGCGCCGAAGAAGTGATCGGCGTGGCCGTGCGTGACGTAGATCAGGTCGAGGTCCGCCGCGGTCGACTCCGGCACCCACCGGGCCAAGCGCTCACCTTCGGCGGTGGTCAGCAGGGCGTCGACGAGCACCGCATGACGCGGTCCGCTGATCAGCGTGGCGGTCGTCGCCGGCCACGTGGCCTGGCGGGTCCGGTCCCAGCCGGTGACACCACCGTGCGGGATCGGCTTGTACTCCGAAGTGAAGACGTCGAGGGTCAGCGCTCCGGAGGTGCTCATCGCAGAAAGCGGTCGATCTCGTGGGCGAAGTCCTCGACGTGCTGGAAGAGGAACCCGTGGCCGGCGTCACTGTAAAGCACGACCTTGGCGTCGGGCAGCTTCTGCGACATGGCGTACGTGGCGTAGGAGTTGATCATCACGTCGTGGGCGCCGTTGGCGACCAGGACGGGCAGCGTCAGCTCGCCGAGGCGATCGTAGTATCCGGCAAAGGTGGCGACGGCGGTGAGCTGGCCACGGTAGGTCTCGTCCTGCACCGCGGCACCTGAGGTGGCGAGCCGAACGTCCAAGCGCCGCAACGACGCCAAGCCCGCCGCTCTGGCAACCTCGGTCTCGGGGAAGAACAGGTGCAGGTAGTCCTCGTCGTCGTTGACGGCGTGGGTGAGGATCTCGCCGACCCTCGCCGAGGGCTTCGGCTGGTCGGGCACGCCTGCGGGTGTGCTGCCTGCGACGATCAAGCGACGCACCAACTCTGGCGCACCGAGGGCGATGCCCTGGGCGACGATGCCGCCGAGCGACCATCCCATGACGTCGACCTGGTCGATGCCGAGGGCCCGGATGAAGGCGATGCCGCCCTCGGCGAGCCCCTCGACGGTGGTTGGGGCGGTGCCGGTGGAGCCGCTGGTCCCCCGGTTGTCGAAGACGACGACCTCTCGCGTGGCCGCGAGGGCGTCGAGAAGCTTGGGGTCCCAGTGGTCGACGGTTCCGCGCAGCCGCATGCAGAGCACCAGCGGCACGCCCGAGTCAGTGCCGAAGCGGCGGTAGTGGAAGCGCTCGCCGAGAGGTCCGTCGACGTAACGGTCCTCCGCGTGGTCGGAGAGGTGGCTGGACACGATGGATTCCCTTGTTAGTCGACCGCGAGGTCGGTGAGTTCGATGGATACGACGAGTTGTTCGGGGATCGGGTGGTTGTCCTGGTCGCGGACGTAGATCATCCGGGTGCGCGGTATCACGACGCCGTCGACCTCGTCGAAGTCCGAGACGTAGTGCGCCGCCGGCGATCCGCCGGCGATGTCGACCTGGTAGTCCCGGCGCTGAATCAAGCCGTCGTCGTCGACGTAGAGCACCTGCTGCGGGCTGTGGGTGGCGACGGTGTCGGGGTAGCTCACGTGCAAACGGCGCCACCGCTGGCCGTCCTCGGTCCACGGCTCGCCCTCCTCGGTGTGCACGCCGGGCAGCAGCAGGTTGAACGGCTCGGCCGTGTACGTCCACATGGCGTACCCGGTGAAGTAGGCCAATTGCAATGTAGTCCAGGGCGTTTCGAGGGTATGCCCGATGAACGACGCGCGCGGGTCCCCGAGTGCCTCGACGACGTCGCCGTCCAGCGTCTCGATGCCAACCCGGTCCGGGGTGTATGCGGTCTTGAGTCCGGGTGCGGTGAACGGTCGCAGCGAGGTGCGTTGATCCTTCACCCACACCGTGACCTCACCGTCGTCGACGATTCCGGGAACCTGTTTGATGTCCCAGATCGCGCCGCCGAAGCGCTTGTGCGCGCTGACCGACGTCAACTGGTTCCAGCGATCGCGGCCACCGTAGGCCTGCAGCGTCTTGGTGAGTAGGTCTGTCATGACGAGCCCTTCAGCGTCCGAGGAACTGGCGGATGTGATGGCCGAAGTCGGCCGGGTACTGGTCAAGGAAGCCGTGGCCGGAGTCGGGGTAGATGCGCAGCTGCGCGCCGCGGATTCGCTCGGCGAGCAGGTGGCTGTTCTTCGTCGACATCATGGTGTCGTTGTCGCCGTTGGCGACCAGCGTCGGCTGGGTGATGGCCGAGAGCCGTTCGAGCTTGGCGCTTTCCGGAATCCCCCAGGTCATCAGCGCCTGATACTGGGCGTCGCGGCACGCCAGTGTGGTTTCAGGATCGCGGTCCTCGGTACGGGCATGCGTGCGGGCCAGGTACTCCCAGCCCCGCTGAACGCTGGTCTCCGAGCCGGAAAAGAACAACGACAGGAAGTTCTCCGGGGTGATCACGTCGCCGCAGGCGTAGTCGTAGACGTCGTCGGACCAGCGGTGCAGATCTGGGGCGCCCTGCGGGGCGGTGCCGGCCAGCACCAGGCGGCGGGGCAGCCGTGGCCGCACCAGGGCGATCTCCTGGGCGATATGCCCGCCGAGGGAAAAGCCGAGCACGTCAATGCTCTTGAGACCCAGGGCGTCGACGAATCGCAGTGCGTCGCGCGCCATGTCCTTGACGTCGACCGGCGTGGTGCCTGTGGACCCTCCGACGCCAGGAAGGTCGACGGTGATCACTTCCCGGTCCGCGGCGAGGACGTCGAGCAGCACGGGGTTCCAGTAGTCGAGATTGCCGCGGAAGTGTTGCATCAGCACCAGGGGCGGAAGCGAAGTCGACGGTGTACCGAAGCGTCGGTACGCCAAGGTGTCACCGGCGACGTCGACGCGCAGGTTTGGCGCGTCCGCCGTGGCGGTGCGTTCAGTCGTGGTCGTCATAGGACGACGATGACGGGTCACACCCGCGTCGGGTATCCGTCAGATGACTGCCGTCGCAGCCGCTAGGTCGTGGTGCGGTCCACCAGGGTGACGTCCGCGGATCGCACGCGTTGACCGTCTCGGCGGCGGAACACGACGCCGACGGGCTCGCCGGTGGCGGCATCGACGAAGCGGTAGTCGCTGCTGTCGGCCCTGGCGCGGTGCACGTGTCCCCACTGCCCGATCGCGGCGACGACGGAGATCAGGTCCTGCCCTGCGGTGGTCAGCACGTACCGGCTGCGCCTGCGGTCACCGGCCACCTGGTAGTCGACCACCTCGAGGACGTCGGCGGCCACCAGTTCACCGAGGCGGGCGCTCAGGACGTCGGACGCGACGCCAAGCTGCTCGCGAAACTCGGAGAACCGGGATCGCCCGAGGAACGCCTCACGGAGGATCAGGATGGCCCACGGTTGCCCGAGAAACGACATCGTGCGCGCGATCGGACACACGTTCTCAGACCAGGCGTCACGTCGCATCTCCGCATCCTAACTGGGTTGGCCCGCCAAACTCAGCTCTGGTAACTTCAGCCAGGTGATAGTGGGCCGGGCGACCGAACTCGCCGTGGTCACCGAAGCGCTCGCAGCGGTCTCCACCCGTGGCGCGGCGCTGGTCGTCGACGGCGACGCGGGGATCGGCAAGTCCACGCTGCTCGACGCGGCCACTCTGTGGGCGGATGCCAACGGATACGGCCGGCTCGGCTGCTCCGGGGTGCCGAGCCACACCGAGATCGGTTTCGCCGGGCTACACGAACTCGTCCACCCGCTGCTCGCCGATGCCTCCGCCCTGCCACCACGCCAGAAGTCGGCGCTGCTGACCGCCTTCGGACTCGCCGACGGTGCCGCGCCGGATCGGCTTCTCGTCAGCCTCGCCGTCCTGGGGCTGCTGGAGGAAGCGGCAAGCCGGCGACGCCTCCTCCTGGTCGTCGACGACGCCCAATGGCTGGACCAGTCGACCCTCGACGTGCTGACCTTCGTCGCCCGCCGGTTGACCAACGCCCCGCTGCTGATGCTGTGCGCCGCGCGAACGCCGCTGGACGGTTCGACACCACCGCTGGACGGGTTGCCCCGCCTTTCAATGGGCCCACTCCCCTACGACCAGGCCGCCGAGCTGCTCGTCGAGACGCTGAAGACGGCGCCCCGGGTCGTCGACGCCTATACCCGACGGCGCGTCCTCGAACAGGCCGACGGCAATCCCCTGGCGGTCATCGAGCTGGCCGCAGCGTTCGCCGAACACGGCGCCGACGCCGCACCGTTCGCCGGCGAGCCGCTGCCGACCAGTCGTCGCGTGGAGCGCGCCTTCCTCAACTACCTGCAGCCCCTTTCCGACCAAGGTCGGCTGCTTCTGCTACTGATCTCGGCAAGCGACGGCGTTGCCGCCGAAATCGGCGGCGCAGCAACGTCTCTCGGAATGGATTTCGCCGAGAACCTCGGCCCGTTGGAAGCCTCCGGCCTGATCGCGTTGCGCGGTGGCGTCATTCGGGTGCGACATCCGCTCATCAGGTCCGCCGTATACGGCGCCGCGACACTGTCGTCGCGGGCACTGGTGCACCGGGCGTTGGCCGACGCGGTGACGAATCCGACCAGCGCGGCCTGGCACCGGGCCGAGGCGGCGTTTGGGCCGGACGAGCACGTGGCCGCCGATCTCGAGCGGGCCGCGGATCGCGCCAGAGCCCGCGGTGCCGGCGCGGAGGCAACTGCGGCGTTGAGGCGCTCGGCGGTCCTGACTCCCGAACTGGACCGTCGTGTCGAACGCTTGGCCACCGCCGCCGACGTGGCGCGCAGCGCGGGTCTCATCGAGGAGGCCATCAGAATCCTGCGGGAGGCCGAGCCGCTCACCACGTCGGGCGCCGTCGACGCCCAGCTGTCGATCACGCGGTTCGTCCTCAACGCGACCGCTGCGATCCCCGGCCCGACGGCGAGCGACCTGGTCTCGCTGGCCGAAAAGCAGGTCGACGGTGATCCGCGGCAGCGGGAACTGTTGTGGGCGGCGGCAATCGAATGTCGCATGCACGGCTTAACGGAGGAATCGCGCCTAGACGTCGTGGCCGCGATCCGACGCGTCGACGACTCGTCGGACCCACTGCTTGCCATCGCCCTGGCGTTGGTCGACGACGTAGGCCACGGCGCACGGATTCGAGCGAGATTGCCGCATTTGATCGCCGAGGTCGAGGACCAACCGCTGCTCTTGCTGTCGCTGGGGATGGCCGCCGAAGCGGTCACCGATCGGGGCAGCGCGCTGCGCTGCTACGGCAACGTGCAACGGTTGGCCCGCGCGAGTGGCTCACCCGCCAACGAGTGCGAAGGGTTGCGCGGTGAGGCCAACATTCTGTTGACGCAGGGCCGAATTCGGGCCGCCGCGACGAGCGCGGAGAACGCTCTGCACATGGCCGAGGCGATGAATCTTCCGATGACCTGCGGGTCGGCCGCGGCGATTCTCGCTCGCGCCCAGGCGTGGCAGGGGCACCCGGATCGGGCACGGCACACGCTCGACCGCGCTCGCCGATGGTTGGCCAGGGACCCCACGATGCTGTGGCACGACGACGTCCACTGGGCAGCGGGCTTCGCGGCGCTGTGCGAGGCGAGCCACGCCGAAGCCCTCGACCATCTTTCGAAGATGGCGCTTCACCGCACCAGCAAGCGCTGGGCGATCGCCGACGTCGCCGAGGCGGCGGCGGGGTGCGGCCGCCAGGAGACCGTCCGAGCACTCGTCGCCGACACCGCGGCGCAGGCCAAAGCGCTTGGTGTGCAGAGCTTTCTGGTCCACCGGGCCAACGCGCTGGTCGCTGACGGCGACTCCGAGGCCGACGACCACTTCACCGCGTCGCTGGCCGCGGCCCACGGTCCCGCGGCCGACTTGGAGGTGGCCCGTACGCATCTGCTCTACGGAGAGTGGCTGCGGCGCCGCCGTCGAATCGTCGATGCCCGCGAGCACCTTTCGATCGCCTTCACCGCCTTCGACACCGCAGGGACGACGCCGTTCGCCAACCGTGCCGCAGGTGAACTGCGCGCGGCCGGCGTCGCCGCGTCACCATCTCGGGCCGGCAGCGGAGCGGCGGGCATCCTGACCTCTCAGGAACTTCAGATCGCCCACCTGGCCGCCTCGGGAATGACCAACCGGGAGATCGCCGACCGCATCTATCTCTCGCACCGCACCGTGGCGGCCCACCTGTACAAGGTGTTTCCAAAACTGGGAATCACTCGCCGCAACCAGTTGCACGCCGCCCTCGGCGATCGCGCCGACGAGGCCGTTGGGTCCGAGCGCTGATCCACGCCTACTCTGGGTAGCCGCACTAACCAACGTGCCGTCATCCAGGGAGTGTGCAGTGAGTACCCGAGAACGATCCGTGGTTCGGCCGAAGGCGCTGCCCGGTGCGGGCGTCGTCATTGCCCTACTGGTGTTCTCCGCATTCGTCATGATCCTCAACGAGACGATCATGAGCGTCGCGCTGCCGGTGTTGATCGTCGACCTGGACATCGCCGCCCGCACCGCCCAATGGCTGACCAGTGGCTTCCTGTTGACCATGGCCGTGGTGATCCCGATGTCGGGTTCGCTGTTGCAGCGGTTTCCGGTGCGGACCATCTTCATGGCGGCGATGTCGCTGTTCTGCGTTGGCACGCTGATCGCGGCGTCGGCTCCCGGTTTCACCGTTCTGCTTGCCGGCCGCATCGTGCAGGCATGCGGCACGGCCGTCATGGTGCCGCTGCTGATGACGACCGTCATGAAGCTGATCCCGGCCGACCGCCGCGGGCAGACCATGGGCACCATCTCCATCGTCATCGCCGTCGCACCTGCCGTGGGTCCCACCCTGTCCGGTTTCATCCTCGGATCGCTGAACTGGCGGTGGATGTTCTGGATCGTGCTGCCCATCGCGTTGCTCGGGCTACTCGCGGGGTGGATGTGGCTGCGCGTCGCCGACGACCGGGAGGATCCCACCCCGATCGATCCGGTGTCGGTGCCGCTGTCGGCGATCGCGTTCGCGGGCTTGGTGTTCGGGCTGTCCGAACTGGGAGCCTCCGGCCACGACGGTCCGGCGGTACCTGCGTGGGTGCCGCTGAGCGCGGGTGCCGTGGCGATGGTGCTCTTCGGCGCGCGGCAGTTGCGATTGCAGCGTGACGACCGGGCGTTCCTCGACCTGCGCCCGTTCACCCATCGCCGGTTCTCGGTGTCGGTCGCTCTGGTGGTCATCGGGTTCACCGGGCTGTTCGGCGCCATCATCATGGTGCCGCTCTACGTGCAGGACGTGCTGGGGAAGAGCGCTCTGGTCGCGGGCCTGACGAGCCTGCCAGGCGGACTACTGATGGGCCTGGCGGGGCCGGTGGTCGGGCGGGTGTACGACCGGCATGGCGCTCGGCGACTCGTCGTCCCCGGTTCCATCATGCTGTTCTTGTCGCTCTTCGGATTCACGACGATGTCCGCGGCCACGCCGGTCTGGGAGCTCGTCGTCCTGCAGACCATCATGATGGTGGGGCTGTCGACGATGTTCACCCCGCTGATGACGGATGCTCTCAGCGCACTGCCCGACCGGCTGTACTCGCACGGCAGCGCCATCATGACGACCCTGCAACAGGTCGCAGGCGCGGCGGGCACCGCGTTGTTCGTGACGGTGATGGCCAAGGCGTCGACCTCGGGTGGCGCGCCGGACATGCCCGGCGTGCACGCTGCCTTCGTCGCCGCGGCCCTGATCGGCGCCGTCGCGGTGGTGCTGTCGTTCTTTACCGCGACGCGCCCGCTGCCCGCTTCCGGTACGCCGACGCACTAGGACGATCCCTCAACCAGCCGTGTGACTGACACCGCCCACGACGAAGCTCTCGATGTGCGTCAGGGCCGCGTCGACCGCGGTGGCGAGCGGTCGGATGCTGCGGTGAATTTGGGTGAGCACCAACCCGCCCTGCACCGCCGCCAGCGTCGCCAGTGCGAGGTCGGCGGCGTCCGCGTCTTCGGAGAGCTCACCACGCTGCCGCATCGCCTCGAGGCCCGCTCGGATGTTGGCCTCCCACCGGTGAAAGCTCTCGGCCAGTTCGTCTCTCGCGCGCCCGTCGACCTCGACGAGGTCGTGACCGAGGGAGGCCAGTGGGCAGCCTCCCCGGCACCGCATGTGGCGTTGGTGGTCGACCAGGAAGTCTCGCCACTTGCGTAGCCCTTCGAGGCTGTCCAGTTGCGCGAAGAGTGGGTCTTGGCTGCCCAGCACCTGGTCGGTCTGATAGGCGATCACGGCGTGGATCAGTGCCGTCTTGTCCGAGAAGTAGTGGTACAGCTGCGAACTGCTGACGCCCGCCGCGCTCCTGATGTCGTCGACCGTCGTGTTCGTCACGCCGTTGCGGAACACGAGGTCCGCGGCGGCGGCCACGATCGCGTCGCGCGTGCGCTTGCCCTTGACGGTGAGGTCACCGCGGCGACGGGTGGGTGACGTGGTCATGCCACCACCGTAGCAATTCTGGAATTGACAATCCATTTTTATCTGACGATCTTCGACCGAAGGGGCACTAGCCGCCCCACGAGAATTACCTGAGGAGCATCCATGACGTCGTTGGCCCGTCGAGTAAACCTGAGCGAAACGTCAACCTGGAGCGTCGATCTGGGTCACGTCGTGGCCCGCTACGGATTGGTGGTCGTGCTGGCGTGGATCGGGTTCGGCAAGTACGTCAAGATGGAGAGCCGCGTCCTGATCGAGGGCAGCCCGTTGATGAGCTGGGTCTACGACGTCGCCAGCGTGAACACCGTCGCACGCACCCTGGGAACCCTGGAGATCGTGGCCGCCGTGTTGATCGCGACGGTGCCGTTCGCCCCGCGGCTGTGTGCCATCGGCAGCGCCATGGCGGTGGTGTTGTTCATGGGCACCCTGAGCTTCTTGTTCACCGCCGACAACGTCGTCGCGACACACGCGCTCGGCATCCCGGTGCTGTCGGGCATGCCTGGTCAGTTCTTGCTGAAGGACCTCGTACTCATCGGCGTCGCGATCTGGAGTTTCGGCGACGCGTTACGCCGGGGTGCGCTGCACGCCGACGCTTCCTGATCCCCGCACACCTCGGCCAGAAAGCTCTCGGCTCGGCGGGCGAAGAGGTGCGCCTCGCGCGCGATCGACAGCTCTCTCGCCGCCTCGGCCGCCGCCGCCACCTCGGCGGCGGGCCCGGCCCGTGCGTGCAGCAGCCGGGCCCGGATCAGCAAGATCAACCCTTCGCCGTACCGCTGTCCGTACGCGTCGAGGGCCTCGTCGGCGCGGTCGAGGGCACCCGCCGCTTCGTCGAGAGCGCCTGCAGCCAAGTACATTTCGCCGAGAAGCCCGTACCACGTGGCGATGTCGGAGCGCGGCGGGTCGAGGAGGTTCTCGGCGATCAGGCGTTCGACCTCGGCCGCCGACCCGTTGGGATCGCGGCCGGCCATGGCCAGTGCCCAAAACCGGGCCAGCCGTTGGTACATGCCGAAGAATCCGAAGGACAGCTCCGGGTCGGCTGCGATGCCCTTCGTCGTGACCGCCAACGTCCAGTCGTGGTCGCCGGCTACCGACGCGATGCGCACCGAGTGCACCGCCCAGACCGTGATCTTGAACGGATCGTCACCGGCCAACGACTCCAGCTCGTCGAGCAACAGCCGAGCGCCCGCGAGATCACCGTGCACGGCCGTCATCTCGGCGAGCAATCCGAGTGCGGACAGCTGCTGGGTCAGCCACACCACGTCGTTCTCGCGCTGGGTGGGGACGATCGGAAAGCCTCGACTGGCCTCCGTCAAGCACCGAAAGGCGTCACCGATGTTTCCCACGCTGGCTTGCTGAAGCCCCCAGGCCTGCTGACCAAGGGCCCTGACGACGGCGATCGACGACGCGTCGCCCTGCTCGAGCAGCCGACGGGCAAGGGCCTCGCCGCGGCCGTATTGCGCGCTGTAGGCCAGAGCCATCCAGCGGGAGTACAGCAGCACTGCGGCCTCCTCCTCCCGGCCCAGGCTCTTGGCCAGGTACTCGGCCCGTTCGAGGTGCGCCATGGCGGCAGTGCCGTGCGGAGAACTCATCCCGACCACGGTGACGAGTTCGGACAGCGCGGCAAGTTCCACCTCGGCGAGGTTCGCCGTCCGCGCGACCTGAACTGCTGCCCGCAGTTGCCGTTCCGCGGTCTCCAGTGCGGTCCTGGCCGCCGCCCGGCGGCCCGCTCGGACGAGGGCGCGCACGGCTCTCGTCGGATCCGCCAGGGGCCCGGCTTGCCAGAGATGATGCGCCAGACGCTCGACGCCGGAGTCCTCGGGCGATTCGTCGTCTTGGAGCGCATCGGCGATGCGCAGGTGCGACTGGAGCGCCCGATGCGGAGAAATGTTGGAGGAGAACGCCTCTCGGACCACGTCGTGGCCGAAGCGCAGGGCGAACGGATCCCCCGGCGCGGGCCCGAGCAGGCCGAGCGCCTCGACGGGTTCGAGGCGCCCGAGGCACGTGTGGACGTCCAACTCGGCGGCGCGGGCAAGCAGACCGAGGTCGACGTCGCGGCCGATGAGCGCCGCCAGCTGCAGCAGTTCTCGCGCGTCGTCGTCGAGTCCCGACGACAGGTTCTGCACGACGTCCCTGATCGTCGAGGGCACGCCGTGTCCGACCGCCGCGTCGTCGAGTGCGCCCGTGCTGGAGAGCAATCGGGACAGTTCTCGGACGAAGAGCGGGTTTCCGTCCGTTCGCTCGAAGACGCTGCGGGTGACGGCTTCGGTGGGCGGGCGTCCGATCTCGCGACCGATGAGTTCGGCCACCTCGTCAATCGACAGTGGCCGCAGCGTGATTCGCCGGTGCCCGGCCATCTTGCCGATCGCGGCGAGCGCCTTGCCAAGCTCGGTGCCCGGCGCTGGTGCGCGGTCGCGAAGGGCGCCGAACGTCACGACGCCCGGCACACGTCGTTCCACCACGTGAACCAGGAGGCGCAGCGAGGCGGCATCCGCCCACTGCAGGTCGTCGAGCACCAGCACCAGGGGTCGGCGTGCCGAGACGTCCTCGAGAAGGGCGGTCACCCGCTCGAAGAGCGCGAACTGCGAGGTGCCGTCCAGACCGTGGTCGTCGGACGAGCGATCCGAGGACGGAGTTACCAGCAAGCCCAAATCCCCGGCAAGCCAGTCGTCCTTGGTGGCGGGCGGCTGGCGCCGCAGCACCGCGTCGACGACCTGGACCCACGGCCACATCGACGGGGCACCGTCACCGTCGACGCACTGACTCCACACGACCAGCGCGCCGCGCGCGGCCGCCTCCGCCGTGACGGTCTCCAACAGATGCGTCTTGCCAACGCCGGACTCGCCCTCCAGGAGTACGACACCGGTCCCACCGTCGCGCGCCGCCGTCAGCGCCGAACGGAGCGACTCGAGCTCGTCATCCCGACCGAACAGGGCGGCCGAGGGCGCGGTGGGCCGTGGCGAAACCGGGGGTATCACGTCAACGGCCGGTGTCACGTCCTGCGTCAACACCCTTCGCTGCGCGACGTGCAGAGCGTGGCCGGGTTGGATCCCGAGCTCGTCGACGAGGCGGATGCGGATCACGTGGAAGTGGTCGAGCGCCTCGGCTTGGTGCCCCGCGGCGCCGAGCGCGGTGATCAGGCTCGCGTGCACCGCCTCGTCGAACGGCGCCATCCGGGCCGCCAACCGGAGCGATGGCAACACGACACCGGCCCGTCCCGTGGCAACCCCGAGATCGGCGGCCGTGACTGCCGCACTGAGGAATTCGTCGTCGAGCGCGGTGAAGACGGCCGTGGCCGCCGGACCATGGTCCATGCCTGCGGCGGCGGGCCCGTGCCAGAGCGACAATGCGTCGACGAGGAGATCGAGTGCGCTGCCGTGACGTTCCTCCTCCAGTTCCACCCGGCTGGCTCCGACGAGGGCGCGAAAGTCCGCGAGATCGAATACGCCGGGACCGGCCACGCACTGGTAGCCGTTGCCTCGGCGCAGGAGGTACGAGCCGGACTTGCGGCTGGCCAGCGCGGGCTCGAGCAGCCGGCGCAGCGCGCCGACGTACTGTTGAATGACGTTCAGCGCACTGGCCGGGGCATCCTCGCCCCACATCAGGTCGACCAACTCGTCGCCGCCGATCGGGTGTCCTTCCCTGGCGAGCAGCAGGGCGAGCAGATACGCCTGCTGCCGGGGCCCGGGACTCAATTCGACGGCACCACGCCAGATTCGAAGTGGTCCGAGAATTTGCAGTCGAACCGCCGCCCCCTGGCCTGGCCGCGCCTCGGCAGTGGGTTCTCGGAGGACACCTGGCGTACTCGGGTCCATTGGCTCCCTGTGGGTGAATCGAGCTGATCTCGGCGAGGTCCGGGGCTGGGACCTGGCGACGATCAAGCGAGTCTAGTTCGTGGCGGGTTCTGAGGTAAGTCGATCGGCGACCCGCTCATGCCTCCAATCGCGACTCCTCCAGGTCGAGATCCCGAAGGATGCGGTTGAACGTCTCGTTGGACAGCCGCCCCTCCCGGCGCATCGTGAGGAGTGCGTCCCGCTGCGCCTGCAAGACCAACCGCACCATCTCCTGGTAGGCCTGCGACCGATCCTCGTAGCCGTCGTCTTCGATCTTGCCGAGTCGGGCGGCGAAGCGGCGGGCCCGATAGTCGTAGACGCCCCGCATTCGTTGAGTGGTGTCGTCCCTCGTCCACTCCTCGGCGCCGAGCGCGTCGATCTGGGACAGCGCCGCCTTCGCGGCGACCAACCGGGCCCTGATCTCCTCCTCGGTGTCCGGCTCGTCCTCTTCCGAGTCGAGGCGGCGAACCAGGGCGGGCAACGTGAGTCCCTGCACGACGAGGGTGAAGAAGATGACCACGAAGGTGAGAAACAGAATGAGATCGCGTTGGGGAAAGTCCGATCCGTCGCCGACGGTGAGCGGGATGGCCAACGCGACGGCCAGTGACACCGCGCCACGCATGCCGCTCCACGCCATGATCATTCGCCATGACGCATTGAGGTGCCGCTGCGGAGACCCCGACCCCCGGTCGACGACTGCGGTGATCGAGGGAACGACGAAGAACCATGCCAAGCGAATGACCACCACGGCGCCGGTCACGACTACGGCGTACCCGGCGAGCGCGCCAAGTGGATAGTCGTCGAGGCCGCCGACGATCGTTCGAAGCTGGAGTCCCGTCATCGCGAATAGCGTTGCGTTGATCAGGAAGTCGACGATGTCCCACACGAAGTAGCCCTGCAGTCGCGGTCGGGCGTCGAGCACCTCCGGGCTGCGAATCGCCATGACGATGCCTGCGGCGACCGCCGCGAGCACGCCCGACGCGTCGACGGCCTGAGCGGGGAGGAACGCCGCGTAACCGGTGAGCAACGAGATGGTGACGCTGATCTGCGGGTCGCTGATGTGCCGGCGGACCCATGCCGACGCCAACCCGACTGCCACGCCGATTGCCACGCCCGCCACCACCCCGAAGACGAATCGCAGACCGGCCTCGGCGAGTGAGAACGCTCCCGCGACCGTCGCGGCGACCGCGACGCGATAGGCGACCAGCGCGGTCGCGTCGTTGAACAACCCCTCCCCCTCGATGCTGCTGACGAGCCGGCGTGGCGCGTTGAGGCGGTGCATGATCGTCGCGGCCGCCACCGGATCCGTCGGAGACAGGATGGCGCCCAACACGAACGCGGTCTGCCACGACATCCCGGGGATCATCGCGTGCGCGGCCGCCGCGACTCCGGCCATCGTGACGAGCACCAGAACCACGGTGCTCAACGTCAGGCCGCGAAGGTTGGTTCGGAAGTCGTCGAAGTTGGCGTAGACCGCCGACTTGTACAGCAGCGGTGGCAGAAACAACGCGAGGACCAGTTCGGGGTCGAGCGTGATCTCGGGCAGTCCTGGGACGAACCCGATGGCAGCGCCGCCGATGACGAGCATGATGGGGTACGGCACCTTGAGCCTGCAGGCCAGTGCGCCCAATGCCGCGACGGCCAGCAGCAGTCCGGTGACGAACACTTCGACGTGGTTCACGGCATGCCCTCATTCCGACGGTCCGGCGCACTTCCCCTTGGATCATCGTGCACAGCGGCCCGTGGCGCTCGAATCGGCTAAATATCGCGTGCCGAGTGATGGACGACCACCACCGGCGATGACACTCTCGATCCACCGTCGGCGAACTCGGACGCCGTCACACCCACCCCTCTGCGCAAGGAGACGACGATGAAGATGCGGGCAGCACGGATGCACGATTACAACCAGCCCTTGGAGATCGAAGAGGTTCCGGTGCCCGACGTCGGCCGCGGCCAGGTTCTGCTCAAGGTCGCCGCAACGGGCATGTGTCGCAGCGACTATCAGCTGATGGACGGCTACTTCCGCAGCGGCCTTCCCGTCGAGTTTCCGTTCATCCCGGGGCACGAGGTGGCGGGGACCGTCGCCGACCTGGGTGCCGACGTGCCGAAGTCCGCGGGCCTCTCCGAAGGAGACCTCGTGGTGGTCGACCCGAACTGGGGTGACGGCATCTGCAGGCAATGCCACGAGGGCAACGAACAACTCTGCAGCGACGGACGACTCGTCGGGTTCGGTCCCAACGGAGGGTTCGCCGAGTACATGCTCGCCCCGTACGACCACGTCATCCGGGTCGGCGACCAACACGACCAGCATCCCGAATACCTCGCGCCCCTCACCGATGCCGGCATCACGCCCTACCGCGGCATGAAGAAGCTGCTTGCGGCGGGCAAGCTCGGCGCGGGACGCACGGTCGTCGTCAACGGCATCGGCGGACTCGGCGGATACGCCGTCCAGTACGCCCGGCTCCTCGGAGGAGGCGCCACGGTGCTCGGCTTCGCCCGCAGCGATGAAAAGCTCTCGCTGGCAAAGGAATACGGAGCACATCATACGGTCAACGTCAGGGACAAGTCCGCCGAGGACGTCCAGGACCAGCTCGAGGACATGACCGGCCGACGCACGGTGGACGCCGTGCTCGACTGCGCGGGGTCCGCCGACTCCCTCGGCCTCGCCGCCGCCATCCTGGGCCCCGAGGGTGCGATCTCGCAGGTCGGCTTGATGGGTGACAGCGTCGAACTTCCCATCTTTCCGTTCGTCAGCGGGGAGAAGTCGTACTTCGGATCGTTCTGGGGCAACCACAACGATCTCCAGGAGGTTCTCGCGTTGGCGGGTCAGGGTGCGATCAAACACCACATCGTCCCGACGAAGCTCGACGACGTCAACGACACGATGCAAGCCCTCGGTCGAGGCGACATCGTCGGTCGCGCCGTCGTGATGTTCGACTGATCCCACCGGCAGAAGGAAACCCTCGTGAGCGTTCCATACGTCCTCTTCGTCGTCACCAACGCCGCCGAGATCGGCCCGAACCATCGGCCGACCGGCTTCTTCTTCCCCGAGATCGCCCACCCCGTCGACGCACTCGACCGCGCCGGTGTGGCAGTGGAATTCGCCTCGCCAGCCGGCGGCACGCCACCAGAGGACGGCTTCGACGGCGACGACCCCGCCCAGGTGGCCTTCCGCGACGGCAAGGCCCACCGCCGGCTGTCGCGCAGCCGCAAGCTCTCCGAGGTCGACGTGCTCGACTACGACGCCGTCTTCTTCCCCGGCGGACTCGGTCCGATGGTCGACATCACGGGCAATCCGGAGGTGCAGACCGTGGTCGCCACGGCATGGAACGCGGGCATGATCGTCAGCGCCGTCTGCCACGGGCCGTCGGCCTTCCTCGGCGTGACCGTGGACGACGGCACGCCGCTGGTACGCGGTCGCAAGCTCACCTCGTTCTCCTCGGCCGAGGAGGACGGCTACGCCCTCGACGACGTGCCCTTTGACCTCGAAAGGGCGCTGCGTGACGAGGGCGCCCTCTACGAGTCCGCCGACCCGTGGCAACCGCATCTGGTCGTCGACGGGCGCCTCATCACCGGCCAAAACCCGCAATCGGGCACGGTCGTCGGCGAGGCGCTGGTCGACGCACTCCGCGAACGGTCATGACCGCGATGCCCAAACCGATTGTGATCGTGGCACATTGGCAGACGACAACCGAGGACCTCGACACGGTGCTCGGCTTGGTAGCCGAACTGGCACCCCGGTCGCTCGCCGAGCCGGGGTGCCTCGGTTACGAGGTCTTGCAGGCGGTCGACGACGAGCCGAACCACCTCGTCCTCATCGAGCGATACGCCGACCGCGCCGCCCTCGACGCGCACCTCGGGTCGAATCACTACCAGGAACTGGTCGTCGGCCGCATCCGACCACTGCTGACCGGGCGTCAGGTGACCGCCCTTGGGGCCGTGGACCTCCCGACGTCCTGACTCGTCACGCCGTCGCGGCCGCGCCGGCCTTCATCCGCAGCAGGGCAAGTGCCTGCAGCAGATAGGTCCGGAACACGGCGTGGTTCTCGCTCATCGGGAAGTGACCGATCTCCTTCATCTCGATGAACTCGCCGCCCTTGATCTGACCGGCGGTGCGCGCGCTGTCCTCAGGCGTGGTCAGGTAGTCGTAGTCACCGGTCAGCATTACCACGGGGCACTGGTCACCGTCGATCTCGCCCAGCTTGTCGCGGAGGTCGTGGTCGACGGAGTAGAAGTACAGGTCGCCCTTGAACGCCTCCGAACCCTGGCTGTAGTAGAACCACGTCTTCCAGCGATCGGCGTCGGGCGACTGCGGGGCCATCAGATCCCACACCCCACTGGCGCAGACCTGTGCGGCGTTGGCGTGGGGATGCTGCCACCAGTCGAGGTAGAACCCAGGCGAATGGTCCGCGCCCTCCACCGGGATGACGCCGGCGAAGCGGTCGGGCCGGCGAAGCGCCAGCTGCAGGGCGATGTTGCCGCCGAACGACGAGCCCATGAAGATGGGGTTCTCCAACTCCAGCGCGTCAACCAACGCTACGACGAAGTTCGCGTAGTGGTCGGCCGACAGCTGGTACTCCTCGGTCCACCACTGCGTGTTCTCCGGCGGATCGGACTTGCCGTGACGGGGTAGGTCGTAGGCGATGACGCGATAGTCCTTGGTGATCTCCTCGTCGGAGAGCAGTCCACGCCACTGGTGGTTGTGACATCCCGCGGTGTGCTGGCATACCAACGGTTGGCCGTTGCCGTTCTCCAGGTAAAAGACCTTGTACAGAAGTCCGTCGACGTCGACGTCGACGTAGTGTCCGGTGACCGGTGAAATCTTGCTCATGGTGTTTCGTCCTCGTCTTGAGTGAAAGTGGTTGGTCAACAGCGGTTTAGACGGGCACGCCAACGGTGCGGAGCAACTCGAACTGACGGGTGAAGCACCGCAGGTTCTGCATCAACACCAAGATGTCGCCCTCGAGCTTGAGGTCGCGCTGAAAACTTGCCGACCAAATTCCGTGGTACATCGGCGCGGGCACCGGAACGCCGAAGTTGCGCCAGGTCTCTGCGCTCGCGCGCAGGGCGAACTGGTAGGCCACCTCCAGCGGACCGGGGTCGACGGCGACGCCGACGACACGTCCGCGGCTCACCTCGACGACGAATGTCCGCTCGGCCATGTCGAGCAGATACGAACAGGTGAAGTACTTTCCGTGCGCTTGGATTTCGGGGTCGTCGTCGCTCGCCCTGGCGAACGCGTCGGCCCATTCGGCGGCTGTCGCCGTGGACGTGGTGGCAATCATGGGAACCCTTCGTGGGAGGCGGAACGGTACGGTTCAATCACAACCGGCATCGCACGGCACCGTCCAATACCCGTCGACAACCGTTCGATAGGCAATGACTACTGGCGAACGGCCGGCCCCTGTTCTAGCGTTGACCTGTGCTTCCGTCTCTCGACCTGCGGCTTCTGACGTACTTCGTCGCCGTTGCCGAGGAACTGCACTTTGGCCGCGCCGCTGCCCGGTTGCACATCGCGCAGCCGTCGCTGAGCGTCCAGATTCGCAAACTCGAGCACACCCTGAACACACCGCTGTTCGTTCGGACCAGCCGCAGCGTCGAGCTGACACCGGCGGGCGAACTGCTTCTCGACGGCAGCAAGAAGCTGCTCGTCGACGCCGAACGTCTGGCCTGGCGGATCCAGGACGCCGGCCGCGGACCGGACCGACCTCTGGTGGTCGGGTTTCAGGCCAACGCCGCTGCCGAGCTGACCCCGAAGATCCTCAACGCCTTCCACGACCTTCACCCCCGGGTGGATGTCGAAATGCGGTCCCACGGATTCAGCGACCCGTACGTGGGGCTGGCCGACGGGTCGGTCGACATCGCGTTCCTCCGGCCACCCGTTCTGGTGCAGGACTGGCTGGCGATCGAAACCCTCTTCGTCGAGCCCCGCGTCCTGGTGGTGGCGGCGACCTCGCCGCTGGCCGAATTGACCGAGGTCAGCGTCGAACAACTCCTCGACGAGCCGTTCGTGGCCCGTAAGGCGCCGGACGTCTGGCGTTCCTTCTGGCTCGCCACCGACAGTCGTCAGGGGACGCCGGTCCGCCTCGGCGCCGAGGCGTCCACGGTCGACGAGTGTTTCGAGGCGATTCTCTCGGAGCGCGGAGTTGCCTTCTCGCAAGCGTCCACCCAACGTTTCTACGACCGGCCTGGTCTGGCGTTCGTTCCCGTCACCGACATCCCGCCGACGATGCTGTCGATCGCATGGCGCCGCGACGTGGACTCCCCCGCCGTGCGTGACTTCGTCGAGACGGCGAAGGCGGTTGCCTCGCTCAACCCCATTCCCGATGCGTGGATCCCCAGCAGATTCCACGACCTACGGGACGCGAGCACCAAACACGCTGCTCCGCAGCCGGTCTCGACGCTGCGCACTGCACGGTAGCCACTGAAGATCGCACGGCGTGCGATGGTGCGCGGGCCCGTGGGCACGGGAACCTGAGGTGGGGAACGCGGATCCATCCCCGCGTGCCCGACTCGCCAACCAATTCAGGAGGTAGAAGTGTCAGCTACGTTCGCGAAAGTAATTCCGACAGCCATTCTTTCGGGGATGGTGATCGCGTTGGCTGCGAGCCCAGCCGCCCTCGCCAACCCCGCCGAGTGCCAACCGGCCGACACCGTCACGGTCTGCGAGGAGACCGGTAGCGCGGCCATCGCCACGGTGCCCGGCGACGCGTCCGGTTCGGGTGATCAGAACGGCCCGTACGGGCCCGCGGGAGCCACTCCGCCCGTTGGGAACTAGCACCACAAACCCATCGGCGGTGTCCGCGAACGACTTTGGCGGGCACCGCCGATGTCTTTGGCCGGACGGACCGGTCAGGGCTGATGCTCTCCAGCCGCCTTGTTGACCTGCGCCAGTCCACTCCAGATGTGACACGTGCTGTGCGAATAGATCTCGACGATGTTGCCGAAGGGGTCCTCGCAGTAGCACGCGTAGAACCCGATACCCGGCGAGAATTCCCACACCGCGCTGCGCTGCTTGCCACCGGTCTCGGCGATCCGCCGCGCCAGCCCTTCGATGTCCGGGTCGACCACACAGAAGTGAAAGGTACCGGTCTTGTGTAGGTAGAACTGCGTGTTCTCGTCGGAGCCCCGCTGTTCCGGCTTCGGGTCCAAGAACTCGAAGACCTCGAACCCGACCCCGTTGCCGGCGTCCATCATGGCGATCTTGCCGCTGACCACATGCGGCCCAAGCATGTCCGCCACGAGTTTGCCGAAGTACCCCTCGCCTGCCGTGTACTCCTGGGGCTCGATCATCAGCTGGAAACCCAGCACGCCTTGGTACCACGCGATGGCGTCCTCGGCGTTGGGAACCGTCACGCCGACGTGGGTGATCATGCGGGGCTGCACCGTCGAGGCCAGCGCGGGTGATTCAGTCATGAGTTCGTCTCCCTTCGTATACCGGTCACCGCGTCGAGTGACCTGGCCGGCAACTGCCGACGCACCGAGATTCGCACCGCTGCAACGGGACAGCCATCACACGTCGGGCGATATTTAGATCCGCCGTCCTAAAGATCACCCATCGCGCGATATCCGTTTCCGGGACCGAATGGGACGCTGAGTCGATGTCACCAGTCACCGCCACAGACATCACCGTTCGCGTCGACGGCGCCGAACGCAGCGTCCGCATCGACAACCGCGTCACGGTGCTGGACATGCTGCGCGAGCACCTCGGCGTCACCGCGCCGAAGAAGGGCTGCGACCACGGCCAGTGCGGAGCGTGCACGGTGCTGCTCGACGGCCGGCGCGTCACCACGTGTTTGGCCCTTGCCGTAGCCAACGACGGCGCCGAGATCGTCACCGCAAGTGGCCTGGGTGGCACCGACGACCTGCATCCCGTCGCCAAGGCCTTCCTCGACCACGACGGTTTCCAATGCGGCTACTGCACTCCCGGCCAGATCTGCTCCGCCGTGGGCATGCTCGACGAGGTCAAGGCCGGCGCTCCCAGCCACGTCACCGTCGACCTCGAGGAACCCGCTGATCTCAGCGACGCCGAGATCCGAGAACGCATGAGCGGCAACCTGTGTCGCTGCGCGGCCTACCCCAACATCGTCGCCGCCATTGGAGCGGTCGCCCGATGATTCCCTTCGAATACCATCGCGCCACCAGTGTCACCGACGCACTCACAGCCGTCGCCGACCGCCCCGACGCCGTCTTCCTCGCCGGCGGCACCAACCTCGTCGACCACATGAAGCTCGGCATCGTCGCACCGAGCCTGGTCGTCGACGTCGGCCACCTCCCGCTCACCGACGTCGACCTGCTTCCCGACGGCACTCTGCGCATCGGGGCAGAGGTTCGCAACAGCGACCTCGCCGCACACGCGACAGTCCGCTCCACTCATCCGGTGCTGGCGCGCGCGTTGGTCTCGGCCGCATCCGGTCAACTGCGCAACCTCGCCACCACCGCGGGCAACCTGCTGCAACGCACCCGCTGCGTGTATTTCCAAGACCTCACCACCCCGTGCAACAAACGCGTGCCCGGTAGTGGTTGTTCTGCCATCGGCGGCTACACCCGGTATCACGCCATTCTCGGCGCCTCCGAACACTGTCTGGCGGTGCATCCGTCGGACATGGCCGTCGCCATGGCCGCCCTCGACGCCCGGGTCGTCTACCTCGACGCGAACGGCGAGGGCCGACTGCCCCTTTCGACGTTCTATCGACTGCCCGGCGAGCGCCCGGAGCTGGACACCACCCTGCCCTCCGGAGCGTTGATCACCGCCGTCGAGATCCCGCCGCCACCCGAACACGCGCGGTCCACCTATCGCAAGGTCCGCGACCGCGCTTCATACGCCTTCGCGCTGACCTCGGTCGCCGCCGAGGTCGTCGTCACCGACGGCACCGTCTCCAGCGCCCGCATCGCGCTCGGCGGAGTCGCCCACCAACCCTGGCGCGCCCATCGCGCCGAGCGAGCCCTCGTCGCCGGGCCCGCCACCGAGAACGCGTTCGCAGCGGCAGCCGACGCCGAGCTCGCACGGGCTCGGCCGGTGGCGGGCAACGAGTTCAAGGTCGAGCTGACCCGCCGAGCCATCATCGCCACCCTGACCTCACTCGTGGAAAGACTCCAGTGACTCTCGTCGAGCCGAACGCCATCGGCACCCGCGTCACCCGCCTCGACGGCCCCGCAAAGGTCACCGGCACCGCGACCTACGCCTACGAGCACCGCGTCGACGGCGCCCTCTACCTGCACCCCGTCCAGGCCACGGTCGCCCGCGGCCGCGTCACCGCCGTGGACACCACCGCGGCGGTCGCCGTCGACGGCGTTCACGGCGTGCTGACCGTCTTCGACGCACCCACCCTCGCCGACACCGAAGACGGCGACCTCACCATCCTCCAAGACGACGTGGTGCACTACCGCGGACAGATCATCGGCGGTGTCATCGCCGACACCGCCGAAACCGCTAGGCACGCCGCCAGTCTGGTGCGCGTGGAGTTCGACGCCGCACCACACCACACCGAGCTTCGCGACGACGACCCCGGGCTGTACGCGCCCGACAAGGTGAATCCCGACTTCGACACCGACACCGCAAGCGGTGACCTCGACGCAGCCTTGCGCGACGCGCCGATCGTGGTCGACGAGACCTACACGACCCCGCTGCAGCACAACAATCCGATGGAACCCCATGCGACGATCGCCATCTGGGATCCCAGCGGTCCGCAACTGACGCTCTACGACGCCACCCAGGGCGTGCACGTGGTCCGCGCGACGCTCGCGAAGACCTTCGGCCTCGAGCCAGCGCGAATCAGGGTGGTCGCCAAGTACGTCGGTGGCGGCTTCGGCTCCAAGGGAGCGCCCCATTCACACAACGTCCTCGTCGTCATGGCAGCACAGCGCACCGGCGGACGACCGGTAAAACTCGCGCTCACCCGCCAACAGATGTTTGCCTTCGTCGGCTACCGCACACCCACCATCCAGCGCGTCCGCCTCGGCGCCGACCGCGACGGCACGCTGACGGCCATCGGTCACGCCGTGGTGGAGCAGACGGCGGCGGTGAAGGAGTACGCCGAGCAGACCGCGGTTCTCACCAGGACCATGTACGCGGCACCCAACCGGGCCACCAGTCACCGTCTCGCGAAGCTTGACGTCGCAGTCCCCTACTGGATGCGTGCCCCCGGCGAATGCCCAGGGGCCTTCGCGCTCGAGAGCGCCATGGACGAACTCGCCATCGCCTGCGGTGTCGACCCCGTCGAGCTCAGGATTCGCAACGAACCCGCGGCTCATCCCGAGGACGGGCGCCCGTGGACGGATCGCCGACTCGTCGAGTGCCTGCGCACCGGCGCCGAGCGCTTCGGCTGGGCCGACCGCGACCCCACTCCCGGTGTCCGTCGGGACGGCGAGTGGCTGGTGGGCACCGGTGTCGCGTCCGCGACGTACCCCGCAAAGAACATGCCGGGGAGCAGCGCCCGAATCGAATGCATTGCGCCAGGGCGCTATTCGGTCCAGATCGGCGCTGCGGACATCGGCACCGGCACCTGGACGGCGCTCACGCAGATTTCGGCCGACGCCCTTGGTGTCGGCATGGACGCCGTCGACCTGCAGATCGGCGACACCGACCTTCCGACCGCGTCGGTGGAGGGCGCGTCGTCGGGCCTGAGCTCCTGGGGTCTCGCCGTCTGCACGGCGGTGCAGGCCTTTCGTCGGGAGCACGGGGAACGCCCGGACGTCGGAGCGGTCACCGTCGCCGAAGCGCCCGAGATGACCGATGCCAAGAACTACGCGATTGCGTCCTTCGGCGGGCAGTTCGCCGAGGCGCGGGTGCACCGACTCACCGGCGAAATTCACGTCTCCCGGATGCTGGGCGTGTTCTCCGTCGGGCGGGTCGTCAACCCGATGACGTTGCGCTCCCAGTTGATCGGCGGCATGACGATGGGGCTGTCGATGGCACTACACGAGGAGAGCGTGCGCGACCACCGCTTCGGCCACGTCGTCACCCAGGACCTCGCCGGCTACCACATCGCCTGCCACGCGGACATTCCCGACGTCGACGCACTCTGGCTCGACTCGGTCGACGCCACGCTGAACCCGATGGGCTCACGCGGGGCCGGTGAGATCGGGATCGTCGGTTCCGCAGCGGCCGTGGCCAACGCGATTCACCACGCCACCGGCGTACGCGTGCGTGACCTGCCGGTCACGTGTGACGCGTTGCTCCACCGGTGACTTCCTCTTGGGCGCCCTCCAGGGGAGTCAACTGCCGCACGCCCTCCCGCACCAGGCGGTGCCGGAACCCCATCAAATCGCCTGCCTCGGCGAGGAAGTCGCAGCGGATGGCTTCGTCGACGTCGGCGACGATCCGGGACGGTGGTGAGCTGAGCGCGTTCGCAAGCGACGTGGCCGAGAATCTCTCGGGCAGCACCGCCGCCACCTGAACCGTGCGGTGGGCGCCCGGTGACATCCGTGCCAGACGGCGTTGCACCATGGCCGTCGTCCGCCGCGGGAGGTGTCGTCCCGTCACGCGCGCCACACCGTTGGCGACGCAGATCCTGCCCTCCTCCTGCAGACCCACCAGCAAGTCCACCAACAGCGCGGGGTTGCCGTGCGTCCCGTCGACCAGCCGACGCAACACGCCGTCGGCATCGGCCCCGAGGACGTCTCGGGTGAGCAGCGCGGCGTCGTCGGCGTTCAGCGCACCCAGGCTCAGTCGGCGCACCGACTCGTCGTGGGCGGCGAGAACCGTGGCGATCGCGTCGTGCATTCCTGCGGAGCTTCCCCTCGGACGCACCGCAAGGCACCACAGCACGTGGGCGTCCGCCACTTCGGCAACGGTGGAGCGCAGCGCCGCCACCGCGGCCGGTTCGAACCGGTCGACGTCGTCGAGGCATACGCATACCGGACCGACCGAGGCCGCGGCGACGACCAACGGCCACCGCCGCGCGAACCGTTCCGGGTCCCGGAATGTCCCGTAGAAGGCGCAGCCACCCGCACCGGACGTGCGTGTGACGACCTCCTCGAGCAGCCGGGACTTGCCGATTCCGGGCGGCCCGTCCATCACCAGGATCGTGGACTTCCCCTGCTGCACTTCGGTCGCCGCCTGGTCGAGGGCTGCCAGTTCCGCGTGCCGACCCCGCAGGGGTCGGGGTGCCCCAGCACACCCGTCGACCGTGCCCGTTGGATCCTGCACCCCATGCCCTCCGTCGCCAGCTGCCGCGCTCCTGCGACGGCGGCGACGACGTTAGGCGAAGGCACTTTAGGGCTACTGAACTCCCACTGCAGCCACTGCGGCCGGCTGCAGCCAGGCAACGACGTTGTGGACGTAGTCCTTGAAGGCCGCCAGCCGAACGGGGTCCGAGGCGATCTCGGAGCCCGGCGGTTCGGAGACGAACGACGGAGCGCCACGACCGACGTCCCAGTTGAAGTCGGCGAAGTGATGGAAGGACGACTCCGCGAGGCCACGGCCCATCACGCCCCCGTGGTGGGTGGGCTCTCCTTCGAGAAGCACCGCCAGTGGGAATCGACGACCCGTCGTGGCGCTGCGGCCCTCAGCCAGCGGCGTGGCGTGGGGTAGGTCGACCCGCAGCGAACCCTCGTGCGGGTGAGCGGGGAACCACTCGATTCGTCCCGACGGCGTCTTGTCGGTGCGGAGCAGCTGGTGAACTGGCTCGTCGCAGAACACCGGTTGATAGTCGCCGTTGGCACCGGAATGGTAGTTGGGCCACGAGATCGACGGGGTGTCGCGATCGTCGCGCATCGACTCGGGATCGTCGACGTCGTCGTGGAATTCGTTCACCGCCCCCAACGAGCCGAGCCGGCTCAACGAACTTCCGAGGCTCTGGTGGTCCCGGGCCGTGAGCACCCCGCCGCCCTTCTCGCGGAAGCGCCGGATGGCGGCGGCCTCGACGGCGGTCAGCCCGTCCCCGACGTCGACGGCGATGAGCCACAACTGGTCGAAGTCGGACTCGTCGAGGGTGCTCAGCACCGGGTCGTGAATCGATCGGTCGGCCCGGTTGCGCGCCGTCACCCGATGTCCGGCTCCCGTCAGTTCGTCGGCGAGCAGCGAGAAGCGACTGACGTCCCAGTCGTCGGGTGTCGTCGCAATCGTGGTCTGCAGGAGGATGTTGGCCACGCATCCATCGTCACACCGTGGCTGGTCCGACCCCATCGCACGGCGGGTGATCTTTAGCGGCGTCCGTAATCATCACGCGTCGTGCGATGGACCGCCGGCGACGAGGGGCCGACACTGGGGTCCTCGACTGAACGGAAGGGACGACGATCATGGCCATTGCGACGACCAGCCCCGTCACCGGGGACGTGCTCAAGGAGTTCGACGAGCTGTCTCCCGAGGAGTTGGAGGACAAGCTGCAACGGGCCGCGGTCGCCGCCGCGTCATATCGGTTGACCAAGCACGAGCAGCGCGCCGAATGGCTGAGCCGCGCGGCCGACGTCCTCGACGCAGACTCCGCCACCGTCAGCGAGTTGATCACCACCGAGATCGGCAAGACCCTGCGTTCGGCCGCCGAAGAGGTTGCCAAGTGCGTTGCGTCGCTGCGGTTCTACTCCGAGAACGGCCCCCGCTTCCTCCGCGACGACGACGGCGACGCCGCCGCCGTTGGCGCCCAGCGCACCTACGTGACCCGACAGCCGTTGGGTGTGGTGCTGGCCGTGATGCCGTGGAACTTCCCGCTGTGGCAGGCGATGCGGTTCGCCGCGCCTGCGCTGATGGCTGGCAACGTCGGCGTGCTCAAGCACGCGTCCAACGTGCCGCAGACGGCGTTGTACATGGAGCAGCTGTTTCGGGAGGCGGGTTTCCCCGACGACGTCTTCCAGACGTTGCTGATCTCGTCGGGGCGGGTGGAACAGGTGCTTCGCGACGGACGCGTGGCGGCGGCGACGCTGACCGGAAGTGAACCGGCCGGACGCTCGGTGGCGGCGATCGCCGGGGACGAGATCAAGAGGGTGGTGCTCGAGCTCGGCGGCTCCGATCCCTTCATCGTCATGCCGTCGACGAACCTCGAACGCGCTGCCACCGTGGCCGTCAAGGCACGGACGTTGAACAACGGACAGTCCTGCGTCAACGCCAAGAGGTTCTTCGTCCACACCGACGTCTACGACGCCTTCCTCGACTTGTTCACGGCCAAGATGGGCGCCCTGGTGGTGGGTGACCCCATGGACGATTCGACCGACATCGGGCCGCTGGCAACGGAATCGGGGCGCGACGACGTCGAGGCGTACGTCGACGACGCAGTCGCGAAGGGCGCAACCGTAGTGGTTGGCGGGAAGCGGCCGGACGGTCCGGGGTGGTTCTACCCGCCGACCGTGATCACCGGCGTGACCAGCGACATGCGCATGTACGGAGAGGAGGTCTTCGGCCCGGTGGCCCAGGTGTGGCCGGTCGCTTCGCTTCGGGAGGCCGTCGACCTGGCCAACGAACACCCCTACGGCCTTGGTTCGAATCTGTGGACCGAGGACCAGTCCGAGCGCGACACCTTCATCCGTGACATCCAGTCGGGCATGGCCTTCGTCAACGGAAACACCTCGAGCTATCCGGAGATCCCCTTCGGGGGCATCAAGCGCAGCGGCTACGGCCGAGAACTGTCCGACGTGGGCATGCGTGAGTTCATGAACGCGAAGACGGTGTGGATCGGCGACCCCGCTCGCTGACGGTCATCCGCCCCAGTTCGTCCCTGGACCGAATCCCCAACTTGGCGAAGACGTTCCGCAGGTGCGTGTTGACCGTGTGATGGGACAGCCAAAGACTCTCCGCGACTTCCCGATTGGTGGCGCCCCCGGCGACCAGTTGGACGACCTGCCATTCCGTTCTGGTCAAACTCTCCCAACCGGTGCGTGCCCGCCGACGGCCGATTCGGCGGTCGACGCCGAGGGCGTGCAGTGCGCGCCCGACCCGGCGGGCGTCGGCGGTGCTCTCGCATCCCGCGAAGGTGTCGAAGGCGGCGTTGAGCAGGCTGATCGCCCGCTCCCGGTGGCCGGCGTCGAGCAGGGCGAGGCCCAAGTCCTCGGTGGCCGCGGCGTTCGACAGCGGCCGCTCGCACTCCGCGAACAGCTCGACGGCCACGGCGAGACGCTGGGCGTCGCCGTCGAGCAGGCCACGAGCATGCTCGGCCACCGCGGCGAACAGCCGTACCCCGTCCGGCTCGCGCTCCAACGTCGTGACCGCCGACGTGACGCGCTGGCGCAGTGACGCGTCCAGGGAACCGGCAGCGATCCGCGCAGCGAGCACCACGTGGTCCAGGTCGACGGCCAGAAACGGCGTGCCAAGCAAATCGACGTCGCGGAGCAGTTCGGCGGCCGAGTGCGCGTCGCCGGCCTGCCAGGCGGCGGCGGCGAACACGGCCGCCGCGGCGCGGTGGCGTGCGGGCCCCTTGTCGAACAGGCGACGAGCGGCCAGATCGGACATGCGGCGCAAGCTGCGATCGTCGGTGCGCACCGCCAACTCCGAGAGCACGAGGGCCTGGATGAGTCCCGTTACGCCCTCGTCGACTGTCTCGAAACCCCCCGGTGCAGACTCGACGATCGTCCGCGCCTCGGCCAGCTTGCCCTCCGCGAGGGCTCGCAACGCGTCCAACTGCGAGAAGTTCTGCAAGAGCGTCCTGTCGTCGCCACGGCGGGCGACGTCGAGTCCCTGCTCGACCAGCGCGGCGCCCTCGCTCACCCGTCCAAGGCTGATCGCGATGCTCGCCCTGTGGAAGGCGGCGACCTGGCCGACGACGCCGAGATCACCGCTGCGCGAGAGCCTTTCGACGTGAGCGATGGTGTCCAGGCCGAACAGTCCGAAACCCTCCGCGCAGTCGACGTTCGCCGTGGCGATCTTCGCCAAGACCGCCACCGCCACGTCCGACGCCGCCGTAGCCGCCGCCAACGCGTCCACTGCCGCGCATCGGACGACCGACATCTGACCGTCCATCATCGCGTGGTAGGCCAGCCAGCCCAGGTGTTGAGTACGGGTCGACGACGAGACCCCAGGCAGCTGCAGGGACCGGCGATTCTCCTCGGCGCGCTCGCCCGGCGACCGCACCGACACCATCGCCATGCTCAAACGGATCCGTGCTTCCCCCTCGGCATCCAGCGGACGGTCCACTGCCGCCGCAAACGATCGCTGCGCCTCGTCGAACCGTTGGGCCCGGTTCAGCAGCCAAAGATTCTCCGCCACCACGGTATTGCGATCCGCATCGTCGGCGGCCGTCAACCGCAGAGCCTGTCCGGCGAGGTCGGCTGCCGTCGACGGGTCGGACCGCGACACCGTCTCGGCGGCGCGCCGCAGAATGGCGACCGCCTCGCGATCCCCGACGTCTGCGCTGCGCGCCACCATGATCGCCACCTCTTGCGGCGTCGCCCCGGCATCGATCAGAACCCCCGCGGATTCGCGTTCCAAGGCCCGCCGCAGAGTCAGCGGAATCGTTTGCCGAGCCGCGTGACGCAGCAGATCATGACGGAACTTCAGCTGGTCACCCACCTCGGTGAGCAGATCTGCCCCAACAGCCTCGCCGACGACCTCGACCAGGCTCGACGGCTGTTCTCCCACCATGCGCGCCAACGTTGCCGCGGAGAAGTTCTCGGGCAACACCGCCGCCATCTGGACGACCCGCCGCGCCCCTGGCGACAACCGGTTCAGCCGCTGTTCCATAGTGTCGGCGAGCCGACGAGGCAGCGCGCCCCCGGCGGCCGAGGCGCGCCCCGCGTCCACGCGAATGCGGCCCTCGTCGCGCAGTCCGCGCAGGAGCTCCAACAACAGAAAGGGGTTGCCGTGCGCCATGCTCGTCATCCACGTCAGCAGGGTGTCGACGTCCGCGCCGAGGACGTCCCTTGCGACGTCGGCGGCCGCGTCGCTGCTCAACACGTCGAGCCGCAACCGACGGCCCTGCCGCCCGCGCGACAGCACCATGGCGTCGACCGCATCGCGGACGGCCGGCCTGCCTGCGCTGGAGCGCATTCCGAGAATCCACGCCACCGGGGCGCCCGCCAAGCCGTCCATCAGCGCTCGCAACGCCACCAGGCTGCCGGTGTCGGCCCACTGGACGTCGTCGACGAGAACCGCCAACGGCGCCAGCTCGGCGGCCGAGGCGATCGCGGCCTCCATATCGCGAACCACCCAGTAGCGACGGTCGGGGCTGGCGTCGAGCGTCCTGAGCGCGGCGGCCCCGGCGACCGGCGCCTCCGCACCGCCGAAGGTGGCGATCAGCAGCGCGAAGGGTACCGCCTGCTGGTCTTCAAAGGCCTTGCCGCACAACGATCGAGCACCGGCAGCCGCCAAGCGGACACGTACCTCGGAAAGGAACCGCGTCTTCCCAATGCCGGGCGCACCCTCGACGAGTACCACCGTCCCGGTGCCCGCCATCAGATTCGCGATCACCTCGTCGAGGACGTTCAGTTCGTCGAGTCGCCCGCGGATCGGAAACGCGCGCACGGCAGTGCCGCCCGGCTCACTCACGGGCGGCCGCCACGAGCTGGCATGCGACACGATCCCACTCCCGTATTGACTGCGGACCAGATTCACTGGAGCGCGACGTCAGTGACTGAACTCTAGAACATGACGAGCACCGAGTGAAGATCGTCCGACCCTATCGATCGAGGCGCACGTCGACGCCAAATTCGCGTGCGAACTGCGTCGTGATCCACGACCTGGCCCGCTCCGGCGCCCAGCCAAGATTCGTCGCCATGAACCGAATGCCGCCGTGGGACCCGAAGTAGAAGTCGGCCATGTCGGCGAAGTCGTCGTCGGACGTACCGTCGGACAACACCCCCAAGTCGCGCAGCCTCTGCGCGGCTGCGGTGAGGACCACTCGATGTTTGGCAGTGATCTCGTCGAGGCACCTGGCCGATTCCTCGTCGTGAGGTGCGACGGCGACGCCGAGAGCGATGACGTCGCCGAACTGGCGGTACATCTCCAGGTACCCGGCGCCCAGGACCTCGAAGACCTCGTCACCGCTGCAGGCGTCGCCAATTCGCGCGCCCGCCCGTGACATCGACGGCGCATTGGCCCACAGCGACAACAACGTTCGCAACAGGCCATGCTTGCCACCGCATTGCTGGTACACCGTGCCCGGAGACACCCGGCTAGAGGCGGCGATGTCGTCAACCGTGGTGGCAACGAATCCGCGATCTGCGAACAGGGCTCGCGCCGCCACGACCACGGCGTCACGGGTCTGCTGGGCGTATTCGTCCCGGCGGCCAGATCGCCGGGGCGGCGGTGAGGCGAGACCGCTCATGTGGACGACTGTAATCACCGATGGCGCACCCGGACAGCGCGTTTTGCCGCCGGACCGGCTTTCGGCAGGCAGTCCACTAAAGATCACTCACCGCGCTATGGCGTCGCGTCGTCACGTTCCGCGGGCAAGTGCAGTCAACTCCGCCCTCGAGTGAACCCCGAGCTTGCTGAACACCTTTCGGAGATGTGCGTTGACGGTGTGCGGTGATACTCCAAGCCGTTCGGCGGCCTGCCGGTTGGTGGCCCCGTCGGCGACGACTTCCAGCACGCGCAGCTCGGATTCAGTCAAACTGGCCCAGCCGTCCTGGGCGCGGCGGTGCGCGACACGGCGATGCACACCAACGGCGTTGAGCGATCGGGCGACTCGCTGCGCGTCGGCCAGACAGTCCATCTCGACGTACGCGTCGAGCGCCGCCTCGAGCCGCGCGATCGCACCGTCACGATCCTCCGACCGCAGCCGGAGGTTTCCCGCGTCCTCGAGCGCGCAGGCATGCAACAACGGCCGCGCCGAACTCGCCAAGTTCTTCACGGCACCGTCGACGCCGGCGACGTCGTCGTCCAGCAGTGCCCGTGCATGCCGGGCGACGGCGGCGAACAACGTGTCGGTTCGGCCCTCGTGCTCCAGCAGCTCGATTGCGGCCAAGACGCGCTGGCGCAGCCCGGCATCACAGGACGTCCGTGCCACCCTGGCGGCCAAGACGACGCCGTCCAGGTCGGCAGGCCACAGCGTCGGAGTCAGGAGCTCGAATTCCTCTTCGAACCAGCGGGCCGCCTCGACGTCGTCGCCGCGTTGCCATGCCGAACGCGACAGCGCGCAGATCGCGGTCCGGCGGGTGGCCGGCCCGCCGTCGAGGCGCGAGCGCGCGGCGATACCCACGTCGTTGAGCAGCTCGCGATCACCGGTGTGGGCGGCAACGGCGGCCAGCACCGTGAAGCCGACGCCTCCGTAGAGGTCCGGCTGCAGCCGATCATCTTCGGAGAGCACCGATTCGACGATGCGACGAGCCTCACCTACCCGGCCGCCCGCCAGCTCACACTGGGCACGCATCAACTCGAGGAGCTGTTCGGCCGAGGCGATCCCCCGACAATTCTCCAGCGCCTTGGCGAGAATGTCTGCGGCTTCGTCCGCGTAGCCCATCGTCGCGAGTGCGTTCGCCAACTCGAAGGCGACGACGGCGCCAAGCGGGCCGTACAGCTCCGAGGTGGGATCGGGCTGCATCCCCTCCAGGTGGTTGAGGCAGCTACGACCCTGCCCCGCAGCGCAATTGACCCGCACCAAGGCGCACTCGGCGATCGTCCGTGCCACCCGGTCGTCGTGGAGGTCGACTGCAGTCAGAGCGGCGAGTGCCGCGACGAGCGCCTCCACCGCCTGGCCGTCACCCGCCAGGTTGTAGGCGAGCCACGCCAGATGCCGCGAGCGCAACTCCTCCGATATCCCCGGCAGCTGCAGCGCACGCCGGTTCTCCTCGGCCGATCGAGCCGACGAGTCGCGCGCGACGACCGATCGCGACAGCCGAATGGCCGCTTCCTCTTCCGCGGACGTGCCGCTCTTCAGCGACACGGTGGCCAGTTCGTCCGCTTCGCGGTAACGCAGAGCCTGGTTGAGCAACATGACCGTCTTCGTGACGACGGCGGCGCGCTGTTCGTCGTCGGGGCGAAGCAACTCGTACGCCCGCCGACTCAGATCCGCGGCGCTGGACGGGTCGTAGCGCGCCAACGCATTCGCGGCGTCTCGCAACGACTGCACGGCGGCCAGGTCGCCGACGTCTGCGCTTCGGGTCAACCGGCCGGCGACTTCCTCTGGCGCGGAGCCCATTTGGAGCATGATCGACGCGGCCTCACGTTCCATCACCCGCCTCAGCGCGTACGGAATCGTGTGCTGCGCCGCCCTACGCAGCAGATCGTGCCGAAAGGCGAGGTGCTCACCGGTGTCGGTCAGCAGATCCGCCCGAACGGCGTCGTCGACGTCGGCGGCGATCTCGGTGGGGCTTCGGCTCAGCGCGCGGGCCAGCATGTCGGCGGAGAACTTGGCGGGCAGCACGGACGCCACTTGCACCGCGGTGCGCGCCGCGGTCGAGAGTCGATCGAGTCGGCGTTGCATCGTCGCGGCGAGACGCTCGGGGGGCGCCACACCCGTCGCCCACGCGCGGCCACGTTCGACGTGCAGGCGGCCCTCCTCCCCCAGTCCGCTCAGCAATTCCAGGACCAGGAAGGGGTTTCCGCGCGCCGTCGCGACGAGACGCAGAACCGACGCGTCGACGTCGGCGACCAGGACGTCACCGGCGACGTCGGCGACGGCATCCTCGTCGAGTCCGCCGAGGCGGATTCGACGCGACTCGACGCCGCTCAGCTCGGCCAGCCCGTTCACCGCGTCGCGAATCTCCTGCCGACCGCCGGCGGACGGCATCGCCAACGCCCAAAGCACGGGCGTGCCCGCGGCGACCAGCGTGTGCAGCGCCGCGATCGTGCCGGGATCGGCCCAGTGCACGTCGTCGAGCGAGATGCTCAAGGGCGCGGCGGCGGACGCCGTCGCAATTCCGGAGCCGAGTTCGGCGACGACCGCGGCCTGCGAGTCGTCGCCAACGCCGAGTTCGCGAAGCCTGGTGGCGTCGCAGATGGGCGGATCGGTGCGCAGAACGGCTTCGAAGAGCGGAGCGAACGGCACCATCTGCATGTCTTCGACCGACTTCGCCGACAGCGCACGGACTCCGGCTTGTTCTGCCCGCACGGCCAGTTCGCGCAGCAGCGCGGACTTGCCGATTCCCGGCGGGCCCTCGACCAGCAGGACGGCCGTCGAGCCGCCCCTGACCCGACGGAGCAGTTCGTCGGTCAAGGCCAGCTGCTCACTTCGGCCGCGCAGGGGACGTCGTCGATCCCTCACCCGGCCTCACCGCCTTCGCCCGACCCCTCGACACCTGACTGCAGCACAATTCAGCCACTGTAGCCAGGCATCAGCCAAGATCGCGCGGTCCGGAGAGCTCGACGGGCCCACGCCGAAGTGCACCCCGCGAGCCAGGCGGGGCAGCGGGGTGCACCTCAGGTTCCTTGGCTGGCGCCGTCCCCTTCTAGGAGATCGGCGCCGCTTCCTAGTAGATGTTCGACGGGCGAACCATGCCCTCCGCGAGGTCACCGAAACCGGGGGCCATGATCGAGCCGGGTTGACCCACGATCTCCTCCACGATCGCGGTCTCCGTGGTGATCAACAACGCCGCAATGGATGCCGCGCTCTCCAGTGCCGCGCGGGTGACCTTGAACGGGTCGATGATGCCCTCGTCGAACATGTCTCCGTATTCGCCCGACATGGCGTTGAAGCCGTGCCCCAGGGGGAGGTCGACCACGACGTCCACGACGTCGTCACCTTCGAATCCCGCGTTGATGGCGATCCACCGCAGCGGCTCGGCCAGCGCGCGGCGGACCACGTCGCGCCCGACGGCCTCGTCCCCGACCAACTCCGTCATGCTCAACGCGCGGTGCGCCTGAGCCAATGCGGTGCCGCCGCCTGCGACGATGCCCGCCTCCAGAGCGGCCCGAGTGGCCGCCAGCGCATCTTCGACGCGAAGCATGCGCTCCTTGAGCTCGACGCTCGTCGCACCGCCGACGCGGATGACCGCGACCCGGCCGGTCAGCCGGGCGATGCGGACGTCGAGCATGTCCTGGTCGGCATCGAGCTTGGCGCGTTCACGCTGCATTTCGAGTTGGGCGACTCGCGCGTCGACCAGGTGCTGCTCGCCGTGGGCTCCGATGAGGGTGGTGTCGTCCTCGGTGGCCGTGACCCGGTCACACGACCCGAGATGCTCGCGGGTGATCTCGCTGAGTTCGATGCCGGTGTCCTTGGCGATGACGTGCCCGCCAAGCGCCACCGCGAGGTCCTCGAGTTCGGCAACGCGACGATGCCCGAAGCCGGGCGCGCGCACGACGACCGACTGCATCGTCTTGTGCATGTTGCCGCCGACGAGGAGTTGCAGCGCGGGACCGTCGACGTCCTCGGCGACGACCAGCAGCGGTCGATCGGCGCGCTTGGCCACCTCGATGGTCGGCATGATCTCTTGAACCTGGCTGATCTTCTTGTTGGTCAACAGGATCAACGGGTTGTCGAGCACGGCTTCCATGCGCTCTTGATCGGTGATCATGTAGCCGGAGATGTAGCCGTGGTCGAATCCGATGCCGTCGACGACGCTGACGTCCATGCCCGGGACGTCGCTCTCGTCGGTGGTGACCACACCGGTCAGTCCGACGTGCTCGATGGCGCGAGAGATGACGTCTCCGATGGCCTCGTCGTCGCTGGCGGCCAGGGAGGCGATGCGATGCAGATCGCCGGCCTGAACCTGAACCGTGTTCTCGCGCAACGCGTCGACGACGACGGGGACGGCACGTTCGATGCCTCGCCGCAGTCGCATCGGGTTGGCCCCAGCCTCGACCGCACGCAGGCCCTCGCGCACCATGGCCTGCGCGAGAACCGTTGCGGTGGTGGTGCCGTCGCCGACCCGACCGTTGGTCTTCATCGCCACCTCCTTGACCAACTGGGCGCCCATGTTGGCGAACGGGTCACGCAGCTGAATCTCCCTGGCGATGGTGACACCGTCGTTGGTGATGGTGGGCGGACCGGTCAGCTTCTCCAAGATGGCGTTGCGGCCCTTGGGGCCAATGGTGACCTTGACCGCGTCGGCGAGGGCGTTGACACCCTGCTCGAGCCGGGCGCGGGCGTCTGAGTTGAAGCGAAGTTCCTTGGCCATGGCGATGAGTTCCTTTTCGGTAGGGCTGTTGTTGATGAAGGTCAGGGGTGGAAGACGGCTTGGCCGGTGCCAGTCGTATGGGTTCTGAGGTCGGTCACCATCGGCAGCGTTTCGGCGGGCTCGTCGTCGCCATAGCGGGTGGCCAGCAGACCGCGACAAAAGTGCGAGTTGCCCTCCATCGAGATTCGGACCGACTTGGCGAACCGCAATCGCATCGGAACATCCTCTTGCGCAACGGGTCTGCCCTTCTCGTCGACCACCACCCTGCTGTTGGGGCAATTACTCAACCCGATGGCGAACCGGCGACGCAGCAGCGCCACTTTCGCCTTGCCCTCGGGTAGGTCGCGCAGCAGCAGCTGCCCAATCCGGTCGACGTCCATCGGCGCCTGCCTCAGCAGCGCGGTGACCGCCCGCTCCATCGCCGCGGTGTGCGCCTTGCGCCAGAACACGTCCCGCAGATCGGCCAAGCCCTCCTCGGCTTCGGCGCCGAACGTGCCGAGGTAGCCGGCGTCGGCGGCGAGACCGGCGTTGATCTTCTCGCTGTCGTGGTGGTCGTCGAGCAGCACCCGAACTTTGCCGACCTCGTCGACGCTTCGCAGCGCGTCCAACGCATCCGAGGCCATCAGGTAGGCGAAGTTGGGTGAGCAGAACGCCGTCGGCAGCCGCAGGTGCACGGTGATGCCGTCGTCGTCGATGAGCACGGAGCGGACGAACCCGAGATCGGTGATGGGTTCGTCGAGTTCGGGATCGGTCACGGTGGAAAGGGCGTCGAGAATCCCCGACTCGGCGCTCACTACGGCGGTGGTCATAGCGGCGCGCCCTCCTTCGCGCCGGCCAAGACCTCGACGTCTCGATCTGTTTCGTTCATCTGGGCTGTTCCTTCGTGGCGAGAGTGTGACGGGCTACCGGGAGATGACGACCTTCAGGGCGTCGTGGGTGTCGGCATTGGCGAACACCTCGTACGCGTCGACCATCTGGTCGAGTTGGAAGGAATGGGTGCCGAAGGCGCCCGCGTCGATCTTCCCGTGCGCCAACAGTTCCAACAGCGTGCCTACCGTGGTTCCGTTGACCAGGCCGGTCGTCAACGTGATGTTCTTGATCCACAGGTCTTCCAAGTGGAACGTCACCGGTTTGCCGTGCACACCGACGTTGGCGATGCGACCGCCGGGACGGACCAACTCGGTGCACACGTCGAACGTCTCGGGTATGCCGACGGCTTCGATGGCGACGTTCGCGCCGAGGCCGTTGGTCATCTCCAGCACACGCGCCCGAACGTCTTCACGCTCGCTGTTGATCGTCATGTCTGCGCCGAAGGCGATCGACCGCTTGAGCCGGGACTCCGAGAGGTCGACGGCGATGACCGTTGCGGCACCGTACAACCCGGCCGTCCTGATTGCGGCCAACCCGATGGGACCCGCGCCGACCACGACGACCGAGTCCCCCGGCTGGACGGCCGCATTCCGAACACCCATTTCGAATCCGGTGGGCAGGACGTCGGCCAGGAAGATCGCCTCTTCGTTGGTCACCGTCTCCGGCAGCACGTGCACGCTGGTCTCGGCGTAGGGCACCCGCACCAGTTCGGCCTGAGTGCCGTCGATCAGGTGACCGAAGATCCAGCCGATTCCACCGACCGTCGCGCAGTGCGACGGCATCGCGGACCGGCACGGTCCACACTTGCCACAGGTGGTGATGGCGGG
>Ga0209051_1000596_pt1 | contig 42653 bp, 45 predicted proteins | sample AraplaCvi_mMS_r2_2_FD_184286 | JGI IMG/M metagenome (GOLD analysis project Ga0209051, IMG submission 184286) | Arabidopsis root microbial communities from North Carolina, USA - plate scrape MF_Cvi_mMS_r2 (SPAdes) (version 2) | ecosystem: Host-associated > Plants > Roots > Endosphere | place...
CGACGAGAAAAACAACAATGACTTCATGCAAAAGAATTTGCCGTAGCGTGGACCGCGTAAGAGTTCACGACCACCTTCCCAAAGCCCGCCCTGCGCGGGCTTTTTCACGGGCGCGGGCGCTGCCCCTTGTTCCCAAGCCGGGCGCGCTCGTCGGCCCGGTGTGGGCGTCGGAGCCTCCTATGCTCAGCAAGCTGGGCAACGTCTCCAGGCCCCACCATTGAAACGGGGACGCCGTCCGCATCGTTTCCTTTCCAGATCTCCGCACGCCCAGCGACGCCTCGGTCGGTGGTCAGACCGCGCCGAATCTCAAGACCCACGCGCGATACGGGCGCATCAACCCGCCACAGGCCGGCCACCTTCGTCACCCCCGAGGGCGCGGTAGGCGGAGCCTGCCAGCGGCCGACCGAGGAGCACGCAGGAGGCAGGAGGAAAGCGCTTCCTGTCACACGCGCTGAAGGTGGCGTCTGCTCACGACCTTCTCGGATGCGGCGCCGCTTCAGCCCACTCTTGGAGTAGAGTCATCACACCTCAACACGGAACCCGCAAGGGAAGGACAAGATGACCACACCGCAAGAGGCTACGGGAGCTGCTTCAGCTGCAAACTCTCTCGGAACGGAGATGGCGCTGACTGCCGCGTTAAGGGCACTCATCAAGACGCACCCCCATCCCAGCCTGCTGGCCCAGGAACTGGCGCAACAGCGGCAGTTTTCTCAGGCCCACCTCGAAGCAAGCCCGGTCCCAGACAAGGCATTGATGGGCTTCGAACTGACCTGGGCGCTGATTCTTCATCAGGATCCCGCGCAAGACGTCAGGCTTATGCCGCGTCCCGGATAGGGCTCGGCGAAGGGCAGACTTCCGCTCATGTCCAACAAGCCTGAAGCACTGATCGTCCGGCCTGGCCGTGTGCTGCGCACACTTTCGAAGGCAGAAGCCGCAGCGCTCGCATCTGCCTGGCTTCGGGTGTTCCGGCCTCAGCGAGAGGGCACCGGTGTGAAACACTATCTGTGGCACGTCTTTGGCAAGAACGGCTACGAGAGCCTTTGCGGCGAAGCGGCGCTGGCGGCCTATGCGAGGCGCGAGGCGCCGGAATACCTGGTGCTGTCGAATGATCGGTGCTTCGCATTCGCGACCGACCAACGTCCCGAAAAGATCGACCTGCCCGACTGCCTCGTTTTTCCTGCGAACCTCGCTTGGACGATGGCCTTTACGCACGAAGACGGTTGGCTGGGCCCCTACTTCGCCACCCATCCGGATGTTGATCGTTTGGACGCCGCCAACCTCGCACAAACCCGCAAGCGTCGGGAACTCGAGGCGGCACGCGCCAAGGGCTGGGCCTAGGCCTGCTCTGTCTCAGTAACCAACGCGAAGCGTCGACGGGAGGCGTCAACCGCGAGCTACTTGGCCCAGTAGCCCTCGAGCGCCCTGCGGATATGCGCACGCTCGAAACCACGATCGTCCTCTGCTTCTGCGAACTGCAGGTATGCGCGGACCACCCTTCTTTGGGACCCGGTCAGCAGCTTGCACTGTTGCTCAATGCGGGTTGACTGGGTGAGGTTGTAGACGAGATCGAAAACGTACAAGCCTTGCATATCCGCGATCAGAAACGCAGGAAGGTGAAATCGCATCCCTTGTGCGTCGAAGAACGAGAGGCTGCTGCTATACCGGTTCAGAAGTCCCACAGGAATCGCGTTCCAGTCCAATTTCTCGTCCTGGTCGCGATAAGCCGCAAGCTTCTGATCGTTGGCATAGTCGTCCAGTCCATTGGCTTCGAGAAGACCTACGCCAGAGCCCAGCGTTACGCCGGAGAAGGCCAAGCGCGCATCTCTCACAAGGCTGTTCAGCACCGCGCCTCTTTCGGCGAGCTCGAGTTGCTCCGCGAGAACCGACGGGTCAAAGCCGCGTTCCCGCATTTCTTCGATATCTGAGGAGGTGGGGTATTTCTTCATGACGCCTGGCCGATGCGACGGACTTCGATGCGTGCGGGATACCGCTCGCTCAGTCGAGCGCCGGAAGGCCGAATCCGAACCCGAAACTCGGCCCTTTCTTTGCCGCCGGGGCGGCCTCCACCTCTTCGTCGACGGGCCCCACATCGAGGTCGTCGATCATGCCCTGCAGCTGCAGCAGTCCCGCCGCCATGGCGGCCTTGTAGCTGCGCACGGGCCGGGGCTGCTCACGCAGGACGCGCCAACCGTCCCCGTCGAGTTCGATCAACTGCCATCGGTAGGCACCATGCGTGTCCTCGACGACCGTGATGGCGATGGGGCGTAGGGTGGGCATAAAGGGTCTCGCGCGCTGACTGCCTGGGCCGATGGTAGCGTGCCCCGACGCATCGCAATGGGCGGGTAGGAGCCAGTGCCGGACAGCGACGTCCTACACTGCCCCCTCGGCGCCCGATCGCTCACGGCACCGCCATGAACGCGCGGTCAGGGATCGCTGACCTCGATGCCGCACCGGCAAGCCACTTCAACGCAGCGCCAAGACCGGGGACGTCCGCCCCGGTGGACGGCCTTGCCAGCCTCAATGAAGGGCCGCCAGCGTCTTCAGCCGCGCCAGCATCGCACCGACGATGTCGCCGTACGTGCGCCGCTCGGACGGCCCGACCCACTGCGCGAACGCCACGCGAAAGACCGCAATGCCCGCCTCGGCTACCAGGCTCGCGTCGGGCTCGCCGATCCCTCTGGCGCGCAGCGCTTCAGCCAGCGCCGCGGAGAGCCTCGCCAGCTTGATGAGTTCGCGCTCGTGCAGTTCGCCATTGGCGGCGATCACCGAGGCGCGCATGCGAGCGAAGTCGCGGCGGTCCTCACTGAAGAAATCGGCGGGCGCCTGCAACGCGAACGCCATCGCATCCATGGCGCTGGCATCCACCGGCGCGCTGCGAAGCGCCGCCACCATCGACGCCTGCAGCACGTCCGAGCCGCTGAAGAGCACCTCCCGCTTGTCGGCGAAATGGCGGAAGAACGTGCGCGAGGTGAGCCCCGCGCGCTCAGCGATGGCAGCGACGGTCGTCTGTTCGTAGCCGACCTCCGCAAACAGTTCCATGGCCGCCATTCGAAGGCGGCCTTCGCCGTCCGGCTCCCAACGCCCCATCGTCGCATCCCGTGGTGTTGACACAAAGTGACATCATAGGCCTACAATGATGTCACTGAATGACATCAAAGGACCATCCATGCGAATACTCGTGACCGGCGCTTCCGGCTGGATCGGCTCGGCCAGCGTCACCGAACTCATCGCGGCCGGACACCATGTGATCGGCCTGGCACGCAGCGACGAGGCCGCGGCCAGGATCAAGGCCTTGGGGGCCGAAGTGATGCAAGGCTCGCTCGACGACCTGGACAGCCTGCGCAACGCCACCGCCCGCGCCGACGGCGTCGTGCACCTGGGCTACAGGCACGATTTCTCCCAGATGGCCGACGCTGCGCGAACCGATCGCGCGGCTATCGACACCTTCGCCGAGGTGCTGCAGGGCAGCGGCGGTCCGCTGCTGATCGCCTCGGGCACGCTTGGCCTGGCGCCGGGGCGCATCGGCACCGAGGCGGACATGCCGGACCCCGCGGTGCATCCCCGGGTCGGCAATGCGGCCTACACGCTGGGCCTGGCCGATCGCGGTATCCGATCCCTGGTGGTGCGCTTCGCACCGACCGTCCATGGCGCCGGCGGCGACCACGGCTTCGTGGCAACCCTGGCCAGGATCGCGCGCACCCGGGGCGTCTCGGCCTGCCTCGGCGAGGGCCGGAACCGCTGGTCCGCGGTCCACCGGCTCGACGCCGCGAAGCTGGTGCGCCTCGCCATCGACAAGGCCGCCCCGGGCTGCGTGCTGCACGCGGTCGCCGAGGAAGCCATCACCGCGCACACCATTGCCACCGCGCTGGGCCGGTCGCTGGCGGTTCCGGTGACATCGGTCTCTTCTGACCATGCGGCCACGCATTTCGGCTGGATCGGCGCGTTCTTCGGTGCCGACGCGCCGGCGTCGAGTACCCAGACGCGCGAACGGCTGGGATGGAAGCCACAGCACCCGACCTTGCTCGAAGACATCGCGGCGGGCCACTACCCGGGCACCTGAAGTGCCCAGGCCGCTCGAAGGATCAGGGACTTCACTTGCCGCCGGCCATGAGAAGAACCTCGAGGGCCCATCGACCACCCCGCAGCTCGCCAGCCCCGTTCACCGCCCATCGGCACCTGCCTCCAACCAGCACTGGCACGCCCGAAGGCGAAAGGATCTCCTGTGGGAGGCGCCGCACCCGAAAATCCTCGCACGGCGCTCCCAGTCACGAAACGTGCAAATGGAAGCGCGTCCCGATAACATGCCTGCCACATTTGTTTCCTCAAGTAAAAAATGCTGCCCCTGCCCCCTCGCACACGACTGAGTCTCGCCCTGGCCATCGTCGTGCCCTTGATGCTTGCATCGTGCGGCGGGGGCGGGGGCGGGGGCGGCGGCTTTTCCTTCGTGCCCCTTCCTCCGGCCAACGGGCGGAGGCGGAGGCAACGCACCATCGCCGCCACCACCTCCTCCCCCTGCGCCGCCCCCGGGCGCGTCGAAGTTCACCGTCGGCGGCACTGTCACCGGCCTGGCGGGCAACGGGCTGGTGCTGCAGAACAACGCAGGTGACGATCTGGCCGTCGGAGCCGACGGCAGCTTCAGCTTCGCCACTTCGCTGGACGACGGTGCCAACTACGGCGTGACCGTGAAGACGCAGCCCACGGCGCTGCAGGTCTGCGTTGCGAAACAGGCCTTTGGGACGGTGGCGGGGGCGGCGGTGAGCTCGGTGACGGTCAATTGCTCGGAGGCAGGAGCCGATCGCTTCGGCTTTGCGGCCAACGAGCGATCGGACAATCTGACTGCATACACCGTTTCTCCGGATGGCAGTTTGTCGGGAGTCACCACGTACGCCTTGGCAGGCACGCCCCAGCACGTGACCGCGCCCCCCTCGGGGAAAAAGCTTTACGCCAGCGTCTACCTCGGGCCCGTTGCAGTCTTAGAGTTGCAGGATTCGGCGCCCCGAAGCGGCCGTTCAATGATTGACCCTTCCATGCAGCCAGGCCGCTCAACCTTGGCGCTCTATTTCGCGAACCAGATCCTCATCGGCGAAAAAGACCACCTTCGCTGCGTCACGCGCCGAGGCGAGTACGGATCAAATGGGTGCCATTCAGGGGATTGGTATTTGCAAAGCCACCCGATAGGTTCAAAGAAGGTCTCAGCCGCCAGATCGAAGGGGGTATGCGTGCATGCGATGCTGTGCTCGGGTGGAAAGTGGTCAATGGCGGCAAAGGCCTCAATGACCATGCGCGAACAGAAGGTCTTTTCCGGGCTCGGCGGCCGAAACTTTCGCCAAGCGATCAGGCCTCGGCCCAAGATGGCCATCCAGTTCCATCGCTTCATTGGAGTCCTGTCCGCATAGAAGGCGCGGCGCCTTGCTGGTAGTGTGATCGCATCCACCCAGGCGTACGCACGACCGAGGTTGCTCCGGGCCTTGGTGACGATCTGTAATCGCTGATGCTGTGTCAGGCTTGACTTACGGAACACCCAGCCATAGGCGAAGTTAGCCGTGAGGTTCTCAATAGGCGCCTCGCTAACCCCGACAGGTCCGGCATCAACGGACATTCCCCGGCCGACATAGATCCCTATGTGGCTGAACGGGCCTTGCGAAAACTCCTGTATGGCTGCGGTCTTCCGATCTACATCTGACGAATACCAGACCAGTACATCGCCTTCTTGGAGGCATGCCGGATGAACTGCCGCAAAGGGCGGACCGAACGCGATTCCGTCGGTCAGGACGACACGTCCTAAGTCATCGAACTCGATAGCTCTTGTCAATTTCTTCTCCCAGAAGACAAGTTCTCAAGGCACGCCCGTTCGCTATAGCTTTAGACCGCAATGGGTCGATAGCGTCAGTTCGCCGACGGCGGGCCGGTCTCACATTGAGGCGCCGCATAGCCGACGGACCCGGAAGTCCGGAGCTGGCCGAATCGAGCCGTCAAGCAGTGGATCGATCCGCCCCCCCGCCGTAGCAAGGCGGACGAATCAGCGTCAGCCTCTTGCCGTCGTGGATCAATTGCTTGGCCGACGATGTTCCAGAACGCGAAGGCGATGGCACCTTGTGGTGGATCGGCATCGGGGTAGAGCTGCACCACGCCAGCATGGCCGGATGCGCGTCCCATGGCCGAACTGACGGCCAGCACGGAGGCGCTGGTTGCTACGGGGACATCCCCTGCCTGATGCGCTTGCCTGGCGTCTAAAACGCAGGGACGCGGAGCTAGAGATCTTTGGCGGAGCCGCTATCGCTATCCCTCATCTCCGCCAGCAGCCAATCCCTGAACGCCTTCACCTTCCGCTGATGGATCGCCTCCGGTGGATACACCAGGTAGAAGCTGGAATAGGCCTTCAGCGTCTGCTTGAACGGCCTCACCAGACGGCCTGCGGCGAGGTCGTCGGCAACGAGCATGGTGCGGCCCAGGGCGACGCCTTCGCCCTGCACGGCGGCCTGCACCGCAAAGGTATAGGAGTCGAACGTCAGGCCAGCGCGAGGGTTGACGCCTTTGAGGCCGGCGGCTGAGAACCAGTCGGCCCAGGCGATCGGGTAGCTGTCGCGGATGAGCGTGTGGTGGCGCAGATCGGCGGGGTTGCGTAGCGCCCGCGGGCCTTTGAGCAAACCGGGGCTACAGACGGGGAAGACCTCTTCGTCGGCGAGCCACTCGGTGGTCAGGCCCGGGTAGTGGCCTTGGCCATAACGGATGGCAACGTCGATGCCGTCGCCATGAAAATTCGCCAGGCGGCCCGTGGTGGACACGCGCACGTCGACGTCGCCGTTGGCCCGGTGGAACCTGTACAGGCGCGGCACCAGCCAGCGGCCCGCGAAGCCGTCCGAGGTGCTGACATTGAGGGTGCTTCCGGACTGGCGCGCCGTGGCGGCCGCGGTGGCGGCAGCGAGTTGACCCAGAATGTCGCGCACGGCCTTGGCGTAGGGCTCGCCCGTCTCGGTGAGGCGCACGGAGCGCGTGGCCCGTTCGAAGAGTTGCACGCCGATTTGCTCTTCCAGGTGCTTCACCGCGCGGCTGATGGCGCCTGGCGTGAGATGCAGTTCCTCGGCCGCCTTGGTGAAGCTCCGCAGCCGGGCCGCGGCCTCAAAACATGGCAAGGCGGTGAGCGGCGGCAGCTTGCCGGGCGAAGCGGTCACGTCGGGCATGGTTGAATATTTCTCACAAGTCGTTGCCAAAATATGGTTTGTCACCAGAGGCGGCGCTGCACAGAATGTCCTTCATTCATGAGTACAAATCAAGGACAGAACATGCGCAACACCGGCACTCATCCCGTCACCGTGGTGATCACCTGTGCCATCCGACCCGACAAGCTGGAGGTCGCCCGGCAGGAGCTGAAGGCCGTCATTCGGCAGGTCATGGCGCTCGAGCCCGCCTGCAAGGGCATCCGCGTGCTCGAGGCGACGGATGCCCCATACCGCTGGCTGATCGTCGAGCAATGGGAAAGGGAGGAGGTATTCAGCGGTCCGCACATGCAGCAGCCGCACATGCGGGCCTTCATGAAAACAGCCGAGACATTCCTTGATGGCAAGGCCGAATTCGCGTTCTGGCACGAGACGTTTGCCGCCTGAGGAGACCACCATGCAACCAACCATCCTGCAATGCCGCTGTGGCCAGGTGCAACTGCACCTGAGCGAGGCGCCGATCGCGCAGTTTTACTGCCACTGCGGCGATTGCCGCGCCGTGACAGGTGGCGGGTATTCACCGCTGGCGCTTTTTCCGGCCGCCAGCGTCAAGCTCGCCGGCGGCGACACCACGACCTGGACGTATCGGACCATGCCGCGGACCCGTTGCGCCCACTGCGGCACGCTGCTGTTCGGCGAATCCCCGGGCATGAATATGCGCGGTGTGAGCGGCTTCCTGCTGCCGGCCGACCTCTTCAACCCGACCTTCCACATCCGCTGCCAGCATGCGGTGATGCCGGTGAAGGATGATCTACCGCACTTCAAGGACGTACCGGCTGCTTTTGGGGGTGAGGACGAGGCGGTGGGTTGGTAGAGATCTGGGGTACGCCTACTCTCACTGACTGGCTTGTCGTGAGCAAAATAGCGGAGTCAGAGCCCAAAGGGGTCGTTATTACCTCAGCGCCAAATCCGAGCGGGACGAGCGATGCGCAGCCGAATGCCCGGAACTCCGCCAGCAGGGGGTGCCGAACTGAGGGAGCGTCTGCTTCAGAGCGTCGGATCCAACGCCGGGAATGACAGCGGCGGGCCTGAAACGCCTAGTAGTCGACAGGCGAAAGTCAGCCACAACCGGACGCTCCCGACCGCCCGCCAATTTGCCTGTGAAGCCAACAGCATGCCCATCGAAGCTCACCTCAATATCGCTGAGATTCCCTACGAGTCAGGAGCTATCAGATTCCGCTATGCACGGGTGATGGCACCAGACCGGACACACTGGATTCGGCACGGTCTCTTTGTTGAGTACCATGAGAATGGCACAGTAATTTCCGAGGGCCAGTACGCGGCTGGCAAGGAGGACGGGCTCTGGCGCGACTTCCATCCGAACGGCCAACTTGCATCAGAGGGATGCTATCGCGCGGGCAAGGAGGTCGGCGTCTGGCGGTTTTGGAATCCCGCTGGGATCGAAGAGCCGAGCACGGACTTCAACTGAAGGCTAGTTCCAGACATTCATCTCCGCTTCCCAATTGCCCTCAACGCCTGATGCAGAACGCCCTGCAGCTTCTGGTCTACGCGGTTTTCGCGTTGGAGGCAACTGTGCGTGCTGGAACGGTCATTATGGCGACCGTTCTTCACAGAAGGTTTCCGTAAGTCTGGGCCAGCTGGGGACAGCCCGAAGCTTGGATATGGCTTGCCAGAACACCCGCAAGCAGAAGCTTTTTCGAGTTCTTGGACCGACGGGCGTACCTCATGACGCATGACCGGACGTTCATCGCCTATTGTTGCGTCCTCCGGGCAGGCTGGTACTTGTTCTTAGGGTTGTTTGTGGTGGCACTCGTCGTGCTTGTCGCCGTACTGGTTTAGCAGAACGACACCAGAACCCGGGGGGAGGCAGAATGCGCCCACAACCGGCCACTCGTCGCCGAGGCTGAATTTGCTCAGAAGCGGACATTCCTGAATGATTGATCTGAAGCGCCACCCAGACCGCACCATGCCCAGCGAAAAGCCCGGTCTAGCCTGCCCTTGCTGTCGACATCTCACTCTGGCGGAGCGAGGCGGCTTCGAAATCTGCCCCGTATGCTTTTGGGAAGATGATGGACAAAACGATGATGATGCGACGGTGGTTCGCGGTGGCCCGAATGACAGTCTCAGCCTGAAGCAAGCACGGGAGAACTTCAAAGCGTGCGGCGCAAGTGACCCGCGCTTTCGGCACAGTGTGCGGCAGCCTTTCATGTTCGAGCGTGCCTGACTACTTGCAGCCAGAACCGGAACCAAACCCATCCACGCGGCGAACTCGCGCGCATCCTTGAAGGCCGCGGGCGAGCCCATGCTGGCGACCACCGCGGTGGCCGTCATGAGCCCGACGCCGGGAAATCTCGGCCACTGCCTTGCACGCACTACTCTGGCGAAGCTGCTGAGCGAGGCGACGCTCGATTGCCCCGATGTCGGCCTGCAGTTGGCGAGCCCGATGAGAGCCAGCGGCTGAGCAACCGCAAGAAGTCCAAGGTGCGCGCGCAGGTCGAGCACGTGTTCGGTGTCATCAAGAGGCTGTGGGGCTTCAGCAAGGTCCGGTATCGTGGACTTCACAAGAACGCGACCAGGGCATTCACGGCCCTTGCGCTGGCCAACATCTACATGAGCCGAGGGCTGCTGCTGGTGCGCGTGCGCCCGTAAAACGTCCGGGGCCTCGCAACGCGGCCCGCCGATGCGCAACACGGGGAAAAACCCGCCATCCTGAACGCCGATCAGCGCAATGCAAAGCGTGCAGCATGCTCGATGCGGAAAAGGGGGCTACTTCAGCGTAGCCCTAGATGCTTTCATTGAGCGGGATCTTTTCGCGTGCTAGCAAAGAACTTGAGCACAAGAGGAATTGATCGATCCCCTGCCTCAAGCATGGCCATGTGGCCAACATTGGGCAGCAATACGACTTCGGCCCGCCCCCTCAACCAACTATTTATTTTCTGGGCGCCATCGACTGACAGGATTTGGTCCTCCTTGCCCCAAAGAATCTGCACAGGCACAGCGGTCGTGCCAAGCCGAGTGAACGTAGGCTCCAGGTTGGTTGCGCCAAAGTTGGTAATTGTCCGAAACAGCGCTTCTCGATAGCCTTTAAAGAGAGCACTGCGGCGAATGCCGTCCTGCACGAGGTCGACTGCGGCTTGTTGCGGTGTCGCAAAGTGCGCAGACACCCGACCGAGTGTCAGTCGATCTTGCTGCAGCCAAAATAGATACCGCCCGAGCACAGGAACCTTCAGCAGGGAGACAGTGAGTTCCGATTCCGGCGCATATCCTGCACTTGCGTGAAGCGATAGCGCTCGCACGCGACCAGAATGCGCAGCCGTCCAGTACGCGGCAATCCCGCCACCCAACGACGGGCCGATTAGGTAGATTGGGTCGTCTATCTTGAGTTCCGCGAGCAACTCGTCTATCTGACGGGCGTAGGTTGCCTGGTCGTAGTCGAATGCATCCGAACGATCTGAGCCACCGCGCCCGAAAAGGTCATAACGCAGTGTTCTGTATCCGGCATCACGGAAGGCAGACGCAGCCTTCTCAAAGTACTCCACCGCCTCCGTCGTCAAGCCACCGACGAATAGGACGAGCGGTGCGCCCTCGGGCCCCTCCAGGATGTACCGGGTCGTCCCCATGCGGGTCTTGACAAAGCTGCCGGCGAACTCCTTTCGGGCAGAAACATCCAGCAGTCGATCTTCCGAGTTGTGCCGAGCCCCAGCCACGGCCCAGAGATTAAGCAACAGCAAGCAGACAGCAAAGGTCGTCAGGAAGCGCTTCACGAGTTATCTCCAAAAAAGAATACCTCGCAGCGCGCGCTTACGGCAACCGAGATTGCAATTTCTCGTTCCGTGTTGTCGTGCCGGCATTACATTCGCGCTGCAGGTTTTTATGGATACAGTGTATTCATAAAAAACAACGGGTCAAGCGATGAGAAGATCCACTGCGCCGGTGCGCGTGGCACAAGCAGTCATGCAAAGTGGCGGCAGTATGCAAAGCGTCGCCGGCCCCGGTCAATGATCGGAAGACGGTAAGCCCCCATCCCGCTTACCCCAGCGGCCGCACAGTTCTGCGATCTGATCTGTCGCGCCAAAGAGCCCGACGCGCGCATGAAGCTTCAGGCGCGTCGGGTGGGTGCCTGTTTGCCGCGGAAATGTTCCAACCCCGCGATGATCAGCTCCAGTCCGAAAACGAACTGCTGCTGGATGGAGATGCCTGCGAGCTGTCCCGCGACCTTGACAGTATGCGGATACTGGGATTTGTCGAGCGCCGAAAAGAATCGCTTCAGATCCGAAGCATGCGCAGAGGCCTCGGCGTCCCGCGGATGCTGCTGGATAGCGAATCCAACCACATAGTTCGCCATGGTCACGTAGGCTTGCGCCGCAAGCTCAGGGGGAAAACCGTTCGCGACAAGCAGGGAGAGCCACCGCTCCCTGCCCGCCAGACCATTCGCGCCAAGCGGAATGTGGGCCACGAGCAAGGGGATGATCTTCGGATGCGCACTCAGTATCTTGAAGAATGCCGTCGCGCCGGCCACATACGCCTTCTGCCATGGCAACTTGGCCAGCCGAAGCGGATCGATCTCGACTTCACCCAGCACGCGATCGACGACATGGACCAGAATCTCGTCCTTGCTCGCCACATGCCTATACAACGTTGCAGTGCCTGAGTTGAGGCGTTCGGCCAGCATCCTCATATTGAACGCCTGTGGGCCAACCTCGTCCACGGCCTCCAGCGCAGTCGAAATAATCTTCTCGAAGGAGACGGGAGGACGGCCGCGACCGCCGACCCGTTCGCTGCGGGCAGGCTGCTGGATCCACCACGCCGGGCTCCCCGGAACTGCATCTTCATTGAGTTCAGACATGCTTGGGACTTTACACTTTCGCAGTCACATCCATAAGCCAGCATCTGAAGTTGATCCGATTGGATAGCCGCCTGCGCCGGAGCGACCATGACGAAGCGCAATCCGAGCATCCCTGGGCGACTAAGCAGCGAGTCCACGGTCTGAGGACTTGCCGAGTCGTCGAGAGGGAACGAACCCAAGGTGGCAAAACGAGATGGATGCGCGACTGCAGCTTCGACCGCATAGTCGACCGCAGCCGCATCCCAGATGGCAGGGCAGTTCACAGCGCAATCCACGCCTGCCTCATCCATTTCCGCCAGTGCTCGGCGATGCGGCTCACATCCACCCGCCAACGGGCGGGCAGGGGCTCAACACCAGCGTGCAAGACGCCTACAACCTAGGTTGGAAGTTGGCGGCTGCGGCGCAAGGGCACCAGAGACCCGTAAGCGGCTCGGCAAGTCATGGGTGACAGACGCAAAGTCACACCAACGGTGGCATGCTTCAGCGCACGGCCGTGTTCGGTCACAACAGAACCGTCTCCCATTGCCTCAGGAACGAACATGTCATTTGGCGAATCTGCAGCGATTTACAACACAACCCGCCAGTCGTATGCAAACGAAGTCATCGATAGGGTCACCGCCAGTTTGGCGTAACGCAAAGTCACTCAATCCTCGACATCGGATGTGGAACGGGCATCGCTACTAGGCAACTGGCTGCGCATGGCTTTCAATTGGTCGGCACTGACGTGGACGCGGACATGATTGAAGAGGCGCGCTCCGTCGGCCAGGCAGGCACTTACCAGGTCGCCGACGCCAGCCATCTCGATTTCACCGATGCGGAATTTGACGGAACCACAGCCTTTGGCGCGTTTCATTGGTTTTCGGATGAAGCCTCTGTGCGGAGCATCCAGCGAGTGCTGCGAGGAGGCGCAGCATTTGTCGTCGTCAACAAGAACGACGCCGGAGATTTTCGTGAATCCATCGTCGAGATCGTTAGCCGCCACGTCGCACTCGGCAGCGCCCGCCCGAAGCTCAACTATCAACCCGCGAAGACTCTGGATGCGTTCGGTTTCGATGCAGTCGAGGAGGCCGTCATCCCGATGATCGAGCATCTTTCGCCAACGCAGACCATCGCGCACGTCCGGTCCATGCGCTTGTGGGAAGAAGTACCGCCGCGATCGCTCCACGACATGATCGAGGCCGAGTTGCGTTCATACGTCACCGACCGACTCGCCGCGCTCGGGACCTTTCAACGCCCGCTCACTGTCGCAATAGTATGGAGGCGCAATCAATAGGACGCCCATACACAAATCACCGAACTGGTGCCCAGGGGTGCGGCAGCCGCTCATTAGTGCGACTGTTGAGGTGGGTCGGCAATCGCGTGAGCACGTCTTTCAGATAGGCGTAGGGATCGTGACCATTGAGTTTGGCCGACTGGATCGGGCTCGTGATCGCTGCCGCGCGCTGCCTGTCCAGCAGCGTGCCGGCAAACAACCAATTTTTTTCTGCCAGTAGCCCAGGTTCTGATTTGCTGCTCGTCGTGATTGTTGTCGATAGGCAGCGCCGGATCGCGCCACTGAACCGCGAAGTCACACATGATGCGCTGCACGGCGGGTCAGCGCCCACGAGGAACGCCAGAGGTCACATGGACTTCGCCGCCATCGCCGCTCCAGTCAACGCGCACGGTCGCCGCCACTCCGGCCGCCCTCAGGCATTCAGCGATATGTTCGATGACAGCTTCCGCGGAGCTCGCTTCGACAGGGTCGACTGGCATGTCCGATTCGCCGTCCTCCAACCCACGCGGCTCAGGCCCGCACCGACATGAGGCGTAGCGCATCGCCCGCACGGCCCCTCACGGGCCTGAGCAGGAATGTGGAGAGTGCTGGCACCAGGACCAACGCCCCAAGCATGTTCCACAAGAACATGAACCCGAGCAGCAGTCCCATGTCAGCCTGGAACTTGATCGGCGATAAGAGCCACGTGCCCACCGCAAGCCCCAGCGTGATCCCCGTAAGCAGCACGACCTTCCCAGTGAAGCTCAGCGCTTTAGCGTACGCCTCCGCCACCGTGGCGCCGCCTCGCAGTTGGGCAAGCATGACGCAAAGCACGTAGAGCGCATAGTCCACGCCGATGCCAACACCCAGCGCGATCGCGGGCAAGGTGGCAACCTTGACGCCTACTCCCATCCAGACCATGAGAGCCTCGCACATCACCGACGTCAAGGCCAGCGGCACCAGCGCCACGACCACCGCGCGCCACGAGCGGAACGTCACTAGGCACAGAAGTCCGACGGCGCCGTAGATCCACCACAGCATCTTTCGCGAAGCGTCACGTACCACATCGTTGGTCGCCGCCTCGATGCCGGCGTTGCCTGCAGCCAACAGAAACTGCGCATCCCTGCCGTTGTGTTGTGCGGCAAAGCGTTCCACCATCCGAGTGACTTCCGTCAGGGTGGTCGCCTTGTGATCTTTTAGAAACACATACAGCGGCAGCAGATCACAGCTCTGGTTGAACAGCTCGCGAGGCGCCCGCGTGGTGACGGCATTGAGCATGCCCTGGTTGGGCAGGAGGTCGTACCAGGCGAGATGACCCTCGTTCATTCCCACGATCATGTTCTTGCTCAGGCCCGCCAAGGACCGGGTGCTTTCGACGCCAGGCAGTTCTCGCAGCTCATGTTCGAGCATGTCCATCGCGGTCTGCACCTCGTAGGTGGCACACAGGTTGTTCGCTGTCTTGACCATGACGACCAAAACATCGGAGCTGGTCGCGTAGTTGGCCACCATGAAGTTGTTGTCCAGGTTGTAGCGCGAGTTCGGCCGCAGTTCCGGCGCCCCAGGATCCACGTCGCCGATTTGCAACCGATGGCTGACGGCGTAGCTGCCAGCCGCAATTGCGCCGGCCACTAGGATGACGACGGCACCCCATCGCCGGCCGGTGAATCGCACCAACAGGCGCTCGAAGCGTAGCGTGCGCGACTCGGCCCGCAGCTTCAGCGCCGCAGCCCGGGCGCTCACGCCAGTGAAGCTGAGCAGAACAGGCAGCAGCACCAAGTTCGTGAATACGAGGACCGCCACGCCAATGCTTGAAGTGATCGCCAGGACGCGAATGGCCTGGATGTCGATGAGCGTCAGCACGGCGAAGCCGACCGCATCGCAGATCAATGCGGTCAGGCCCGCCACGAACAACCGTCGGAATGTGTGGCGCGCGGCAACCAACTTGTGCATGCCGCGGCCGACGTCTTGCATGATTCCGTTCATCTTCTGCGCGCCATGGCTCATGCCGATGGCGAACACCAGAAAGGGCACCAACATCGAGTATGGATCCACAGCCAACCCCAAGACTGGCATGAGCCCTAGTTGCCAGAGCACCGCGACCAACGAGCAGAGCACGACGATCAGCGTGCTGCGAATGCAGCGGGTATACCAGTAGACCGCCGCCGCGCAAACCAGGACCGCGATGGCGAAGAACGCCGCGACTGTCCTAGCGCCGTCGATCAGGTCGCCGATCAGCTTGGCGAAGCCGGTGATCCGCACCTCGGTCTTGCCATCGCTGTACTTTTGCCGTACCCGCTCGAGCGCATTGGACAACCCGGCATAGTCGAGTGCCCCGCCGGTCCGTGGGTCGAACTCGAGCAACGGAACCTGCAGCGCGGTGGAGCGGTAGTTCGCGGCGACCAGTTGGCCAATCTCCCCAGAGCGCTCGACGTTGTGACGAATCCGGTCCACGCCGTCAGGTGTGCCGTCGTAGTTGTCCGGCACGACAGGACCGCCGTCGAGCCCCTCCTCAGTCACGGCGATCCAGCGCGTATTGGGCGTCCAAAGCGATTTCATGAAGGCCCGGTCGACGCCGGGGATCAGAAGCACATCGTCGCTGAGGCACCGCAGCTTGTCCAGATAGGCCGCGTCGAAGATGCTGCCTCCCTTGGCCTCCAGCGTCAGCGTCATGCGGTTTCCGAACCCCTTCAGGTCGTCGCGATGCGCGAGCCAGTTCTGGATGTACGGGTGGTGTGCGGGGACCATGCTTTCGAAGCTGGCGTTCACGCGTATCTTTGGAACTTGCCACACGAGGAGCATCGTGATCAGAAGGCACAGCGCGAGCACCACCTCACGATGGTTGAAGAAGGCACGCTCGACCAGCGATCCGCTGCCCCGGTCGAAGCCATCGATGGGATGTTCGGTAGGTTGGTTCATTTGGTTGCGTCCCCGGGAAGCGGTGCGGTGCCGCTCAGACTAGTGGGATCGAGGCGTACCGGCCCGCGAAGACTTGTCAGCACCCAGGCGCCCGCTGCGGTTCGAGTGATCGCCGTGAACGCGGCAGGAGCGATGCCGGGCGCGACGCGCAACGAGTTGGCGGACGCCCTGCCGATCAGGACCTGCCCTTCCTGGTTGGTGAAGACGGTACTGGTGTCGGACAGCGTCGTTGCGGAGTTGAGTGAGGCTGACGAAGGGGCCTGCAGTCTGGTCCAGGAGCTTCCCTGGTCCGTGCTGCGGAAAGCGTTCCCCCGCAGACCAAAGATGTAGAGATCTTTCGCTTCCCGAGCGAGCGCCCCGAAGTAACTTCCCTTGTAGGGCGAGGGAATGGGCTCGAATTGCCGACCGCCGTCGGTGGACTTCAGCAGCAGCCCTTGCTCGCCGGCGATGATCACGGCGGTGCCGATCCGCGCCACGGCGTACAGGTGAAGGCCTCGCGGATTTTCCAGGCTCTCTAACACAGGCTCCCAACGACGTCCGCCGTCTTCGGTGCGAAAAACCAGGCCGTAGGCACCCACCGCCAAGCCGCGGTCCGCATCGACGAAGACGATGTCGAAGAACGGCTTGTCTGCGCCTTCGATCTGTAACTGGGACGCTGCGGGAGCGAGCCGTCTCAATGCGGGATCGTGGGCGTTCTCGACGTACTTCGCGGCTGCCAAGCGCGCTGCCTGAATGCCATCCAGCTGTTTGACCCAGTTGGTCCCCGCATCGTTCGTGCGCAGAATCACGCCGCCATGCCCCACGGCCCATCCCGTGGACGAGGACACGAAGAACACCCGCGTCAGGGTCACGCTCACGGGTGTGCGGGCCTGCGTCCAGGTCCGGCCATCGTCGTCGGAGTACGCAACCAGCCCCCGCTCGCCCACCGCTACCAGGCGCTTTCCGGCCGCCGCGATGCTCAGCAGCGCCGCCTTGCCGAGGCGCGACACCACGGGCGCGGGGCGCTCCCACGCGGCTTGCGGTGGGGGCGCGGAGGCAGCCGGCATCCCGGCCGCCAGGACAAGCAGCCCGGCGAATATGGCACTGTGGAAATTGATGGGCATGATGGTGCGCTGTCTTTTCATGTCCTGGCCCGCGTCCTCGCGCTTGAAGCGGCGAAGGCCGCGATGTGATCTACCACCTCGTAGGGCCGTTCGAGTGGAGCCATGTGCCCACACTCTTCGATGACGTGGTAGCGCGTGGGCCGGATGAGCCGTCGAGCCACGTCGAGCTGCGAAATGGGCGTGACCCGATCCTGGCGCCCCCACAGGAGGAGTGTCGGAAGCTGCAGGGCCCCCGTTGCCTCGTACAGAGGGGTCCGCGCCGCCAAGCCGAAGTTCTGCAGCGTGGAAAAGACGGCGAAGAGGGAACCCTCGTACTGGAACGCATCCTCGATCATGGTTCTGAGCTCAGCCGCGCTTCGCGCCTCGGCCACGTTGTGGTCCAGATGCTTCATCAGCATCCGGCGGCCCAGCGATCGCGCGACGAATCGGGTCAGCATGTCGCTGCGGGTGATCCACCGCGGCAGCCCGGGCTTGCTCGCGAGCCCCGCCGGGCTCGCAAGCGAGAGCGTTGCCAGCGTCTCGGGGTGGCGCCCCGCATGGACCATGGCGATGAGCGCCCCCATCGACGTTCCGACGAGATGGAACGAGTCCGCGCCGAAGGCGCGCGTCAACTCCGCGAGCTGCCTTGCGAACAGCGATTCGTCGTAGCGAGCGTTCACCCGATCCGAGTAGCCACGTCCATAGCAACTGTATGCCAGGGTTCGGAAGCCCCGGCGCTGGAGCTCCGCCGCCGCCCTGTCCCAGTAGAACAAAGGAATCGTCAGTCCACCAATCAGCACGACGAGTTCGCCGGTCTCGGGACCCGCGAGCTCGTAGTGGGTGACGCCGTCACTCAGCTCGATGAAGCTGCCACGCAGGGCCTTACGAGACAGGGGCCCGAGCTTTCGACCTTCACCGGGCGCCGCGAAATAGCTCATCGCATAGGTATTCATTTGCAGCATAGGCAGAGAACATCCCTTCGTATTACCGGATACAATGTAGCCATTAACTTAGCGTTTTCTATCCATAGGAACCCTAGGACGTCACGCGGCTGTTCGCCGAAGAGGAGATTGATCTATCTCAGGGCGATATGTGAGACAGCGAAATCGGCATTGGACGTGCGCAGCGCTCGTTCCTAGCCTTCGCGTTCGTACGCCGCCATTCACATCCAAGGAATCAATAGAACCTATGCACTCTCGCTGTGGGACGCAGCATCGCCAGAGTCAAACTGGTCGTCGGCGATCCACTCGCCGAGCGTACGACGCAGGGGTCGATGGCGGAGGCGTGGCCGCGGGACAGCTCGATGCGCGGGTGAGAGCTTCGCTACCGGAAGGCCCGACGCTGCTGCTCGGCGAGCGAAAGCTCAAACGACCCGGTGCCTTCTATCAGCCAATCCTGTTCGATCTTCCTACCAGCGCGAAGGCGACGACTTCAGCGCGGCAGGTGCGCTGGGTTCCAGCCGGATTGGTCACCTGTGCCGGAGCAGCGAGGGCATCGAGGAGTTCATCGAGCGGCTCGCGAAGAACGGCGTCGAGTTCACCGAAAAAGGCGCACAACTCGAATCTCTATCAGCTGTTCATGTGCGAACCGATCGACGGCATCAAGATCGGGCTGAACTTCGCTTGGCACGAAGCCCTCCGCCTGACCCTCACCTGAAGCTCCGCTGACTTAGGGTTGGCATGGATGGCCGCACACTTTTTATTGGATACGCTGTATCCAATAAATTATGCGACCCCACTGCGTCGACGTTGGCTGCACAGATGGTGGCCTTCTTCGGCTTTCTCTCATCAATCACTACCCATGGACTACCTCTTTCCTCCTCCCGCCGTTGTCAGCTTGCCCATCACCGCGAGACCCGATCGCTTTCCCGTTCACCGCGTCTATTGCGTTGGGCGGAACTATGAGGACCACGCGAAGGAGATGGGCTTCACCGGCCGTGAACCGCCCTTCTTCTTTCTGAAGCCGGCCGATGCGCTACTGGTCGTTCCGGAGGGCGAGACCGGCAGCATGGCCTATCCGACGCTCACGCAGGACCTGCATCACGAGATCGAGCTCGTGGTGGCGATCGGTAAGGGCGGCAACTCTATTCGACCTGAGCGCGCGATGGAACACGTCTGGGGATATGCGATCGGACTGGACATGACACGCCGCGATCTGCAGAGCGACATGAAGAAGCAAGGGCGGCCGTGGTGCATCGGGAAGGCATTCGAGCAGAGTGCTCCCGTCGGACCAGTGACTCCCATGGCGGAAGCTCAGCGCGTTTTGAGCGCGGAGATCGCCCTCTCGGTCAACGGAGCCGATCGGCAACGCAGCACGACCGCAAAGCTGATTTGGGACGTTGCCGAAACCATCGCACACCTGTCGAACGCGTGGACCCTGCAGCCCGGGGACCTGATCTTCACCGGGACACCCGAAGGCGTGAGCGCGGTCAGCCGCGGCGACACCCTCGTGGGCCGCGTGGCAGGCCTGCCGTCGCTGAGAGTTCAGATCGTCTGAGCAACCTGGTTCGAGGAAGACCCGGTGATCGCACCGGCAGTTTTGGAGAAACCTCATGAGAAAAAGCGTACGTCGAGACAACCGCCGGCTGCCCCAGCTGCGGCAAGTTTGCATTGCTGCCCTCACGGCGGCCTTCGGCTCCGCGCAAGCGGCGGAATTCGATACCGGCACGGAGCTTAAGCTGCGGTGGGACAACACCGTCAAGTACAGCGCTGCCTGGCGCCTCGCAAAGCCCTCGCCGGCCCTCAGCGGGCCCGCCAACCCGAACGGCGACGATGGAGATCTGAACTTCGCCAAAGGCATGGTGTCCAATCGTGTGGACCTGCTGTCGGAATTCGACCTTAGCTATCGCGACTTCGGTTTTCGCGCGAGCGCGACGGCGTGGTTCGACGAGCTGTATCGCCGCGGAACCGACAACACGTCCCCTGCGACGTCGAACACTCGCCCAAACAACGCTTTCGATCCGGCCACGGCGACCCTGCACGGCAAGAAGGCCGAATTGATGGACGCCTTCGTGTTCGGCCAAACCGAACTCGGCGACGGCCGCCTGCTGAGCTTCCGGCTCGGGCGGCATGCGTTGCTCTATGGGGAAAGCCTGTTCTTCGGCAACAACGGCATTGCCGGCACCCAAGGCCCCACCGACGTGATCAAAGCACTTCAGGTGCCGTCGTCTCAAGCCAAGGAAGTTTTCATGCCGGTCAACCAACTGTCGGCGCAACTGCAGCTGAATCCGAGCGTGACCCTGGGCGGCTACTACCAGTTCGAATGGAGGCGCAATCGAACGCCGGCTGTAGGCAGTTTCCTTTCCGCCGCGGACTTCCTGGACACGGGCGGTCACAGGATTCTGCGCGGAGCGCCGCTGGTGCCTGGCGGTGGTCCGCAAGTCCTTAACCGCACCGCCGACGTCGAAGCTTCCGATTCGGGGCAGTTCGGTGCCCAGTTGAAGTGGCGGCCGGATTTCGTGGATGCGGACGTCGGGTTCTACTTCACCCGATCCAACGGCAAGAACGCCATCACCCACGCGCGCCCCGCAGTTATCCCGGCCGTGGGCGTGGTCGATCCGTCGATCTTCAATCCGACCACCGGCCAGGTGGGGACGTACTCGCTGGTGTTTCCCGAAGGGATCAAGACCTTCGGCGCCAGCGTCAACACAACGCTCGGCCCCGTCAACCTGGGGGCGGAAGCCTCGGTACGTTTCAACTCCCCACTGGTGACCGCGGCCGCACCCGTGCTGCCCGGTGAAGTCGCGGTCACCGGCGGCAGAGGGGCATTGTTCCCGGTGGGGAAATCTGCCCATATGCAGGTTTCCGCGATCTACGTTGCGCCGCGGACGTCCGTATGGGACAGCGCAACGCTGATGACCGAGATCGCTTGGAACCGGCGCCTCAGCGTGAAACGCAACCCTGGCCTGATTGACCCGAACACCACGCGCGACGCCACCGCCGTCAGGGTCTCGTTCGAGCCAACCTATTTGCAGGTCATTCCCGGCCTGGACATCTCGGTGCCCATCAGCATCGGCTACGGGCTGTCTGGACGCTCCTCGGTGGTGCCCGCCTTCAGCGTGTACCACGGCGGCAACGTTTCCATCGGCATCAACGCCGAGTACCAGAAGCTCTGGAAGTTCGGTCTCAGCTACGTGCAGTTCACTGGCGCCACCAAGCCCGTCACGGTGGCGGACGGCCGTTCTCCCTCGGGCCTGGTTTACACCTTCGGCCAGCCCCTGGCTGACCGGAAATTCATCGCCATCAATGTCCAACGCTCGTTCTAAGGAGACTTCATGCTGAAGAAGATTTCACAAGGCACCGCTGTCATCACTCTGCTGGCAGCAGCCGGCATAGCGAATGCCGGCGTCTCGGGAGACGAGGCCGCGAAGCTGAAGACGACGTTGACGCCGCTGGGCGCCGAACGGTCCGGTAATGCCGCGGGAACGATCCCTCCTTGGGACGGCGGCCTCACCAAAGTCGCCAAGCCGGGCGAGCCGGTGGCCGACCAGTTCTCCGACAAGCCGATCCTGACACTGACCGCCGCGAATTTCGAGCAGTATCAAGCCAACCTCGCGGAGGGCACGATGGCCATGTTCAAGAAGCACTCAGACTTCCGGATGCAGGTCTACAAGACACAGCGCACCGCGGCGGCGCCGCAATGGGTCTACGACAACACATTCCGTAACGCGACGGGGGCCAAGAGCACCCAGGGCGGTATCTCCGTCTCCGGCGTGTACGGCGGCATTCCCTTTCCCATCCCAAAGACCGGGACCGAGGCGATGTGGAACCACCTTTTGGCCTACCAGGGCGAAGCCACGCGAATCCATTTCCGTGCCTGGATGGTCGAAGCCAACGGCAAGCGCGTTCTGGCCAGCGAGGGCATCACCGAGCGCCAGTACCCATACTACGATCCCGAATCCAATCTCGAAAAGTCCGATGGCGTGGCCGGGCTGTCGCGCAATCTCCAGGTCGCGCCGCCATTCAAGGCCGGCGAACAGATCCTGGTGAGGGAACCACTCGACCAGGTCGGCATCGGCCGCCAATCATGGCAATACCTCGTCGGCCAGCGGCGCGTTCGGCGGGCGCCCAACATCGGATACGACACGCCGAACCTCGTCACGTCGGGCACCACGATCTTCGACGAGGTCGCCATGTTCAACGGCGCGATGGACCGCTACGAATGGACGCTGGTGGGAAAGAAGGAGATCTTCATCCCCTACAACCGCAATCGCTTGTTTCTGGCGCCGGACACCGATGCGCTGACACCCAAGTTCGTCAACCCCGACCTTTCACGCTGGGAACTTCACCGCGTGTGGATCGTGGAGGCAAACCTCGGGGCCGGCAAGCGGCACGTTTATGCCAAGCGCCGCTTCTACATTGACGAAGATACTTGGGGCGTGATGCTGGCCGAAGCCTACGACGCTCAGGGGCAGTTGTGGCGCTATTCCGAGAACGTGCCTTTCGCCGCAGGCAATCCGGGACAGGGCTGGGCCGGCGAACTGCAGTTCAACATGCTCGACGGCAGCTATGTTTCCACCATCACCATGGTGGAGCCTTTCCGCACGGTGGCCAAGAAGTCGGCCACGTACTTCTCGCCCGAGGCATTGGCGGGGTCGAGCGCTCGCTGAGGAAGCCGATTCACATTCACGCCGCTCAATTCCGTTACCTCAAGGAGGACAATGACGGAAGCAAAGCGCGACAGCGCAGGCAGTCTTCACCTGCCCGCACGCACCATTCCAATTCCCGCGCACGTCAGTCCTGAAGCGCAGCGGGCCCTGGCTCAGCCGTGGTCGGAGCGTTGGAATGGCCCGCCGTCGCAGACCTGGCGGGCGGCGGCGCCTCATCGTGAAGCGGGACGCCGCATGGGCGGAGCTGTTCCGCGCGCCCCCTTCCCTGGTAGCATCGATTCACACCGCGTGCAGGAAGCGGCCGTCTTCGAAATTGAGCCCCGATGCAATCCCAGCCGAGAAGCAGGACCAGGCGATCCTGTATTTGCACGGAGGAGCCTATGTGATGGGTGGCGGCGAGCTGGCCGCGAAGGCAGCGCAGATGTTCGCCACGCTGAGCGGCACCCGGGTCTTTTCGCTCGATTACCGCATGCCGCCCGATCATCCATATCCCGCTGCCATCGACGATATGGTCGCAGCCTATCGCGAGGTGCTGACGCGGTATGCGCCAGGGAACGTGGTGGTGGCCGGTGTCTCGGCGGGCGGCGGACTGGCGGCGGCGGGTATCCTGAAGCTGCGCGATCTGGGTCTGCCCCAGCCTGCCGGCGCGATCCTGCTGACGCCGGAAGCGGATCTGACCGAAAGCGGAGACGGCTTTGAAACCAATCGCGGAGTCGACGTCGTCCTGCGCGAGGGGCTGACTGCGTCGATCCTGCTTTATGCATTCGGCCATGACCTGCGCGATCCGTACCTGTCGCCGCTGTTCGGCGACTTCAGCCGGGGTTTCCCGCCGACGCTGCTGGTTTCCGGCACGCGCGATCAGTTTCTCTCCAACACCGTTCGCTTGCATCGTTTCCTTCGCAAGGCCGGAATCAGGGCCGATCTGCGCGTCTTTGAGGCGATGCCACGCGGCCGCTTCTCCGGCGCGCCGGAGGACGTGGAGTCGATGGCCGAGCAGCTGCGATTCGTCGATGAGGTGCTGGGGCAAGGCTGACGAGGCTCGGAACGCTCGTGTGTGACGGCGTGGCGCTGCGCGCAGTTCTGGAGGAGCTGTATCGGCTGCAAATCGCGGCGCGTCTTCGTCACGCTGATCCGCCCGCTGGGCGATTTCGATCTGGTCGAGGAAGCTGCACCACCACCGTGCCGTTGGCCGGACAGGTCACCGACGCCTTGCGCGCCGCGATCCGCACAGGTCATCTGCCGCGCGGCGAGCGGCTGAGCGCGCCCGAGGTGGCGCGGCGCATAGGCGTCTCGCGCCCCCGCGCGCGAGGCGATGCTGATGCTCGAGCGCGAGGGTTATCGACGTGCCTGCTGAGCCAGCCGCCGCCCGACGACGCGACGCACGACACGGCGCTTCAACCCGGCCAGAATCCCGCGTTTGTTCAGCTGTTGGAAAAGGCGCTCTCCTGAAGACAGCAGGCGATCGGCGACCTCATCGAGATCGACGCCCAACAACTCGTGGTCACGCTTGCGCCATTGGCCTGCGATCATGACTGCTTCGATGTTCGCGATGCTAGCGTGCAGTGCCGCGGCTACCGCGTCGTGGGCCGGCCAAAGATTCAAAGCAGTCGCATCGACTACCGCCAAGTCGGCCTGCATCCCTGGCAGGAGGCGGCCGACATCTTCAGACAAGCCCAGCGCGCGTGCGCCCTCCACCGTGGCCCAAGACAGGACTTGCTTGCTGGTAATCGTTGCTTTCCCGGCACCGGCTCCCGTGAGTTGGCGTTGCATCAGGTGATCCATTCCGCGCTGATGCGCCGCAGCTATGCGCGCGGCAAGCAGGATTTCGCTGGAAACGACGGTGTCAGCGTCCGTTCCGAGCGATGGTGCGGACCCTAGTTTCAGCAGCCGTCCGGTGATTGGGATGCCATGTCCTTGGCCGAGCTCATTCTCGGGGGTGATGGTGAAGCTGGCTCCCGCGTCCACAAAGGTCTTAAGCCATTCGTCGCTGAGGTCTGCGCCGTGCACGATGTTTGTGCGCGGTCCGATCAGGCGCGCGTCGCGTACCGCCGCCCATGCCGGACTGGGCTGGCCGCCGCTTTGGTGCATGGACACGACGAGGCCGCGCTCGTTGGCGGCGCGGAAGTCGGCAAGCGCCACCGCCGGTGTCGAATACTGCGGCCCTTTGATCGCCATTCCCAGGGCGAGAAGTCGGTGGCGGCGGATCGGCCCGTTCAGCAGCGCATCGATTTCGCTCAGCGGATGAGGCGCATCAGCCGCCGAATGGGGAGTTCCGTGCATGAAAACCGCACGGATGCGCGCATCCACCAACCCTTGCACAGCTTGCGTCGCATGGTCCGGGGACTGCGTGTTGTGGCACCAGTCACCCAGCGTTGTGACACCACAGTTGATCTGGTTCAGTGCGCCCGCGAACGTGGCGATGCGCATGTCCTCGGGCGCATAGCGTCCCGCCACGCCTCCATGCATGTTGGACAGGTAATCGACCAGCGTCCAGTCCGCGCCCACGCCGCGCAGCGCGGTTTGCCACGTGTGCAGGTGCGCGTTGATTAGGCCAGGTATGACGATCCGGCCCCGCAGGTCGGCAACCTCGGCACCGTCCGAGGGGAGGTCCTCGCCGATCGCGGCGATCCGATCGCCTTCGATGAGGATGTCGATCGCCTCGACGTCGGGCCGGCCGGCGGCCATGGTGATGACCTGCGCGCCAGTGAGAAGCAGCGGTTTCATTTCACGAATCCCATGTCAAATACTCCTGACGCTGACGCAGCGGGGAGGGACCGATCGATGCGGGGTGTCATGGCTGCCGCTGCGGCAGCTGTGCCGGAGAGTAGGTCTTTCGTCGCGATATGGCCGATGTAGCCGTCCGGCCTGATCAGCATCAGAGTGTCGCCGGCCACGCCGTAGATTCGCTCGAACGAACGCAACGAGTCAATCAGCCCGACGTCTGCCACCGCGCCGTTTGCGCTGATCGCGACGCGCTTCAGCGCCGCGCCGCAGCTAGGCCACGGCAGCCGGGAGAGTTCGTGCGCCGCCCGCGGGCCATATGCGATCGCGGTGAAGTGCCCTCCCCTGAAGACTTCGAAGAGCCGCACCGGCGCGTCGTCGGCGAGCCGGCGCAGCGGTGCGTCCGGTGCACGGTCACCGGCGCGCAGCGTCCGCGTCACATCGCCGCTGCGGGCCAGGGGTCCACCCTGGTATGTGAGCCGTAGCTGATGTTCATCCTTGCCGCGGCGCAGACTCGACGGGTCGAGCTTGGCAATGCCCTCGTATTTCCGCGTGGAAAGCCCGAGCACGCCTGCCGCAATCGGCTGCCGCTCGGCCTCGTAGGTGTCGAGCAGTTCCTGCGGTGCGCCCGCTAGGACCTGCGCAAGCTTCCAGCCGAGGTTGTACGCGTCCTGGATGCCGGTGTTGAGTCCTTGTGCTCCCGCGGGGGTGTGCACGTGCGCGGCATCGCCTGCGATGAAGACCCGGCCGCGCCTATAGCCTTCGGCCAGCCTGATGTTCGGCCTGAATACCGACTGCCACTGCATGCTGTTCAACTGCACGCGCGGATTCCGGATCCGCGACTGGATTCGCTGAGCGATGGCGGGCAGCGCATCCGGCGGCGTTTCCTGCGGGGACAACCGGATCATCCATTGGAACATCTCGCTGTGCGGCAGAGGGCAAGCGCCGATAAACCGCCCTTTCGCGCCGGGCCAGATGTGCCAGCGGTCGCGGGAGAGCCCCGAGGTGGCGGCATCCACGATGAGGATGCGGTCCTCCTCATCTGTAGATCCGACAAAGCCCAGCCCGAGCTGTCTTCTGATCGCGCTCGAACCGCCATCGGCACCGACAAGGTAGCGCGCCGTGATCCGCTGCGGGCCATCCGGAGTCGAAAGCTCGCAGAGTACGCGATCCGGCTCCCGAGTGAATGACCGAAGCTCCTTGCGGTACTCGACGCTGCCGCCCAGCCGCTCGAACGCTTCGTGGAGCGCCCGATCAATGCGAAACTGTGGGATCAGCCAGGTGTTGGGATACGGAACGTCGTCACTGGCCTCGCTCTGACTGAACATTCGCAAGGGGATGGTGAGGGGCCCCAAGTGGATGCCCATCTTGGGATAGAGGCTGCCTCCGCGCAGGACCTCTTGCAGCACGCCAAGGTCTTCGAATACCTCCATGCTGCGAGGCTGCACGCCTTTAGCGCGTGAGCCGCCGAATGCCTGGGCACCGCGGTCGATCATCCGGACGCTGATACCCCGACGTGCCAGGTCGATGGCCAGGGCGGTGCCGGTAGGTCCGGCACCGGCGATCAGAACGTCGGCGAATCCATGATCTTTCATTGGGTGAGTCTTTCAGTCTGCTCAAAGGTTTTCAGGAACCGAGCGGACGCGTCAGCGACCCACTGCGGTTGCTCCTCCGGCAGCAGGTGTCCCGCGTTGGGATGGACCAATTCCTGGGAGCCCCGGATGTCGCGTGCAAAGTGCTGGCCGCCGATCGATCGGCTTCGCAGCACGAGGGTTGGCGCGACAATGCCTCGGATCTCCGCGCTTCGGTCCGCGTGGTCGATGTTGACCATGTCCACCAGGGCCGAACGGTTGCCGGGAAGATTCGACAGCGCGTGAACCCGGTCGATCATGGCGTCGTCGACGATGTTCGAGCCGGGACCGACCAGCTTGCGCAGATTGCCGGCCACTGCGCTACGCGGCATCCATCGGCGCAGCAACGGCTTGAGCAACGGATTCCGCATGAGCTTGAAGGCAGCGGGCAGCGCCTTTTCCGGGTAGCCCGTTGCGTTAATGAGCACCAGCGCGGTCACGTTGTCCGGATGGTCCAGCGCAAGGTTCCAGGCGATGTTGCCCCCCAGCGAGTGGCCGACCACGGCGTATTGAGGAACCCCGATCGCATCCATGAACCGGTGCACTGTCGCGGCGTAAGTGCGAATGCGGTAGTCGCGATCAGCGCGCGGGCCAGACAACCCGAATCCCGGCAGGTCAAGTCGGATGACGTCGCAGAACACGGACATCGCGGCCGACACCGCCCCCACGCTGTGCAGCGAGCCGCCGGAGCCGTGGACGACAAGTACCGGTGGCCCGGCACCGGCCCGCTTGTAGTGAATGCGCAGGCCGTCGACGGCTACGAAGCGGGAGTCCGGCTGCGGGAGAGTCCATGTCTTCATATTGGCTACATTGTATCCACTAATTAGACTGCCCTCAAGGCTCGAGTCACCCGGGAGAACCCCCACGGAGCCTCGTGCAACGGTATGTCAGCCAGCGCGTCCGGTATGGGAGGCGGGGCCTATCTCCTCATCGATCGGTCTCCGGGGGCGCACCGAAGCTGAACGCGCCTCGGTGAGACAGGCGCAAGAACTCGGAGTCGATCAGCTCTCGAACGAGCGACTGGGCCGGGTTGGGTTGCGGATCGATCCGCGTGGCCAGCGCCAGCTGGCGGTTGAGCTGCACGCCCGAGATTTCCGAGAGCACGATTTCCGGCAGCGGCCCTTTGGCATCCTTAAATACCGACACGGGCATGATCGTCGCCCAGCGCCCGCGGGACACCAGTTCGCGGATGGAATCGACGGAGTCGATCTCCGCATGCACGTTCAGCGCCTTACCCAACGCGAGCAGCTGGCTCTCGACAATCCCCCGGTGCAGGCTCGTCATCAACAAGGGAATCCGGGCGAGTTGCCCGACCTGCACCACCGGATCGACGCGCATGGAGGCGTGCGACACCAGTGCAAAGGGCTCCGCCAGCAAAGGGTGAAACGACAACGCGCGCCCGGGCTCCGGATTGGTGACCACGGCCATGTCGACGATGCCGCGCTCCAGCCATTCAAGAAGCGTCGGCGTGAATGCCTCGCGCGCCCGAAGTGTCACCCCATCGAGCATGCGGCTGCAGCTTTCGAACACACCGGGGACCAGAAGGCGCGCCAACGTGGGCGAGGCACCGACCACCACGGTCGCCTCCTCGCGCAACTGGCCGCGTGCCAGCTTCTGACCCATGCGATCGGATTCGCCGAGCATGCGCTGGGCAGCCTCGTACACCGTCACGCCCGCCTGCGTCAGCCTCACCCCGCGCGGCAAGCGCTGCAACAAGCGAACCCCCAGCTCGGCCTCCAGATCGCGCATCTGGCGTGTCAACGCGGGTTGGGCAATCGGTATCGCGGCCGCAGCCGCCGTCAGGCTGCCAGCGTCGGCAACCGCAACGAAATAGCGCAGCGTGCGCAAGTGCATAAGGGTCTCCTGAATGACCAGCGGCTTGGTATCTCGGAATGATATGGAGAACGCGCCGAGCGCGAATCGGCGACGACCTATTCCGTTTATCTGCATCACATTCCTGCATTAGCGCGGATGCAGATTTCGGATGAGGTGTCGCAGATCCGGCCGAATCGGCCGGCGACGTGCTCCGCGGAAGCTCGCAGCGACGAGCACGCGACTTGCCGCGGCTCAGGCCATGCCGGTACGCCTCCCGCAGCTTGATGCGAGCAAACAGTAAACGTGCAAGCGACATAAGCGTGCGGCTCAGCTGGGGTAGAGCGTCGACCTGTACTCGCCAAGCCACCCGTCGATCGCGCTGTCGCCCGGGCCGGCCCTGCCGACGAAATGCCGGACTGATATGGCACCCGCGGCAATCGGTATTTGTGGGATTGGCCCTGCCTGCGTAGGCTCGCCGCGCTGACGATCGCTGGTGGACGCGCCGCGGCATCTTCTCGCCAGTTGGCGCGGCCGTTAAGAACCGGCGGCTTGCCAGGTCGGCTCAACAGTTACCCCCTACTCCAACGCCTTCGAAAGGAATCCGATCGTGCCTCCGACCACCATCCTGTCCGGATCGACCCCGAGCACCGGGACCGCTTCCGCAGACCCATCAAGGCCGTTGCCCACAGTCCGTATCGCGCTCATATTGCTCGTGCTCGGCTTGTCGTACATGGTCAACGCGATGGACCGGCAGGTCTTTCCCGCCGTCCTCGGGTCCATCAGCAAGGAGTACAGCTTGACGCTGTCCAGCGGCGGCTTCCTCAGCACTTCGTTCGCCCTGAACATCGCCATCTTCGGCGCGCTGAGCGGATGGTTCATGGCACGCTTTGGCCGGCGCGCGACGCTGCTGGGCGGTATCGTCGCATTCTCGATCTTCACCGCGCTGACGCCTCTGGCCGAGAGCTATTTCGGCCTGGCGGTCTATCGCTCGTTGACAGGCGCGGGCGAGGCGCTACACATCGGCGCCATCTTCGCCTGCATCGGCGCGTATTTCGGCGAGCGCCGGGGGATGGCCATCGGCGTCATCAATGCGTTCTTCGGCATCGGCGCATTCGTCGGCCCGGTCGCCGGCACGCTGCTCCTGGCCCAGACAGGCTCATGGCGCCTGCCGTTCCTTGTCTTCGCGGGAGTGGGCGTACTCGGCGCCCTGCTCGTGTGGGCGGTCGTTCCGAAGAGCTTCATGGAATCTGCTGACACCGAGGGCCTCAGTCCCGGCGAGGCGAATGCGAAACCACCGATGTCGATCCTCCTGTCCCGCAACCTGGTACTTGCCGCGTGCGGCTTCTCCTTGATCGGCTTCACGCTGTTCGCGTATGTCTCGCTGTACGCCACGTTCCTGCGCACGACCGCGGGCTACACGCCCCTCGAGGCCGGTGCTGCGTTCGGCATGTACGGCATCGGCGCGCTGGGCGCGTTCGTCGGCGGCTGGGTGAGCGACAAACTGGGCACGAAGGGGACGTTCGCCGCGCTCTCCGCACTGGCGGCCTTGGGTTTCGGCCTCTTCCACGGGCCGAGCGCCCACACGGTCCAGGGGGTACTCTCCGCCGCATTCGGTTTCCTGATCAGCGGCTATCTGTACCCGCGCTTCATGTCGATCCTGCAGCGCAGCGTGCACCCGTCGCACCTCGGCTACGCGATGGCCATCGCGATCCCGATGTTCTATCTGCCCGGCCTGGTGGCGGGCTATCTGTTCGGTCGCTTCGTGGAGCTGTACGGCTGGTCCGTTGCATCGACCCTGTCGGTCTGCCTCCCTGCAGGCTTGTGCTTCCTTCTGATGCTCTTCTACCGTCCTTCCGAGGCGCGCGGAGGCTGATGTCGAACCCGCGGCGTGCCGCGCTACGCGGCACCAAAGCCGAGCGCCCCACGCTGCGTAAGACGCGCGAACTGGCCCTCGAGGAGTTCCTGCACCAACGACTGCGTCAGACTTGGCCGCGGGTTCGTCCGGGTTGCGAACACCAACTGCCGATGCAGTTGCACGCCGAACATTTCGGACAGGACGATCGGCGCGGGTGGATGCACCCTCCTTGAACATGGAGACCTGCATGAAGGCCGCCCAGCCCTCGCGATGGATCATCTCGCGGATCAAGTCCATGGAATCGATCTCCACGTGTACCTTGAGCTGCTTGTTCAATGCCACGCCCGCAGGGCCGCTGCGCGCCAGCTTGTGCCCGAGCCGCTCCGGCTCGGGCAGCATGCGTTGCACCGACTCATCCACCGAAATTCCGGCCTTCCTCATCGGCACGCCTCTCGGCAGCCATTCGAGCAGCTGAACGCCAATGTCGAACTCGAACTCGCGGATCTGGCGGATGGGCGTAGCTTGCGCGATCGGCATTCCAGCCGCCGCGACGGTGAGGCTGCCCGCATCCATGATCACGACGCAATACCTCAGCGTCTGAGATGCATGAACGAAAGCGGGACGGCGACCGTCCAAGCCATCGCATCGTGATATGGCACGACCAGAAAACGGTATTGGACAGAAGGTCGCACCAGGGCATAACCTGCAGCCAGTCCGATGCTTCGGCATCGATGAGCCCTCAAACAATGCCTCTTTCCCGGTATCCATGAACGTGCATTCCCAGGTTCCTCAAGAAGTGCTGCGACGTTTCATCACGACAGCCTTCGCCAGCCAAGGTCTGCCACCTGCAGACGCGAAACAGGTCGCCAGCCTGATGACAGAAGCCGACTTGCAGGGGAGCGACGGACACGGCGTGATCCGCCTGCCACAGTACCTGAAGCGACTGCGCGCAGGCGGCATCAACAAGCAGCCCAACATCCGCGTCATTTGCGAGCGCGCTGCGACGGCAGTGGTCGATGGCGACAACGGAATGGGCCACTTGGTGGTCTCCAGAGCTGTGGACATCGCGATCTCGAAAGCCCGCGAAACCGGCGTCGCATGGGTCTCAACGCGCTATAGCAACCACGCCGGTCCGGCCTCGCTGTATGCGAGGCGGCCGCTGCAGCACGACATGCTGGGTCTGTATTTCGCGGTGGGCAACGCGAATCACCTGCCGCCTTGGGGCGGCATGGAAATGCTGTTGTCCACTAACCCCATCGCCGCGGGGATCCCCGCGGGTGAAGAGCCTCCGGTCGTCCTCGACATGGCGACGACCGTCACTGCTTACGGCAAGGTCAAAGCGAAGGCAAAGCGGGGCGAGCAGATGCCTGTCGGCTGGATGATCGATCGCCAGGGACAGCCCTTGCTCGACCCCAACCGCGCGGGGGAAGGCTTCCTGCTGCCCATCGGTGGGCACAAGGGATACGGTCTTGCGCTGATCGTCGGGCTGCTGGCGGGGACACTGGGCGGCGCGGCGATGGGCCGCGATGTGGTCGACTTCAATGCCGATCATGTCTCCGTCACCAACACGGGACAGGCCATCCTCGTCATCGACCTGGCAGCCTTCGGGGACCCTGGACACTTCAAGGATCACGTCGACCGGCTGGTGCGCGACATCCGCAGCAGCGAGCGCCTGCCCGGTGTCGAGCGAATCTGGCTGCCGGGCGAGCAAAGCCTCCAGAAGCGGCAGCGTTATTCCGAAGTGGGCATACCCATCTCTGCCGCGCTGATGGATGAGCTCAACATGCTCGCGCGCGAACTCGGCATTGACCCACTCATGGCCGAGGTATCAGCATGATCGTCTCCAGGAACCCAGCTACCGGCGAGACACTGGTGCGCGTCGACGCGCACGACGCCTCGATCATCGAGCAACGCCTGGCGCGGGCACATGCCGCACAAAAGAACTGGGCGCAGGTGCCCTTATGCGATCGTGCGGTCGTGTTGCAACGAGTTGCGCAGGAGTTGCGTCAACTGAAGGATGACCTCGCGCGGACGATCACACTCGAGATGGGCAAGCCGTTCGCAGAATCGATCGCCGAGGTCGAGAAGTGCGCCTGGAACTTCGATCACTACGCCGACGCGGCAACCGCAATGCTCGCGGACGAGATCGTCCCCAGCGGCGCCAGCGACAGCCGCATCGTCCATGACCCGCTAGGGCTCGTGCTGGCCGTCATGCCGTGGAACTATCCCTTGTGGCAGGTCCTGCGCGCGGCGGCGCCGATTCTCGTCGGCGGCAACGGCCTAGTCCTCAAACATGCCAGCAACGTGCCGCAATGCGCCCTCGCCATCGAGGCCTTGTGCCGGCGTGCCGGGCTGCCCGATGGGCTGGTGACGGCACTGCTGGTCGGTGCCGAGCGCGTTCCTGCCCTCATTGCCGACGACCGCATCAGCGCCGTCACATTCACGGGCTCGACGCCCGCAGGTCGAAGCATCGCCGCCGCCGCGGGCCAGTCGCTCAAGAAGCAGGTTCTCGAATTGGGTGGCTCGGACCCCTTCATCGTCCTGGCGGACGCCGAAATCGAGACTGCAGCAGCCATCGCTGTCAAAGCCCGCTTTCAGAACACGGGCCAGAGCTGTATCGCGGCCAAGCGCTTCATCGTCGAGCAGCCGGTAGCCGATCGTTTTGTCGAAGCCTTTTGCGAGCACGTGCGCAAGCTCGTCGTCGACGATCCCTTGAAGGCCGGGACCACCCAAGGTTCAATGGCCCGCACGAGCCTGCGCGAAGAGCTGGACGTGCAGGTACGAGCCTCCATCCAGGAGGGCGCCAGATTGCTGCTGGGTGGACGCCCGGTGCCCGGACCCGGCGCGTTCTATGAGCCGACGGTGCTGGACCACATGCGCCCGGAAATGACGGCTGCACGCGAAGAGACGTTCGGCCCCGCGGCAGCGATCATTCGGGTGCGCGATGCGGACGAAGCCCTCCTCGTGGCCAACGGTACCCCGTTCGGCCTGGGCGCGGCTGTATGGACCACCGACCTCGATCGCGCGGCCCGCCTGGCCAGGAAAGTCGATGCAGGCGCCGTGTTCGTCAACGGCCTCGTCGCTTCCGACCCGAGGCTGCCCTTCGGAGGCATCAAGGCCTCGGGCTATGGCCGCGAACTCGGTCGGCTTGGGCTGCTCGAATTCATGAATGCGAAAACCGTCTGGACTGGGCCTGCTCGGGCCTGAGAACAAGGAGAACTCTATGACTGCAAGCCACATCGTACTGCGCCCTGATCGGATCAAGGCTCACGAGCGCGGAGGGGGTGCGCGCACCACGCCCCTGGTCCTTCCATCGGTCGGCGCCACCACCTTCATCACCGGAATCACAGAATTTGCGCCGGCCGCGGCGATTCCGTTCCACAGCCACAACTGCGAGGAGAGTGTCGTGCTGCTGGAAGGCCAAGCCTACCTCGACATCGCGGGGGAGGTCCATGAATTGCGGGCGCTGGACACCACATTCATACCACCGAACGTTCCGCACCGCTTTCGCAACCGATCCGAGACCGAAGGCATGAAGATTCTTTGGATCTATGCATCGACCAATGCCACACGGACGCTCGTCGATACCGGCGAGACACGGCCCGTCACGGCCGAGCATTCGAATTAATACGACAAGGAGACATCCATGGGACTGCGATTCCTCGAACACCTGCTGATCCTCACCCACGACCCGGAAGCCACCCGGGACTGGTTCGTCGAAAACTTGGGCTTCCGCAACGGCGATCACCCGGAATTCGGCTTTCCGGTCTACTGGCTCTACATCGGCGACCAAGACGTCATCCACATCGGGAAGGCGCGCTACTCGAGCCACCAGGACACATATCTGAAGACGCCGACCGACAAGGAAGGCGAGGACTTCAGCGCGGCAGGCGCGCTCGGCTCCGGACGGATCGACCATCTTTGCCTCAACTGCGAAGGCATCGAGGAGTTCATCGAGCGACTGACTGCGAACGGCGTCGAGTTCAACGAGCGCAAGGCGCACAACTCGAACCTGTACCAGTTGTTCATGCGCGAGCCGATCAACGGCATCAAGGTCGAGCTGAACTTCGCTTGGCACGAGGCGGCGCGCATCGGCCGCGTGCCGGCATGGACCGACGCAGGTGCCAATGAGAGCACTACTGCCGAAGTGATGGCCGCCAAGCCAGCGGTCCCGATCTCGAGCTTCTGACCTCCTCTCGCCCACGCCACGGCTGCTGCGCTAGCGGCCTCGGCAGAGCTTTGCCTGAAACCTTTCGCTTATGACGACCCAAATCACCGCAGTCCGTATCCATACCCCCGGGGGCCCTGAAGTGCTGCGGCTCGAGGAGTTCGAGCTGCCGCCGCCCGGCGCCGGCGAGGTACGCATCCGTCACACAGCTATCGGCCTGAACTACCAGGACATCTACACCCGTTCCGGCCAGTACCCGGCCCCCATGCCCAGCGGGCTGGGCACCGAAGCCGCGGGGGTCGTGGAAGCGCTCGGCGAAGGGGTCCGCGGCTTCGCTATCGGCCAGCGCGTCTGCTATGCCAGTGGTCCGGTACTCGGCGCGTGCGCAACGCACCGCAACTATCCGGCCGCGCGACTGCTGCACTCACCTGCGCACATGAAGGACGAGACGCTGACCGCCTCGCTGCTGAAGGGCATGACCGTCGAGTACTTGCTGCAGCGCTGTTACCCCGTGCAGCCCGGCCAGTTCGTGCTCATGCACGCGGCCGCCGGCGGCGTGGGTCTGCTGGCCGGCCAGTGGGGAAAGGCGCTCGGGGCGAGGATGATCGGCGTCGCGGCCGGCCGCGAGAAGGTGGCGCTTGCACTGGCCAATGGATACGAGTTCTGCATCGACCGATTGACCGAAGACATCCCTGCACGGGTGAAAGAGATCACCGGCGGACGCGGCGTGCCGGTGGTCTACGACTCGGTCGGCAAGGAAAGCTTCGAGGCGTCCTTGGCGAGCCTCGCGCCACGCGGCTATTTCGTCAGCTTCGGCACAACGACCGGCGCCCCCCCGCCGGTGCCGGCATCGACGCTGCAGAAGATGGGGTCGCTTTACTTCACGCGACCGACGCTGGTCACGTACACCGCTTCGGACGACGACTTGCGCAACTCCGCCGCCACGGTGTTCGCGATGTTCGAGCGGGGGGCCCTGCACGTGTCTGTGAACCAGCGCTATGCGCTGAAGGACATTGCGCGCGCGCATGCCGACCTCGAAGGCGGTCGCACGATGGGATCGAGCGTGATCCTGCCCTAAAGGACCGATCAGCCATGCCCGCCTACTGGATCGCCCGCGCCGCCGTGAAGGACCCAGCGCGATACAAGCGCTACACCGATCGCGTGCCTGCCATCGTCGCGGCGCACGGCGGCCGCGTCCTAGCGCGTGGCGGGCGCTTCAGGATTCTTGAAGGCCCGGCTGATTTCCATCGTTTCGTCGTCATCGAATTCGGCAGCTTCGAGGCTGGCATTGCCTGCTTCGAGTCGGCCGAGTATGTGGCCGCCGCTAGCGCGCGCCGGGGTGGTGCCGGTGTGGTCGAGATCGCCCTCGTAGAAGGAGGTGACGCAACACCCTGATTTCGAAAGCCGTGCATGGCTGGTCAGCCATGCCAACAAGAGCATGGAGACATCAAATGGAATCGAAAGAACGAATTGGACGCAGGTCGTTCGTCATGGGGCTGTCCGCTGTCATGGCCGCGCCCAGGGTCCTGGCCTCGGATGCTTTTCCCAACAAGGCGGTCAAGCTAGTCGTGCCGTTTCCGCCCGGCGCCAACGTCGACGTCATGGCTCGCATCTTCGCTGAGAAGCTGTCGCGGGAGTTCGGACAGGCGTTCGTCGTCGAGAACAAGCCGGGTGCCGGCGGCTCGTTGGGTTGGAACACCGTCATGGAACGAACCGCCGATGGCTACAACCTGTTCTATTCGGTGCGATCGATCATGGGAATCACGCCGCACGTGTTTCCCAAGATGAAGCTAAACCCGGTGAAGGACTACACCGCCATCAGCCAGGTCTGCACGCTTCCGCATGTGCTGATCGCGACGCCGAATGCGCCCTTCTCGAACATGAAGGAGTTGGTCGACTATGCGCGCAAGAACCCGGGCAAGCTCGACTACGCGTCGCTGGGCGTCGGCTCGCATCCCCATCTGGCCGTCGCGTACTGGGCGCAGCAGCTGGACCTCAAGATCAATCACATCCCGTACACCGGCAATCCAGCGACGGATGTGATGGCGGGCACCGTACCGATCTTCCTCGAAGGTTCCGGCACCGCGTTGCCGCGAGTGCAGTCGGGCGGCGTCAAGGCCATCGCCGTGAGCGGCGCCAAGCGCATCGAATTCCTGCCCAACGTGGGAACCATCAACGAGTACAAGCCGGGGCTGGATGAGGACGGGACCATCGGAAGCACATGGCACGGCTTCTTTGCCCGGCGCGGCACGCCTGCGGAGATCGTCTCGGCACTTAACAAGCAGATGGTCAAGATCGCGCAGGACCGCGACACCATCAGACGCCTGATGGAGTTCGCCGCCGTCGGCACCGGCACCAGCGCCGAGGCGCTCAACACCGCGATGGCGAAGGACTACGAGTTCTGGGGTGACATCGTCCGCAAGCTGGAGATCACCACCACCTGAACCTCGCTCGAAACATGGACTAAGCACCTGCGCGTCACGCACGAAAACGAGTCCGATCTGGCGACATCGAGGTCCAGCGTGTAGAGGTGGGCTGCGGTGAATCGCCCCGGCTTCCCTGACACTTTTGAGCCGTTGGAAATAGCGTCGTTCGAACTCTACGGGCGACAAGTCGCCGGCGGTGTTGTGGCGACGCCTGGGGTTATAGAACATCTCGATGTAGTTGAAGACATCGGCCCTGGCCTCATCGCGCGTCGAATAGATCTGTCGGCGAATGCGCTCTCGCTTGAGCAATTGGAAGAAGCTCGCGTAGGAGGCCGGCACGCTGTAGCGGTTGCGCTCGAAGTGCACCAGGCAGGTGGGCGAGACACGCTTGGTGTGCTCGACGAAACCATCGAAGGGCCTGGGCACCGGCATGAGCAGCGCACGCTCCTGCGCCCAGACTTCGGCGATGGTGCCCGGCAGCTTGCCGTGGGCGATCTGGCCCCACAGCGCCTTGCAGCGCTCCTCCAGCCAGCCGTTGAGCAGCGCCAGCGTGGCAAACGCAGGCACGGGCTGCCACAGTCGGTGCCGCGCATCACGCACGTTCTTCTCGACCTGGCCCTTCTCCCAGCCGGAGGCCGGGTTGCAGAACTCGGCCTCGAACAGGTAGTGACTGACCATGGCGCCGAAGCGCGCGTTGATGTCTCGCTCCTTGCCGCGGCGTACCTTGTCCACGGCCGTCTTCATGTTGTCGTAGATGCCCCGTCGCGGTACGCCGCCGAGCACCTCGAAGGCTCGGTTGTGCGCGTCGAACAGCATCTCGTGGGTCTGCAGCAGATAGGCGCGCACGATGAACGCGCGGCTGTGGCTGAGCTTGAAGTGCGCCACCTGCAGCTTGGTGCGCTCGCCGGCGATGACAGCCCAGTCCTCGCTCCAGTCGAACTGGAATGCCTCGCCAGGGCCGAAGGCCAGCGGCACGAAGGTGCCGCGTCCGGTGGTCTGCTGCACTTCGTGGCGGTGTGCATACCACTGGCGTGCAAAGGCCGCCACGCGGTTGTACGACCCCTGGTAGCCCAGCGCTGCCAGATCGGCGTGCATCTGCTTGAGCGTGCGGCGCTGCTTGCGGGACTTGGAGGCCTCGCTCTTGAGCCAGCCGCTGAGCTTCTCGGCAAAGGCGTCGAGCTTGCTCGGGCTGACGCGCTTCGCGTAGCTGGGCGTCGCCTAGCCCTCGCGAAGGTACTTGCGGATGGTGTTGCGAGACAGGCCCGTGCGCCGGGCTATCTCTCGAATGGACAGTTGCTCTCGCAGTGCCCAACGTCTGATGACACTCAGTGTCGCCACGTCAATCACTCCTGTGCTCCTGCTGCTAAAAGCAGCAGGCTAGGGTTATCACGTGGGTCAGATTTAGATGGAAATCACACGGCCAAGTGGGTCACTTCTGAATGGAAATCAACACCCTGCGCGCCGCTGGCATCTTCTCGCGGCAGGTGCGCGAGATCCGGGAACTGCTGCCCCGGTACGAACAGGACAATCTCTTTGATTCGTCGAAATTCAAGCGACGGTTCCCGGAGTTCAAGGTGACGACCTACCGGGAAGGGCTCGATCTGATTCGGCGTGCGTCGATGGGCAAGTAGACGGGAGACGACCCGCCGCCGGTGTGTCGGGGCGCGCCTCGGGACATCCGCACCGTGGCCACCCGTTTGAAGGGGGCATACGCGAAGGGCGGCCAGCGCAGCACGCCGGTCCCGTCCATCGCGATCCTGGCGGCGGAGCGTTGTGGCTTCTTCAACCTGTTTCAGGCCGAGGAAGCAATTGACCGAGCCGCTGCATGCGATGGTCGATAGCCGGCCATCGCATGCCCTGCGTCTCCCGTTCACTAGCGGAGCGGACTTCCGAGTTCAGAATGAAGACGCCCTCTCAGGAGCGCTCTTTGCTTTTTGACAGGTCAATCCTTTTTGAACGCGCGAGCCGCCTCAGCCGTATCAAGGGCCTCCCGCAACAGCTTGATTCGACCGTCCTCTGCGATCAGAACCCCTGCGTAGACTTGCCGGTAGATCTTGCCGGTGTCCGGAACCAGTGCCTCGACCCTGTACTCGGCAAACACTCGATCGGGCGTCTGGATCCAGAACGTAGGCTCTTGAAAAGCGAAGTCTGGAACTTTCTTCAGTAGCCCCGTCAGCAAATCGGCAACCGCGGCCGGCCCCTGGGCTCGCGCATTGACGGTTGGCAGTTCCAGGACGCCGTCTTGCGCAAAGAGTGCCCCGGCTGCCTCGGGATTCGAGACGCTGTTCAGATAGGCATTGAGGAGATCGGTTGCGGTGGTCAGTTTGGTCATTTGCAATTTCCTTGGATGCGTGGGCGAGTCAGACTTGGGCCATGCCACCATCGACGAACAGCTCGATGCCGTTGACGAAGCTCGCGGCATCGGACGCGAGGAAGGCCACGGCCTTGCCGATCTCGCCGGGCTCGCCCAGGCGGCCCAGCGGCACCTGCGATGCCAGGTGGTCGAAGAGCCCCTGGCGCGCCTCCTCGGGCACGAGGTCGCCCAGGCCGGGCGTGCGGATCGGGCCGGGGCTCACGGCGTTCACGCGGATGCCGCGGTCCTTGAGATCCAGGGCCCAGGAGCGCGCGAAGTTGCGGACCGCCGCCTTGCTCGCGCTGTAGACGCTGAAGCTGGCCGTGCCCTGCATGGACGTGGTGGAGGAGGTAAGGATCACCGAGGCCCCGTTGCTCAGCAGGGGCAGCGCCTTCTGCACCGTGAACAGCACGCCGCGCACGTTGGTGCCGAAGATGCGGTCGAAGTGCTCTTCGGTGATCGCGCCCAGTGGCATCATGTCGCCGCCGCCGGCGTTGGCGAACAGGATGTCCAGCCGCCCGGCCGTCTTCGCGATGTGGGCGTAGACCGCATCGAGGTCCGACAGCACCGATGCGTCGGCGCGCAGCGCCGTTGCGGAAGAGCCGATCTGTGCGACCGCCGCGTCCAGCTCCCGCTGGCGACGACCGGTGATGAAGACGCGCGCGCCCTGCGCCGCGAGTTCCTTCGCGGCACCCAGGCCGATGCCGCTGCTGCCGCCGGTGACCAAGGCGATCTTGCCTTCGAGTTGCTTGTTCATGGTGTGCTCCGTTTCGTGAATGAATGAGGATGGATCGATGCCTCTCGACGGTCCCGCTGCGCTTCTGCAGCGGCGCTTCGCTTGGGGCATGGAGCAAATGTAGGTTTCGCTGATTGAATGAAAATGCGAACTGAATGGAATGACTATCCATGTACATGGATAATCAAGGGCTTGTTCTGCAGCTAGGAATGCCCATGGACCAACTGCTGGCGATGCGCGCCTTTGCCCGCGTGGTGGAAGCCGGCGGATTCACCCGCGCGGCCGATTCGCTCGACATGCCTATCGCCACGGTAAGCAAGCTGGTGCGCGAGCTGGAGGCCCATCTCGGTGTGTCGCTGCTGCAGCGCACGACCCGGCGCGTGACGGTGACGCCGGAAGGCCAGGACTACCACGCCAAGTGCACGCGCATCCTGCGCGATCTGGAAGACATCGATGCCTCGTTCAATCTCGCGCGCGGCAGGCCGCGCGGGCATCTGCGAATCGACGTCGGCGGCTCCACCGCGCGCGACGTGCTCATTCCGCTGCTGCCGGACTTCGTGGCGCGCTACCCCGACATCCGCATCGACCTGGGCGTGTCCGACCGTCCGGTGGACCTGATCGGCGACAACGTCGACTGCGTGATACGCGGCGGTCCGCTGGAAAGCTCGTCGCTGGTGAGCCGCCGCGTGGGCGAGGCGGTGATGATCACTTGCGCCACGCCCGGCTATCTCAAGCACTACGGCACGCCTGCCTACCCCGACGAGTTGAAGAACGGCCACCGGCTGGTGAGCTACGTGTCCAGCCAGACGGGCCGGGCCACGCCGTTTCGATTCGAGCGGGGCGGTGAGAAGACCGAGATCAAGGTCGAGCATCGCATGGGCGTCAACGAGAGCAACGCACATCTGGCCGCGTGCGTGGCAGGTCTGGGGATCGTCCAGACCTTTGCCTACGCGACCGCATCGGCGCTGCGCGACGGCTCGCTGGTGGAAATCCTGAAGGCTTGGCGGCCCGCGCCCTATCCGTTCCACGTCGTCTATCCGCAAAACCGGCATGTCACCCATCGGCTGCGGGTCTTCATCGATTGGGTGGTCGAGGTCTTCCCTGGGCGACTCAATGAAGGCAAGTTTCCCACGAAGACAGCATCTTCCTACGCGAGGCCGCGTACACGGCACGCAGGGCGAACTGGCTAGTTCCTGGGGCGCTCCTCTTTAAGAGACCCAAGCAGGCACCGTTCTCGGTTCTGCCCTCGGTCAGCACATGCGCGGGGTGGTTGCCATGGTCGTGCGACGCGGTGCCGGTGCGCAGGCGGCTCCCTCGCGGGGCGCGGAGAGGAGCTGAAACTCCCAGCCCAGCGCAACGCCCGTTCCCCCGAATGCTCGGCCAGCACGGGCGACAAGGTCGAGGCACTGGGTTCTAGCCCAATCCCGTTGCCACTCGGAGACGATCGCCAGCCAGGTCATGGGGTTGGCCCCCGCGCGGATCATCCTGAGGACTGACATTTCGTGCGCTTCGCGCCTCACGCCACCCGAGGCGTCGGTGTCCGTAGCTCGGACAGCAACTCTCTGAAGCCTTCTTCCTCTATGGGAGATTCCGCGCCGTAGGTGACTGGCTCCGAATCGACGGTTTGGACCTGGTCCCATACGACCCGCTGAATGAAGAATTTCCTGCCCTCTTGGATGACGGACCAAGACGCAGACGGCTTAAATGACGGGTAGCGGAATCTGATGGCTCCTGACTCGTAGGGAATCTCGGCGATGTTGAGGTCAGCTTCGATGGTCATGCCGTGAAGTTCGTATTCTCGTGGGTGGTCAACCCATTCCCTGAGCCTCCATCGTCGACCCTGACAATACTGACAGCCAGCATCGACCAGATCGTCCGCGACCTGGACGGATCGCCGCCGTACCCGCCCCACAGGTTCCAAAGCAATGCGGCTGGTAGCGGTAGCAAGAAAAGAAAGATGGCCACTCCCAAGTCAGGACAGCCATCCGCCTCGACTGCCTCACTCCCTGAGCGTGAAGACCACCGAGAGGTACGACACCGGCCCTGCATGGATCGCCTCGATCCCA
>Ga0209051_1000599_pt1 | contig 42501 bp, 38 predicted proteins | sample AraplaCvi_mMS_r2_2_FD_184286 | JGI IMG/M metagenome (GOLD analysis project Ga0209051, IMG submission 184286) | Arabidopsis root microbial communities from North Carolina, USA - plate scrape MF_Cvi_mMS_r2 (SPAdes) (version 2) | ecosystem: Host-associated > Plants > Roots > Endosphere | place...
GAACGGCCACCAGAATTCGACCGCGGTGAAGCCGGCGTCCCTGGCGGCGCGCGGCCGATCCAACAGTGGGAGGTCGGTCAGCAGGATCGAGCAGTTGACGGTGTAGGTGGCCTTCACGACTGCGTGCCCTTCGTTGATGCAATACGGCGACGATCGGCGCCGTTGCTGACGCGATACGGCGGTGATCAACTCCGCAGCGCGGAATGACGTTCTCACTGACCAATTCGAGTGAACGCCCGCCAAAATGGCCTGTCAACAGGCTGATTCGATGCCGTCGATGGCACACATTCGTCACGTCTAACGCTGGCCGAAGCCCGTCGGCGAGCGCCGTCTCGCCAGCGGTTCGTGTCAGGCTTCGACGCGGTGGCCAAATGCTGGTGAGCGATCGCGGATTGCCGGCACTGTTCGTCCGGACGACGACCAATCGGAGGAATGATCACCAGACCGACCCGCCGCGTGCGCGGCGCCGGTAGAGATTCACACCATCGGTCCTCGCGGGGTGCACCCCGTCGCGCATGACGTCGGTCGAGGCGGCGAAGATGTATTCCGTTGGGCCAAAGGGTGATATTCGTCATCTATTTGTTCGTGCGGCGGCAGTCTCGTGTTGCGGTGTCCCTTCGGGGTGAGCGTGCCGTGCGGGGTGGGGATCGGATCAGATTCCGCTACCCGGGTTGAGGATGTTGTCCGGGTCGAGCGCGTTCTTGATGCGGTGGTTGAGTTGCATCACTTCGGGACCGAGATAACCCTCCAGCCACGGTCGTTTCAGTCGACCGACGCCGTGCTCTCCGGTGATGGTCCCACCGAGACCGACGGCGAGGTCCATGATCTCGCCGAACGCCGTCTGTGCACGTTGGGTCTCGGCGTCATCGGTATGGTCGAACACGATCAACGGATGGGTGTTGCCGTCCCCGGCATGGGCGATGACCGAGATCATCAAGTGGTGCTTTTCGGCGATCTTCTCCACCCCGGACACCAGATCGGCCAGCGCAGGCAGCGGTACCCCGACGTCCTCCAGCAAGAGCGAACCCTTGAGCTCCACCGCAGGAATGGCGAATCGACGGGCTGCGACGAATGCCTCACCTTCCTCGGGGTCGTCGGTGGTGTAGACGTCCGTGGCTCCGGCGTCGGTGAACACCTGGGCCATGTATTCGGCATCCTGGAGGCCCGCCGGACCGCGGTCGTCGGTTGCTGCGACCATCATCGCCGCTGCGCCGCGGTCCAGACCCATCTTCAGCTTGTCTTCCACGGCATTGATCGCCACGCCGTCCATGAACTCCAACATGGCAGGACGTATCTTGCCGGTGATCGTCACCACCGCCTCTGCAGCCGCTTCCACCGAACCGAACGAGGCGACCACCGTGCAGCCGCGGTGCTGGGAGGGTAACAACTTCAACGTCACCTCGGTCACGATGCCCAGGGTCCCCTCGCTACCGACGAACAGTTTCGTCAAGCTGAGTCCGGCAACGTCTTTCAGCCGTGGGCCGCCGAGGCGTACTGCGGTGCCGTCGGCCAGCACCACCTGCACACCGAGCACGTAGTCGCTCGTGACGCCGTACTTGACGCAGCACAATCCGCCGGCATTCGTGGCCACATTGCCGCCGATGCTGCAGATCTCGAACGACGACGGGTCCGGCGGATACCACAACCCGTACTCGGCGACGGCTTTCTTCACCTCGGCGTTGAGCAGTCCGGGCTGTGTCACGGCGGTGCGAGTGATCGGGTCTACCGCGATGTCGCGCATGCGTTCAGTGGACAGAACGATCCCGCCCTCGACAGCCGTCGCACCCCCGGAGAGGCCGGTACCTGCGCCCCGCGGCACGACCGGTACTCGATGCGCTGTGGCCCAGCGCATCACTGCCTGGACCTCTTCGGTCACACGAGGACGGACCAGCGCGATGGCCGTCCCCGCATCGGGGTCGGCGGCCCGGTCCTGCCGATACGTCGCAACGATGTCGGGATCGGTCACCACCGTGCCGTCGGGAAGTTCGGAGATCAACTCGCTCAACGCTTCTGCACTCACCTGTTCATGTTACGAACCGATTGGCGCGCGACGTCGATGTTCAAGGCTGGTTCGGGACCCAGGTGCGGGTATCGTCGACCGCGGTCACCGCATCAGCCTTCTTCGCTGCATTCTGCATCAACCGCCCGGCCTTGCGCCGAGGTCTGTCGAGACGGTTCTCCGGCCAGCGAAAATGAGACGCACGACACATTATTTCGCTTTACGGGGACATGGCCGCTGTTTGCTCGGGTCGCGGGAGGCGGTTGTCTGGTCCGTCGCGACCGAGTTCCGATGAAAGTTTTCAATAGCCGTCATTCTCAACGTTGATCTCGGCACCCCAAATGGGTAGCGCGACCCATTGGGGGAGTAATCGCAACGCGCCGAGCCAGTTTGCACTCATGACAGCCACGCCGCATGTTCGGACTCATGCCCGTACGAGACGACTGACGACCACGTGCCCGTCACCTGAACCAAAGCGTGTCCGGGTTGATTCGCCAACGGTGTAAGTACGCCCGCGACGTCGCCGATGGGTCGTGCAAACTCCTTGGGGCCCGAGGCGAGCGCCACCGACGAGCGCGCCACAGCCCCTGCTGCCGGAGCGCGGAACCCGCCGGACAGGACCCGATTGGACGCGATGATCACAACGGCGCGGTCCTCACCCGTGGCTATCGGTGATCCGCTGGTCGCGTACGGCCGGGTCGCCGTCGGAGGTGATGACGGCAAGACCGTTGGCATCACGGATCATTCGTCGTACTCATGCGACGGTTGCCGCCGCACTCTCCGATCCGGAGTTACATGGTTCGCAGCCCGCTGAATGTCTCTCAGAGTGCACATCCCTTCACTCAAGAAAGTGCCGATGAACTTCGAACCGCAGCCGCACGACACGCCCACCTCGAGCAGCGACGCCCACGCGCAAATGTTCAACCTGATCTACGGGTATGCCGCCAGCCAAACAGTCCGCGCGTTCGCGGAACTACGGATTGCCGACCATCTCGCGGAGGACGGTGTGTCGGCCCACGTCATCGCGACCCGAGAGCAGGCCTCCCCGGCGTACGTCAGCCGTTTGCTGCGAGCGGGAACGGCACTGGGGCTGACGATCTGGGTCGACGACGACCTCTACGCCGGCGCCGACCTCCTGGCCACGCTGCGGGAAACCCATCCGCGGTCGCTACGGGCTCAGGCGCTGTCGTTTACGAGTGAGCCCCTGTGGATCGCGTGGTCGCAGTTCGTCCACACCGTACGAACGGGAACGACCCAGGCGCACCGTGCGCTTGGTGCCGACTTCTTCAGTTACTTGAGCCAGCACCCCGAGCATGGGGCCGCCTTCAGCGATGCCATGACCAGCGCCACCGCCGTCTGGAGTGACAACATCGCCGCGGTCCTGGACACCGTCTCGGTTCAACGCGTAGTCGACGTCGGCGGCGCCACGGGAGCACTGCTCCGACGACTACAGATTGCGAATCCCAGGTTGGAGGGCGTCGTCTTCGACACAGAGGCGGTTCTCGACCTGGCACGAACCGCCACCGCGGCCGAGGGGTTCCCCGATCGGACTCACTTCGTCGCCGGCGACTTCTTTGAAACTGCGCCGGCAGGAGACTTGTATCTCCTGAAGTTCATCCTGCACGACTGGGATGACACATCCTGCGTCGAGATCCTGCGACGGTGCCGCGAGTCGATGTCGCCGGGTGGGCGCGTCGCAGTCATCGAATTCCTCTGGGAGGCAACCAAACCAAGTCGAGTGGTGGCGATGTCGGACGTCTCGATGATGTTGGTGCTGACGGGCCACGAACGGACCCTTGAGGACTTCGACACCCTCTTCGCCGCTGCGGGACTTCGAAGGATCTCCGTGCGACCTACGCGTGATCCGCAGGTCGTCATCGAAGCCGTCGCAATCTGATCGTGCGTGTAAACAGCGCCGATCGCCGATGCTGCTGAGGTGCCGAAGAGAGGGGTCGGGCAGTCTGCTGGGTCATCTCGACGCCTGGAGTCCAGGGGTCGTCCATGGTGCCGTTGCGTCGGGATTCTCGCATGTCGGCGTAAGCCGTCACGAACGTGATGTCGAGGTCTGAGACGGTGAATCCCGGGGGACGGATGGACGGCCGACGGGGTCGTCACCGAGAGGTTGTCGGCGAACAGATGATGAGGGAGAGCGACACGCGGACGAGGCGGCACGGCCGGGGGCGAGTGCCTTGCTCACCGCCCCGGCTGGTGGCCCCTGGCTGGCAAGCAGATCGTGAACCGGGTGTCAGCGGGCTCTGACGTCACGCGCAGCGCCCCGCGGTGCTGACCGACGATCGTGCGCCACGCCAAGTCGAGGCCCATGCCAACTCCCTGTCCCACCGGTTTGGTCGTGAAGAAGGGCAAGAAGATCTTGTCCGCGATCGTCTTGTCGACCCCGATGCCCGAGTCGTGTATCTCGACGCGGATGACGTCGTGATCGTCGAGGTGGGTGGAGACGGTGATCGTGCCGTGACCGTCGTCGGTGGCGCGAATGGCATCGGCGGCATTCACGATGATGTTGGACCACGCCTGGTTGAGCTCGCTGGCAAAACAAAGAAGGGGAGGCAGGTCCGATGCGTAGTGTCGGCGCACGACGACACCGTCCGGCAGGGACCCCGCCACCATGGTCAACGTGCTTTCCAGCAGTTCGTTGACGTCGCACTCCGTCAAGCGGGACACGTCGACCTGTGAGTATTGCTGCGCGGATCCGACGAGTGCGCTTACTTCCGCACTCGCCGTGGCCAGTTCACCAAGAAGCAACAAGTGGTCGACGTGCTCCGCCACGGCCGCGACCACGACGTCGAATTCGTAAACGGCGTCGACGTTGTCGAGCGTGGTCACGACCATGTCGAGCCATGAGGGCGTCAACCCGGCAGCAGCAAGGATCGGCGCGACCTCCCAGGGCCGTTCTACCCCGCGGTCGAGGAGCCATTCGTCGATCTGCTCCTCCAGATGGACGCGTTGAAGTGCTGTCGTTGCCGGGGCCTCGGCCGACAGGAGGCGGTCCTCCACCTCCGATGCGATGTGCTCGTACGCCGTCACCCCGGACGGCGACAGCCGCTTGAAATGGGTCCCTCGTCTGGCCGCATGCGGGCCGCGGCCGAGCTGGGAGGCGATTCGAGCGATGGCACCGGCGGGATTGTTGAGCCCGTGCATCAGGCCGGCAGCCAGCGTCGTGGCCGCCTCGATTCGATGTTGCTGCCCGACGACCTGGTGAACCCCCTCGTGGTCGACCATCATGCCCTGCAACAGATGTACGGCCATCGGATAGTGGGTTCGGACGAAGGAGCCGAGGAAGGGACCGTCGACGCGCAGGATCCGGGTGGGCGTGACGGCGCGAACTGTGAAACCGTAGGCGGACGGCGGATGATCCAGAAACGACGCCGTCGCGCCACAGTATGCGCCCCGGTGGTCGGTTCGTGTCGTCTCCACCTCCCGGTCACCCACCCTCTTGCTGAGGGAGATCTCGCCTTGCTCGAGAACGAAGAAGAACAGTGCTGGGTCACCCTCGGCTGCGATGATGCCGACGTCGTAGTGCACGCGGACGCTGTTCCTGGCAATCGCCTCTAGCTGCGGGCTCGCCAGCTCTTCGAACAGGAACAGCTCACGCAGCTCGTCAGGCATGACGGCCGATTCGCCGTCAATCTTTGCTGAAGTCACGCAGCTCCCTCCAAACACCATTTTGGGGCAGATAACCCATTCTGTATCACGGCTGGACGTTAATAGCAAGGCGGTCGCCTGCGGTTCGTCGGCTATACACCGACCGTCACGACGGTCGGTGCAGCGGGTCGAGAACCGTGAGGCGGCGTGACCGCGTGGTTAGGCGACGCGATGTAGGCGTTCTCCGCCCTATGCAAGCAGCCTGTGCCGGCGTGGGCGTCACAGACCTGCCTTCAGACGCTCGTCCATCGACGCGTCGACGGCACGGGGCCAGTCGGCAGCCCGGCCGCGGAAGAGTGCCAGCGGCCGACGTATCGCTGCTACCATTATGGGTGGCGCGACCCATAACGTCGATTCGATCACCCTCAAAACATGCGAACGCACAGTCCCGACAGTCGGGTGAACTGGCGGGAAGATGGGTCGTCCGATCGAGAGGCGTCCCTGCTCTCCCGGCCGAACGGGCGACGAAGCACACCGCTGCGATCCAGTTCGCTGCCGTGGATGTGCTCCACGTTCGAACGCGTCGTCTGCACGCGCCGGTCCACTCGCGAATCGTAGTCAAGCATTCAAGGAGGAAGCGGAATCATGGAAACTGTTTCGAGCGCGGAGGCCTCGGCCAGCTCGAGCGCTGAAGGCTCCAGTCAACCCGTATTGCCTGGGTACCGGCAGACCGTTGCCGTCCGACTCGACGAGATCGATTTCAACGGGCATCTACACAACACCAAATACCTTGAGTACTCGTCGCATACTCGGTACAGCCACCTCGTGGAGTCCGGATGGGACCTACGTCGGATGAAGGAGCATGGCGTGGGGGTCGTGGCCTTGAGCGACGAGATTCAATATCACCGGGAGGTGGGGATTGGCGGACTCGTAATCGTCCACTACAACGTGACGGGATACAGCGAAGATGGTTCGCGATGGCGAAGCCGAGTGCGGGTCATTCGGCCAGACGGCGTGGTGGCCGCGACCGTGATCACCCACGGGGCGTGGATCGGTCTGCAAAGTCGTCGAATCCAGTCGCCACCGGCAGCCCTGGTCGCGACTGCAGATCCCATTCGCTCCGACGACTTTGAAGTGCTCTGACGTCGTGAGTGTGAACGTCGACCATCTCCGTTGGGCCGAACGGGTCTTCCTCCTTCCGGTGCTGCGCATGCATCACCACATCTATCTGCTGACCAGGGGTCGACTTGGGCACCGTCTGCTGCCAGGAATGCCGCCATGTCTGCTGTTGCGTACCAGGGGCGCCAAGACGGGTAAGGCCCGCGCGACCACCCTTGTCTACGCTCGGGATGGACACGATTATCTCGTGGTCGCGTCGTTTGGTGGCTCGCCCAAAGCCCCTGCGTGGCTTCACAACGTGCGGTCCACTCCGCACGCGGAGATCAACGTCGGAGCCGATCGCATCCGCGTCGTGGCGCGAGCCGTACTTCCAGACGACGGGGATTACGCGAGACTCTGGAGAATCGTCAATGTCAACAGCTCTGATGAGTTCGAACGTTTGCAGCGGCGCACCAGCCGACCCGTCGCCGTCGTTGTTCTGTCGCCGTCTTGAGAGCCAGTCGCGACGCGGCGGCATACGGCAGCCTCGACCTCTGATGGAAGCCGTGGAGATGGAGGGGCGCGCCAAAGGCGTTGTAATCCGGCGGTACTGAGGGCGTGAAGGTGGCCTGCGGGCCGACATGACGTCTCGTTTGCAGACGTCGTCATTGGGGCCCCTTGCAAGTATGGGTCACGCCACCCAATAATCGTGAGGGATCGTTGGGAGCCGAAGCGCCACGCTGTCGATAAGTGGCGGTTCTACGGGTCATCCGGCTCGGGCGGGTCTGGACGGCGTCGAGCCGAGGGTTCTTCACGGACGAACGCCAGCGATGCCATCACTGGAGAGGGGCAAAGGACATGACTCGACCTGGTGAGCAGCCGACGACGTCGCGACGCACCAAATGTGCGGTTCCTCGCCCGGACGTGGAACGAGATGCTCGTCCACGTAAACGCCACTGGATGCCTGCCATCAGTGAGCAGGTTCTCCCCAGCCCCACCACGGAGGCTTGGTCGTGGTTGTTGAAGGCACGCTGCAGGGGGACCAGCGCCGACGTCTTCTTCGCCGCGGACGGCGAACGGCCGGACGCTGCTCGTCAGCGCCAGCAACAGGCGATTTCATGTTGTATGGGATGCGAGGTCGTTTGGGAGTGCCGTGACTATGCGCTCACCTACGAAGAACCATGGGGTGTATGGGGTGGTCTGAGTGAATCAGAGCGCCAGCAGATCCTGGACAGTCGTGGTCGGCGGCGACGCCGACGTCCTGGGTGTTGATGCCGGCCCGCCGAAGCGCGTCGCGTCACCGGCGCGCCGTCGGCGAGCGTCGGGGAACCAAGGGCTCGCACGCCGAGCGGCGGCGCCCCGTCCGGTTGCGCCTGAAACCGCCTCATTCCCGTTGTCCTAGGCCGTCGAGAGCGGAGCGATAGAGGCCACGGCGACGGCGGGTTCGCGAAGCGCAGCCACAGACTCTCGGAGCGGTTCGCATCGCACCGCTGCGAAGAGACCTGCCCGCGAAGCACTTTCGGCGCAGGCGACCACAGTGGTGATGCCGACCGCCCCCCACCCGCCGCCCGCGTGGGGGCTTGACGATGTCGGCCTCGGCGGTGAAATTAATGCTCATAGGGACGTGTTACCATTAGTAGATCGGATGACAAGTGATCAGCCGATCCGGCTCTGACCCAAGTGGTCCGCGCCGATCCTTTGCTCAAACGCTTAGCACTATGAGGAGCATCATCATGAAGAAGCTGGGTTTCACCTCGTTGATCGCGGCCGCACTGACTGCCGGAGTTCTCGGATTGGCCGGCCCGGCACAGGCGGACATCGGTCACCACGACTGGGCCAATACGGCTGGTCAGCCGAGTGTGTACGTGCCGCACGTGGACACCACCGTCCATCACTGATCGCGCCGATTGCCGGCGTGACGTCGGCCAAGCTTTGCCAGGCGGTACGTCAGGCACCAGCTACCAGAGGAGTACCGGTATGAAGAGATTGGTGGTCGCGTCGCTGTTCGCAAGTGCCTTGACCGGCGGGGCCGTTGGTCTAGCCGGTTCCGCGCAGGCGGATTTCGTCCACCACGTGTCGGTCGACACCGTCAGCCCGCCGGGCATCTGTTTGCCCCAAGTTAGCACCGTCTATGTTCCGTATGTGGGTGCAGCGGTACAGAACTGACTGAGCGGCTGGTGGGTCCGGGCACCGTTGCGGTGCCCGGGCCCGCGGGGTCGGGTCAGCCGCGCAGCACCACGGTCTTGCCCGGCGGTGCGGTGCGAATGCCGGAGATGACTTCCGGAACGTCGGTGAAGGCGGCCACCGAGGAGACCGGGGTCTTGATGGTGCCTCGGGCGGCGAGGTCGCCGAGTGCGGCGTAGGCCCGTGCATCCTCCTCCACCGTACCCGCTGCGAAAACTCCTGCCGCAGAGTAGTTTCGCAGCACCATGTCGACCGGGTCCAGGGTGAGCCACGATCCGCTCGCGTAACCGACGACAGCGATGTGGCCTAGCCGGGCCACTGCTCCAGTTGCCCGCGTGGCAATATCGCCACCGACGGGATCGAAGACGATGTCGGCGCCGTCGCCACCGGTGATTTCGTGGACGGCGTCGACCACGTCCGAGGTCCGACGATTCACCACGTAGTCGGCGCCCAGACTGGTGCAAAAGGACAGCCGATCGCTGCTGCTGGCCACCGCAATCACGGTGGCGCCAAGTGCTTTGGCCAACGACACGGCAGCCGCACCCGTGCTTCCAGCTGCGCCGAGTACCAGAACCACGTCGCCGGGCTTGATCCTCACCCGTTGGGCCAATCCGGCGTAGGCGGTGCGAAAGGCGATCGAGAATCCGGCAGCTTCTTCGTCGCTCATCGTATCCGGCACCCGTTGAGTCGTGGTTTCGCCGAGATAGGCGTAGTCGGCGCAGCCGCCCCATCCGTCGAGAAAGGCGGTGACACCCATTACGCGATCGCCAGTGACGAACGTCGAGCCTTCAGGCACCGCGACGACGTTGCCGACGACTTCTTGCCCCGGCGCCACCGGCGGACTCGGCAGTAGCGGGTAGGCGCCAGTCGTGATCATCAGGTCGGGCAAGCCGACACCGCAGGCGGTCACCTCGACGAGCACGCGTCCGGCCTCCGGTTCTGGCCAGACCGTCTCGGCAAGCCGCAGCACGTCTCGCGGCTCACCGAAGGACTCTGCTCGCCAACGTCGTCCATGAAACACTGGTCTCTCACCTCTCGTTAGGCGCGCCCGACTGGATCCGCCGGCTGATGTGTGGATGCACACGCCCTGCTGCGGACAAGCGGGTGACGTTCGTCTTCCGATGTGGATCAATCACTGCATTCGGTACCGAATGGGCAGATTCGTGAGGCCGCCGACGAATGTCGTCGGCGAGAATCGGGGAGGACCAGCCAATTCCAGGGAACGCAGTCGGGGAATGAGTTGCCGGAAGAAGCTGTCGATCTCCATGCGCGCAAGTCCCGCTCCCAGGCAGTAGTGGACGCCGGCGCCGAACCCGAGATGGCGGTTGTGCTTTCGGCCCACGTCGAAGCGCGTCGGATCGTCGAATGCCTCGGCGTCTCGATTGGCTGATGAGTACATCAGACAGACCGCCTGACCCGCGGTGACGTGAATGCCTCTGACGCTGGTGTCGCGGGCAGCGGTGCGCATGAAGGATTTGACCGGGGTCGACCACCGGATCACCTCGTCGACCGCTGTCGGCATGAGAGTGGGATCGTCGCGCAAACGCTGCAATTCCGCGGGATGTTCGATGAACGCCAGCATCCCACCCGCGATCGCGGCCTTGGTCGTGTCGTGTCCCGCCGAGGCGATGAGCTGATAGTAGGAAATGGCTTCGATGTCGGAGATCAACTCCCCGTCGACGCGGGCATTGGCGATTGCAGAGGACAAATCGTCGGAGGGGAATGAACGGCGGGCGGCGGTGACACCACGAAAGTAGTCGATGAACTCGTCGACGACGGCATAGGCATCTTCGGATCGTGCGCCACGGCGACGCTGTTCGTCGTCGAGTCCGAACAGCTCCTGGGTCCAGCGGAGCAGTAGCGCGTAGTCGTCCTCTGGCAGACCAAGAAGGGAAAGAATCACGTACCCGGGAAAGGCGGTGGCGATCTCGCCGACGAACTCGCATGTCGGGCCCACCCGCATCATCTGGTCGACGTACCGGGCTGCCAGATCGTCGATGCGCTCCTTCAACGTGCGCATGACCTTGGGTCTAAACCATTCGGCCCCTATCGCGCGCAGGCGCCGGTGCTCCTGACCGTCCACGAAGGTGAGGTTGCGCAGACCGGTGCCGGCTGTGCGCCGAGACTCATACGAGTCGTCGAGCTCGGCTGTCTGCAGCAGCGGACGGGGGCCGTTGAGCCACAGCGCGCCGTCGCGCTCGATGTCGAGAATGTCAGCGTGCTTGGTGATCGCCCAGAACGGCCGGTACGGTGGGTGATCCACCCAGACGACGGGCGCCTCGTCTCGCAGAACGGCCAAGGTGGCGTTCATCTTCGCGTCGTCGGCATACCACGTGGGGTCGGCGAGCTGCCGCGCCATGCCGTCCAGGTCTGTGACCGTCACTGCGGCAGCCTGATTCCGGTGTGCACCCGAAGTCGGCTCGTCGTTGCGTTCAGACCGAGAACATCCGGAGGGACGAGGTCATTCAGCGGCTTCGGGTTCCGCTCGACGTCTTCAGTCGGGGGTAGCGCTCGGATCGTGGTCGTCGATGAACTCATGGACCGCCTTCGTGATGGGAACGGGTGGCGCGGAGACCGTAGTTGTCTCGTACTGCGCCGACGCCTCCATGACGCTACCGGTGGGCCCATCAGAATGACGAAAGCGGTTGATTGGAACTAGTTTTGGCGTGCCCATCGTTGGTACCGTTGCGTCAGAACGGGTGACGCGTGTGTGTAATCGCATCCGTGACGCGCCAGACAGCAGCGTGGATCGCGCTCGACGTCGTCGACGAACGACCGCTGTCAGCATCCAAGCGTGAGCGGGCCGACGATTTCAGGCGGCCATGCTGTACCGCCCTCGCCGAGGCATGTCGCCGTGCTGAGTCCAAAACCCCACTCTGGGCTACGGTGACCGCGGGGCCACCGGCGATCAGCATCGCCGAACGTCACGAAGCGGCCGTGTCGCTGTCACCGTGGACCGTCAGTCGTGGATTGATCTCGTATCGCGCGGCGTTGCCACCGGCCCTCCGCACGTCGTGCATCGCGTCGTACGCGACCGCAATCACGGCGTCGAGTACGTCCGAAACCGCCAACTGTCGCAGCGGCCCGACGAGGGTCCCGACGACGCCCATGCTCATGGTCAGTCCGGTGGCGGAGTTCAGCAACGACGAACGCACACGTTCGACGAGGGGAAACGGCCCGGGAGTGGAGCACACGTCGGCGACTACGAACTCGGCCTCGGACGTGTGTGCCAGAAGGGCCTGGTGCCGCAGGTTCTCTCGCAGTAGGCGCGCGATCTGCTGCTGAGCGTCGTCGGCTCCGCGCTTACCGGCCAGGCTGGTGACCAACGAGAACCCGTCGATGTTCAAGACCGTCAACACCAGATATCGGTCGGCATCGCGTTGACAGGTCGCCAGCAGCGTCGCCGCCTTCGTGTACAGCCCTTGCCGATTGAGCAGACCGGTCAACGGGTCGACGTCATTCTTGGCGATCGCCGGGCATTCAAGCAGATGCTCGACAAATTTGCGGCTTGCGACGATGACGACGACGTTCGTCGGGATGACGAGGACGGCGCCGCCGACGGCCAGGGCGGCGTCGACGGCGAACAGCCGTACGGCCAGAACAGCGAAGGTGCAGGCAGCCACCGCCCAGATGAAGGCGGTCATCCGACGAGGGTGAAAGCACGCGGCGTACCCGCCCAAGAGGCCGAAGACCATCAGCGCGAGGAATCCAGCGTCCGGTGCCTGCAGCACCAGACATGCCACCGCGGCACAGAAGGTTCCGGCGACGACGTAGGCCGCCGACTGCTGCCGTGTCGGCCAGCGAGGACGTAGCCAGCAGACGGCCATGGCCAGGCAACAGGTCGAGGCGGCAATGGCCAACCCCCCGCCCAAGGGGCCTGAGGGACCCGCGGGGCTCGCCAACATCACCACGGGAACAGTTCCCAGAATGCCGGTGACGGCCGAGACCACGTGCCGAATGTCATCCAGCAGGTGCCGATCGGCCAGGGCCGATGTCAACAGGAGGAAGCCGTCGCCGGGTCCTGACGGAGCGCATGATCTCCGAAATCCACTCTTGGGTAACGACGATCGCGCGCTCCGCATCGAGCATTCCTCCTAGCCAACCAGGGTCTGACCACGCTATCAATGGATCCTTCGGACACCCACAGTCCTTGGTAATGAGGGTGTTCCAGTCGGCTGAGTGGCCCATCGGTGGCCCTGAAACCGGCCGTCGGCGGCGTCCACCTAGGCGACGGTCGCGCGGGCGGACGGCCTCGACCGCACGGCGAACTGTTCGCACTGTCTCAACGAAGTGAGGCGCGTGCACCTTCGACGAAGAAGGCGGCGCCGAGGCCTCCCATTACGGTCCCGGCGGCGCGATCCAGAAACCTGGTGGCTCGTGAGTACACCCGTTGGGGGCCGGGCTGTGACATCACCGTTGCGACGACCATGTACCAGGACAGCTCGACTACGGCCACCGCGACAGGCAGGGCGAGGAGCAGCCAACGCGCGGGATGGAGCGGAAGCGCCGAGGCAAAGACACTCCCGTAGACCACTATTGCCTTCGGATTGCTCAGCTGAGTGAGTAACGCGGTGCTAAAGGTCCGCACAGGCAGGACGGTTTGACGCTCCACGGCAGAACTTTCCCGTGTGCTGGCCTGCCACAGACGGACACCTAGATAGACGAGGTAGGCGCCACCGGCTATCTTGACCGCCAAGAACATCGGTCCGGCGTATGCGAGAGCGGCACCCAGACCCACCGTGGCCGCCACCGCGAACAGAAGACCGCCCACTCCGATGCCCAGCGCTGCTATGCGACCTTGGCGAGGTTCCGTCGAGAGCGAGGTCTGAGCGACCATTACGAAACTGGGACCCGGGCTGATCGCGCCGATGGCTATTGCGCCCGTTATCGTCAGCAGGCTCAGAACATCTGGTGTCATGTCATGTATCCCTTCATCTCGGTTTCGGACAACCTTCTGAAGCAGTCAGCAGCCGGCTGCCCCTCGTCAGCTGCGGTCGACGCGGACTGAACTCCGTCCGGCGTGGCGGACGACGACGAACCGGTCTCCCGTTGCGGCGCGCGCGTCCCGGCGATGCCGAGCCGCCAACCGGTCAGGTGTCGCCTTGGCCTGGCAGCACACTGACTGGTCGTCGTGGCACGATCAGGTTGGCTGTCGTCCCAGAGTCGAAAGCGTAGGGGAGCGGTGTGGGTACGAACCCCCACCTCGGCTTATCGCCTTCATCAATCGTCGAGGGTGGGTTCGCCGGCCGCATCGGGCAGAGTCTCGTCCACGTCCATCAGCAGGGCGTCCATCTGAAGGGGAGACGGCAGGTGGTTCTCTGCTGCGTGGACGATCCGGTAGGCCAGAGCGCGGACGTCGAGGCCGACGACGCGAGCGCAGACTCGAAGGACGTCCGAGGCGCCCGGCGTGTCGATGCCGTAGGCGGCTTCGAGCAGTTGGCGGGCCTGCGCGATCGTGTCGTCGACGGTGGCTGTATCGGCGACGTCGTCATCGATCACGCATCCGACGGTAGACGATGTCGTCGATGCGAGCGTAGGTCGGTCAGGTGGCCATCGTGCGCATTCACCTGTGCTGCACCAGTATTCACTTGAGATTGGTTGGGTCCGAAGTGCGGCCCTTCGGAGTCGTGTCGTGGTGTCCCGGCTCACGAGACCGCGACGGCGACGCCAGTGGGTTCGATTCCGCTCACCGAAGAGCGCACCGCACGCCGTCTCGGCTCTGTGACCGCCTCGGGTCGGACTCGGGCGTCGCCTGTCGCCAGTGGTCGTGGTGATGGCACCTGGCGCAGGGAAGTCGATGGTGTAACGGTGGACGGTCTCTTAGGGGACAGCCTCCCGCGCCTGAAACGGTTCGGCACTGGCTACTGTTCAAGTCCACGTCGGCCAGTCAGCTTCCGGATCGTGCAGGTGTGGCTGGTCAGCACGAGGCCGCCGCATGCGCTCCATACCCAAAAATGGGTTTAATACCCCAATGAGCCTGCGGTCCTCCGGTGTCGTCATGGGACCGTGCGGCGACGCCTGCGACTGGCCAAGAGGCGCCTCGGAGAACACGGTCGACCGAAATCTCCGCTCACCTTCGTTGCTGTCAATGTCCTGAGAGTATGGCAAGGTATCGCCTTGGTGGTGCAGAATGGGTTGCATGGCCCAGATATGCACGACGCTGACGCTTTCCGATGCATACCGTCGCCACGCCGATGGCGAAGCGGCGATGACACGCCGACATACGCCGACCGCCGTACCGCCCGCACCGCAGGGCGTCGAGTTCATGCGTTCTCGTCATCGCATCGCCACTGGACGCCGCGGCACGGATGAGGAGGTGTGATCATGGATCTCCGTGAATTGAGGACCTTCGTCGCAGTGGTCGAAGAGGGTCGTTTTGCAGGAGCCGCGCACCGGTTGAACCTCAGCCAGCCCGCGATATCGCACACCATTCGTGGCCTCGAAAAGCAGTGCGGGGTCGTTCTACTCGAGCGCACGAGTTCGGGAGTGGTGACCACACCGGCAGGCAAACTGCTGGTCGTCGAGGCCCGCGCGGTACTCGCCCGCTACGAGCAGGCGGTCGCAGCCATGTCGCAAAGCGGCGACGAGGAAGCATCGCTCGCCATCGGCATGCCCTTCGGGCTTCCCCCGGGTTTGCTCAGCAGCGCATTGGCGACGCTGGCGGCGGACTATCCGTCGACGGCCATCACCATCCGCCAACTATCCACCGCGCGGCAAATCGACGCTCTCGGTCGGGCTGAGTTGGACCTCGCGTTGCTTCGGCATCGGCCCTCCAAGGCGGACTTGGATGCCGTGCTCATCGCCGACGAGCCTCTCGGGGTGATCGTCAGCGAGCGTCTGGCCGAGCGGCTTGGTCCATCGGAGGAGGTTGGACTGGAGTCACTGGTGGGACTGGGTTTGGACTGGCACGGATTTCCCCGCGAGAGTAGCCCGGTGTGGTACGACGACCTGACGTCGACGTTGCGGAGTTATGGCCTGCACGTCGAGCCGTCGGCGTCGTACACCGAGGAGCTGATTCCAGACGTGACCTACGCGAGTGTCAGCTTGGGGCGGTCATTCGGGTTGGCGCCGCCGAGTTCGCAAAGCGCACTTCCACCGCCTGTCAAGTGGCGGCGGCTGACGGGAGATCCGCTTCGCCTGCGCACGTGGGCAGCGTGGTCGGCCTCGTCGCGGCGCCGCGACCTTGGGCACCTGGTGTCACTGCTGGAGGACGGTGCAAGCGAGACGATTTCGCCCGCCCCCTGCGTCGACCTTCAGGACACCTCACCGAACGCAATGGCCTCCTGAACTCGGCTCACCAACAGTGTCGAGGTCGCGTGACCCGGCCGGCCACGGCGCCACCGGAGACATGTGATCGTCGACGCTCCGCGGGCGGTCGGAATGGCTCATCGCTTGCCTGTTGACAATGGACTGTCCTGAGAGGATCGACGGCCGATATGTGGGCGATGCACCCCTTCGACACGGCGACTACGTTGGAGCCGGTAGCAGCGGGCCTCGTGCGTGGTCGCACCGACGCGCAGTGGGCCAACATGGTTGGACCATTCGGGGGGATCACAGCGGCGACGATGTTGGGTGCGATCGACCGACAGCCCGAGCGCACAGGCGAGCCAGTGGCGTTGACGGTCAATTTTGCAGCACCGATCGACGATGGCGCGTTCGAAATTGCCGCGGAGCCAGCTCGGACGAACCGGTCGAATCAGCACTGGATCGCGCGGCTTCGTCAGAATGGTGAGACCAGGACGACTGCGACGGCCCTGTTCGGCACCCGGCGCGATTCCTGGTCCGACACCGAGGCCGACCCTCCGCCGGCGCCGACACCGGAGCGAGTCGGTCCGCAGAAATCGTCGGAATTCGCCCCGTGGCTGCGCAATTACGACATGCGCATCGCCGACGGGGCCGCTCCGTCGGACGTCAGTCAGGCAAGCGAGGACTCGACGACGACGCTCTGGGTGCGCCTCACCCCCGGACGCATACTGGATCATGCGGCGTTGGCCGCTCTGTGCGACGTGTTCTATCCGCGGATCTTCCTGCGACGCGGCAGATTCGTCCCGGCCGGAACCATTTCCTTGACCGTCTACTTCCACGCCGACCAGCGGCGATTGGACGCCGTGGGCGACGATTTCGTCTTGGGTCGCGCACGTGGGAACCGGTTCGGGGGCGGTTTCTTCGACCAGAGCGCCATGATGTGGAGTCGCAGCGGGGAACTGCTGGCCACCACCCACCAGATCGTGTACTTCAAGGGCTGATCGCGCGATGCGTGTGGAACGGGGTGTTCGGAGACTGTGCGTCAACATATTTCGTCGATGACGCGATTGCACGAATCCACTCTGGTCAAGCGTGCCGACCGCACAATCCCTCTTAATATGGGCGCGACAACCCACTAATGGAGCGGAGAGAACGATCTCAAAGAGACGAAATCTGATGTCATTGCAGATGAGGCCCACCAATGTCGCGGCGTGCCTGTTGACGGCGGCGGTGGCGGCCGTCCTGGCGACGACGGTCGCGCCAGGAGCTGAAGCGACTGCGCCCTCCGGAGTCACCGCGTCGGTACTTTCGAAGCAGACAACCGGTGGCGTGGACTACATCGTCACCGACATCACCATCGCTCCTGGCGGAAGCACCGGATGGCACACCCACCGCGGTGTGATCTATGGGATCGTGAAGGCTGGTGAACTGACTCATTATTCCGCCGACTGCCAGCAGGACGGCCTGTATCACGCCGGGGACCCGATCACGGATCCAACGGGACCAGATCACGTGCACATTGCGCGAAACCTCGGCTCGACGCCCGTGATCCTCGAGGTGACCTATCTCGACCCTGCGGGTGCGCCCACGTCCGACAGTGTGCCCAACCCAGGATGTCAATTCGATTAGTCAGCAGCTCATTTGGTTTGATGGCCCCGTCGCGTCGGCACGCGACGGGGCCATCATCACCATGCGGTTTGATCATGCGCCACGAGCCTGGAGGGCCCCGGGAGCGCCCGCTGCCGGATGACCCTGGGCTTTCAACGGCGAGGCGCGACCTTACTTCTCGCCGCTGTTGCTCGTGGACGGGGACGAGCTGCGCTCGCCGGGCGTATGGTCGGCACCGCGCCCGGCATCAGACGCTCCGGCCTCGCGGGGCTTGCCGACACTGCCGGTCGTCCGAGTGGTCCCGTCCTTTCCCGATGGCCGGTGGGCGGATCCGGGTGACGCGTCATCCGTCCCGGACGCCGCCCCACCTCCGGTCGACTGGGATCCGCTGGGGGAGGTGTCGCCGCGTCCCCCGGAATGTGACGCGCTGCGTCCGGGCGTGGGAGCGCTGTCGGACGGTGTCGAACCGTTCGCCCCGGCTTGCTTGGGGTGGTCCGTGGGTGTCGTCGCCCCGTCGGCGTCGGCGCTCGCCGAGGTGGTGCTGGTTGACGTGGCCGAGGTCGCGGTACCCGTGGACGACGGGACGGCGTCCGTGGCATCGGGCGTGGTGGACACCCCTCCCTCGGCGGGAACCGCTGCGGTCGAACTGTTCTCGTCGTGGTGATCACCGTCTTGCGCCGGACCGTCGTGTAGTGATGCGGTCTCGGTGGCGGACTCGCCAGCTGGTGCGACGAGTGAGTCGGAGCCGCGCAGAGGTTCATCGGCATGGACGGTGACTTTCGCGTCGGGAGTCACCGTCTCGGCGTCCGAACTCGTCGCGGGCGGCGGCAGGATGGCGCCGAGAATTTGCTGACCAGCCTGAACGAGAGTGGCGATCACACCGGTGGGCCCGAACGCGGCGTCCAATAGTTGGGCGGTCACCGCCCCAATTCCGGACCCGATCGCCTGGCCGATGACCAGCGGGTTGAGTGTCCTCAGCGAGGTGATCGTGTCCGAGACCGCGTTGACGATGGTGGTCCGGGTCGAGATATAGGTGCTGAGGACTCCAAGGCCGACGTTGAGCGTGACCGACGGCAGCGTCTGGAAGACCGGCGTTCCGGGAGGAAACAGGTCGGTCAGGGCGTTGGCGATGACCGACGGCCCGTCGCCGAGTGCAAAGAACTCCAGGGGGGTGATGATCAGTGACTCCAGGGTTCCAAAGGCGGCGTTGGGGTCGCCGCTGCCGAGGAAGTCCAATGCAGTGTGAAGGGCATCTGGGGTCGTCTGCAGCGAGCTGACGATGCTTTGGGCCAGCGTCCAGAGCACGCCCGCGACGGCTTGCACGTCTGCGATCGGATTGCTGCTCACCGCTGCTACTCGCAGCGCGGCCTGACTGAACGCGTCGACGGCAGCCGCGTGGAGGATGGGTCTGGCAGCGCCGTCGCCGGCCGGGACACCAGCCGGGCTGGCCAACAGGTCGTGGAAGGACGAGCTAGCGACTGCCGAACCGGCGGTGTCGGTCGGCAGTAGAGGGGGGATCGACGCCGGGCCGGCCGCTGCCTGGGTCGTGCGGACGCCGTCGGCCAATGCCGAGGTACCCAGGGTGCGCACCGAGCGTTCGGCCAGGGTGGCCAATTCCACTTCGAGGGGACGGAGCGCGCCCGACGTCCGATTCATCGACGTCGAGCCCAACGGCGATCCGAGCAGCAGTGGTATCGCGAGGACGGCACCCGTTGCCACGCAGGCGATTCGGGGCGGAAGGGAGCGTGGAGCGACTAGGTACATGGGGTCTCCATTTCGGCGAGGGTGGAACGGACGAAACTTACTCCTTGGTAAGGAGGCGTGTTCGCCGGAACGGCGACCCGTCGATGAGCGCTTTTTCATGCTGCGATAAATGCCGCTCATGTCCCTCGGGGGAAAGTCTCCGCGGATCATTCTCATTCAATGATGCTGCCGCGCCATGAATTCCGGCACTCCCGAACCCCTGGACGAGCCCCGCCGTGAGGGATTGGTCCCGCCGAACGGCGTCGTCTGCCGATCCGCGTCGAGGTGCGTGAGTGATCGCTCGGGTGTTCACGACACCCGGCACCGAACGAAAGGAGCGTTGCAGGGTTGCCCGTCGTCTGTGGACGCCGTCGGAATCGCCGACGTCGGCGGGTTGATCGGCGACACCGTGTCATACCGGCCGCGAGCCCATTATCAGCTCGACCGGCACCGGCACGAGGACTGCGCGGCGGCATCTTTCGCGACCGTGATGTTGACAACCCAGCGCAGACGTCACCACCATTATGGGCGATACCACCCAGTATGAGTTCGACGGAGGAGTGACTGTGCGTGCGGTGATGATGGCCATGGGTGTGGGACTTGCCCTCAACCTGCTCTCTGGGTTCGGCGGAGCCGTCGCCGCGGCAGATGATCCCGGACCCCTTGCCAAGCTCGTCGATGACGCGACACTGCGGTTGCAGACTGCGGATCCGGTCGCGGCCTCGAAGTTTCTGACGGGGGGAGCGGTCGACGACCCCGCCCGTGAGCAGCAGGTGCTTGATGCAGTCGAAGGATCCGCCGCCGCCAGGCACCTGGACTCTGCCTTCGTTCACGACGTCTTCCGAGACCAGATCGACGCGACGGACTCCCTGGAGCACAGTCGGTTCGCCGAATGGAAGATCGACCCGCTGGCGGCACCGAAGGCGGCCCCTGATCTGTCCGCGTCTCGTGATGCGATCAACCACCTCAACGAGGCGATGGTCGACGACATCGCCCAGCAGTGGAATGCGCTACACGCCCCGACGTGTGCCGGGGATCTGGCGCGCGCCACGGCGGCCGCGGTCGCCCAGCGTCACCTCGATCCCTTGTACGAGCACGCCCTGGACTACGCGGTGCACCGCTACTGCCACTGAGCGCCATGGGTGTCACGGCGTCCGGTCAGCAAGGCGGTGCGCCACCTCGGCGCGCGGGAATCAGATGTCAACCGGTCACCGGTCATGGAGAAGGGGGATCGAGGATGGCCACGTGGAAAGCGAATACCGAGCGGGTCAGCCTCTTCTCCGACGCTGTGTTCGCGGTCATCATCACCATTCTCGTACTCGAACTGAGGCCACCCGAAGAGGCAACTTTCGTTGCGCTGTTGTCGTTGTGGCCGACGGCCCTGAGCTACGCGGTGAGCTACCTGTTCATTGCCATCGTGTGGGTGAACCACCACCACCTCTTCAGCTTTGCCGAGGTGGTGACGCCGCGACTGGTGTGGGGAAACTTCTCGCACTTGTTCTCGGTGTCGTTGATTCCGTTCACGACCGAATGGATCGCCGAGAGCGGACTGGCGGCAGTGCCGGTTGCGGTCTACGCAGCCATCTTCGTCGTCGTCAACGCGACCTACCTGACGTTGTGCTGGGAGGTGGTCGACCGACCCGCCAACGAAGGCGTCACCAACTTGATGCGCCGCCTACTGCAGATGCGTTCATTCGTCACCATCGGAGTCTTCATCATTGCGGCTGTCGTCGCGCTCGCCTGGCCGCTAGTGGCGATGGCGCTGATTTGCCTGTGTCTCACGGGTTACTTGCGCCCGGACGTGCCGGCGGGCAGAAAGTCCGACAGCGAGGTGCACGACACGACGACGGCGTCATCGGCGTGACCTGAGTCGCGGTCCCGACATTTTCGCCGACGCCGCCCCGCCGAGCGTCGCCTTCGCCAAGACCGCTCGGGGCCCCACCCCGAGCGGTCCTCAGAAGCGACATCCGAACGCCTTGGCCGTTGTCACCGACGGATCCAAACCTGGGCCTCGTGACTCACTCGGAGGCGGTGGTATGGACAATATGGGCTGTATCGCCCAGAATAATGGGTGAATAAACCCACATAGTCATCGTGGCGGGAGGCGCCAGGACAACTGACGCTCTGACGGCCACGGTCTAGGACCTCTCCGAGGTACACGGATGGAAGGACAGACCATGGGCTTGGCCTGGCAGCAAGGACCGCTATCCGCGAAGTCGGTCGGCCACTTCCTCAGTCCGGAACCTCCGCCGCGGCTGCTGTTCGTGGAACCGCTGCGGCGACGGATGCGTGTACGGCTGGGGGAGGTTTGGGTTGCCGACAGCCAGGACGTCATCCTGTTGCACGAGTCTGGCCGTTATCCCGTTGCCTACTTTCCCCTTCGCGACGTCGACGAGCACGTCCTCGTCGAGGAGGACCACGTCACCGACCATCCCGAGCTGGGAGTGGTCAAGTGGTTCGGAGCGCGGACTGCGGCGCGGGAGGTCAAGAGAGCGGCGTGGCAGTTCGGGCGGTTGCCGGCCCATGCCTCGGTGCTGGCCGGATGCGTGGCCTTCGCGTGGCGGGCGATGGACGCCTTCTACGAGGAAGACGAACGCATCGTCGGGCATGCCGCAGACCCCTACCACCGGATCGACATCAGATCGACCTCGAGGCATCTGGTGGTACGTGACGGGGACCGGGTGATTGCCGACACCCATCGCCCGGTCGTGCTCTACGAGTCTGGGTTCGCGCCCCGCTGGTACGTACACCGCCAAGACGTCGACCAACACGCGCTCGAAGCCGCGGACGGCCAGACCTTTTGCCCCTACAAGGGCTTGGCGAGCTACTACACCATCGGCGAACGTCCACGCTCGGCCTGGTCGTACACCAACGCATGGACCGAGGCCGAACGGGTCAGCAATCTGGTGTCCTTCGAACCTTCGAAGATCGACGTGTTTCTCGACGGTCAGCAGCTGCACCTCGAGCCTGGTCAGACCGTCATCGCTCACGGGCTCGACCGCGGACTCGACGCGGATGAAATCCTCCACGACAGCTTGGCATAGGTGGAAGAAATGCAAGCACTACTCGAAGTCGTCGTCCTCGAGGTGGCTGACCCCGATGCGTCACTGTCGTTCTACCGCGACCTGGTCGGATTCGACCTCGACGTCGACTACGCGCCGTCGTCCACGTTTCGTGTGGTGCAGCTGACGCCGCCGGGATCGAGCACGTCCATTCAGTTCGGCAAGGGACTGCACGTGCCACGTGCATCACTGCGAGGTCTGTGTCTGGTTGTCAGCGACCTGGTCAAGTCGAGGCAGGAGCTCCGCGACCGTGGGGTAGATGTGAGCGAGATCAGCCACAAGGACACTGACGGCGGGTGGCAGGGCGGGTACCTGCCCGGTGTTGACGCCAACCGAACTGACTACGCCAGCTTCGCCTATTTCGACGATCCCGACGGTAACGGATGGGTCCTGCAGGAGCGGGGCCATCGACCGCATCGCGAGTCGATTACCGAGAACCCGTGACCGCGAGGGGGCCTCGGATCATGAGCGTTCTCGGAACCCACGGACAGGTGCTTCGCCAGGCGAAGCCGGTGCGCTCGTGACTACCACGTGCTAGAGCCGGGCCGGGGCGGATCGCGGCCCACCCATACGTGTCAGCGGGTGACGGGCCTAGTGGCCCTCAGGCAACCGCTTCTTCCGGGGGCCTACGGCACGCAAGGCCCCGACGAACCCGCCAGACCCGGGACATCACCCAGAAGTGACGTTGTCTCGGGCGCAACGAATCGTCGCAGCATCGACATCGACATGCTGCTGGACCGATCAATGGCCGTCCGTGAAACGACGCCAGGTCAGCTCGTTGGGCCGGTATTGGGTGGCCGCACCCATTATTCGAAACTCCAAGGCTCTGCGATGATTTCCCGACGACTTTTCGTCTTGACGATGCCGCTGGCACTGCCGTAAATATAGAACAATCGCTTCATTCCTCGTCGGCGCTTGCCTGACTACTTGCGACGTGTGCTCCGGCACCGTCTTTCGCCCGGAGTTGGCCGCGGACCTTCGCTGTCGCGAGGTTTGCCTGGCAAATTCTGGCCGAGGTCGTGCGGAAGTCCATGTCGCCGCGACATTGCGTCTGCCGTCCTCGGGCGCGTCGGGTACGGCGCTGCGTGGTGGCCGACATGAACTGATGGACAGCGTTTTTGGGATTGTCGCGTCGACGAGTCGGCCTCCCCGGGCACCCGTCCAACGGCCCTGACCGAGTCGACGGTGGTGAGGAGGAGCAACATCTGGATGCTGCAGAGAAATGGCGCAATCGGTGGCGCGTCGCGACGCCGTTGAAGAGCTGACGTATACACCGAAGGGCCGCGCAACGCGTGAGCACGTCCTTCAGATCGCCGCTCGGGTGTTGTCGACCGAGGGGATCTCAGGTTTCAGCCTCGACAAAGTGCGCCGCGCCGGCTCGTTCAGCGGCTCCCAACTCACGCACTACTTCTCCGACAGACAGGCGCTGATCCTCGCGGTGGTCGAGAAACAGATCGAGACGGTCCTCGAGTTTCATCGGCAGCCCGCGTTGTCTGGTTTGCAGACATTCGACGACTGGGAGCGCTGGGCTGGCCTGAATCTGAGCTACCTACGCCACATCGGGTACCGAGGCGCGCCGACTTATCACACGCTGGCGGGCCAACTGGCCAAATCTGATGGCCCAACGTGTCGGACGCTCGCGGCGGGATACCAAAGGTGGATCGCTCTGTTGGAGAACGCGTTTCACGAGATGAGGATCACCGGAATCCTCACCAGCGCGGCTGACCCACAGCAGTTGGCGCTGGTGGCGATCGCCGGTCACCAAGGCGGGGGCACCGTCGCGTTCGCCCAGCGGCAACAATGGCCGCTGAGCGACGCATGCCGCTTCGTCGTCAACCACATGCGCGCGTTCGCTGCTGATCCGGACGAGCGCCGGGTTCGCCTACCCGTCGACGGTCGTCGACGGCGGCGCCACCACTCGACCTACAGCGGTCCGCCGCCCTTCACCAGGAAGGGCCTCGACACACGCGCGCGCATCGTCAGCGGCGCCGCCGATCTCATGTTCGAGCACGGCGCAAACCGCACCAGCCTGGAGGACATACGCAAGGCGCGGGGGGTCAGCGGGTCGCAGCTGTCGCACTACTTCGACGGAAAGCGGGACCTGACGCGCGCAGTCGTCGCCCTCCGCGCGCGCGACGTGTTGGAATTTCAACCGCCGCCCGGCCTTGGTGGCGTGGCTGGTCGTGCCGAGCTGCAGAGATGGGTCGACGCCTACGTAGCCGACGTCGACGCTCGATACTCGCGCGGTGGATGCGTCTACGGGTCATTGGTGGGCGAACTCCTCGAAGCCGACGACGAGCTTCTCGACGATCTCGCGTCGGGATACGACAACTGGCTGCGGGCGCTGCACCGCGGGTTATCGGCCATGCGCCGTCGGGGGGAACTGGACCAGCACGCCGACCTGCGCCATCTTGCGACGACGATGTTGGTTGCCCACCAGGGAGGCGCGATGCTCACCTACGTCATCGGTACAGCGGAACCGCTTCGGGTTGCGCTCGGCGCCGCGGTTGACTACGTCGCCTCGTTCAGCTCCCCTCGGGTCGGAGGGACGCGATCACCGTAAGCGAGTGTTCACTGCGGCATCTGGGTTCCCCGGAAGACGTTACTCGTGGGCCGACAATCGTCGCGCCGTCGAGAGTGGCCCGGCCCCCTTCGGTCTCGGGCTCGCCCAAATCGCCGTCGAAACTGCCTCAGAGGAGGCCGGGGGTCGCCACGGCGTGACCGCACGGTTGACCGCGAAGCCGGCGAACTGAGGTCATGTCGACGTGCGTGGAGGCATCGCCTGGTTCCAACCCGGTGACCGCGGCGGTGACGTCGCCGTCGCGCTGGAAGTGGCGCGCCACGGAGTCGACGTCGATCGACGTGCCGCCGACCTCGAATGCCGGCTTCGCCTGCGGCCCTGCTTGCTGGTCGTTGCCTGCTCCGTGGTCGTCGGCGATGGTCGCCCGGGCCGGTGACCCCTGCTTGCGCGCAGGGGCCACCCGTCGACTCCGAGTCCTGCCGCCCCGCACGTGGCGGCCTCCTACGGGTCCTCGTGGCGGCCGGCGGCCGGAACGAAAGACCTGCCTCTCGGCCTGAGGGCTGCTCTGCTCAGCGAATCAGAGCGCCACCACGGGGAACTCGTTCTCGGTGCGCGCTAGTACGTTGAAGTAGTTGGTCATGACGTTGAGTGCGAGGTTGGCGAGGACCTCGCCGATCTCCTCCTCGGTGACTCCAGCGTTCAGTGCCGCATCGAGGTCTGCTGCGTCGACGTCGCCGGCGTTCTCGGCGATCGTGTTGGACAGCTGGAGCAGGGCCGCGACATGCGCATCGGTGGACTCACCTCGGCGGGCACCGTCTAGTTCTGCTCCCTCGATCTTGGCGACGTTCGCGCCGATCATCGTGTGCGCAGACAGGCAGTATTCGCACCCGTTGAGCTGCGCGGTGGAGATTGCGAGTCGCTCGCGGACCGCGGCAGGCAGAGTGCCGCTCCCGACAGCTCCCGACAATGCAAGGAAGCTCCTGAGGAGGGTGGGGCTGTTGGCCATGCCCTTGGTCATGTTCGGGACTGCGCCCAGGGCCTTCTTCACCTGAATCAGCAGGTCGGCCGACTCGCCGGTAGCGGTGTCCGGTTCGACGGGTGCGAAGTGCGTCATGAGTGTTCCTTCCGTTGGTAGCTACTAATGGTTACGCAATATATAACCATTAGTAACGTAACACCCGGGAGGCCTAGATGTAATCCCCTCCGCGGGTGATGAAGCCCATGCGCCAAAGCCGTGTGCGCCCAAGCGCCGACCGGCATCTGCGCATCCGCCCGGCGCGGTGTGTGCCCACAACTCCGAGCAATCCAGTCCACCTCGGATTCATTGGGGAGAAGGAGAAGTCGCGAATGGCGGTGCGCAGCCGTGTGCTCGAGTTGACGTTGGCGACCGGGTGATACCCCGAAATCGTCTGCCCTGCAGAGAGTTCCCGACGAGGTGCGGCACGTCGTCGGGCGCCGCCTCGAGTCTGTCGCCCTGAACCTGGCCGCCGGCTCCCGGGCTTCTGGCCCTTCCCAACAAGGTCGACGCCAAAGGCCCCGACGACGTCATTACCCACCGCGTCGGCGACGCCACCATCCACACGACTCAGGCCCCTGTGGGCCCAGGGGAGGGCCGGGACTAGGTGTCGATGACTGCACCGAGGGCTTCGCCGAGTGAAGTGATCACTCCCGGAAGGTGGCCTTGGCTCGCGGCGTGTATGACGATCGACGTCAAGCCCGTGTCCAGGACGTCGGTTCGCAGCCTCTCGGCAATCTGAGCGGCAGTGCCGGCGATCATGAAATCCTCCATCCCGGCCGGCACTGCCGCTGGTTCTCCGAGGCCGTCGAGGTGCACGCCGACGAGGGCACTCGTCTCCAAGGTGGCGGGGTCACGTCCCACTTCTTCACACCGCCGGGCCAAGACATCGAGCTTGGCCTTGAGCTGATTCAGCGGCGCGAAGACGTTCAAGTGGCTGGCATAGCGGGCGGCCAACCGGAACGTCTTCTTCTCGCCCCCACCGCCCAGCAGAATGGGGATGTCGTCGCGGAATCGCGGCGATGCGAGCGCGTCTTCCGTTCGGTACCACTTGCCCGCCACGGAGGGACGTTCACCGCGCAGCATCGGAGCAATGATGCTCAAGGCCTCCTCGAGTCTTTCGAACCGGTCTGTGAACGTCCCGAACTCGTAGCCAAGCTGGACGTGCTCGAATTCAAACCAGCCCGCACCGACGCCCAGGATCGCACGGCCGGCGCTCACGATGTCCAGCGTCGTGATGATCTTCGCCAGCATCGTGGGATTGCGGTAGGTGTTCCCCGTCACCATCGCACCCAGTTGAATTCGCTCGGTGACGGTCGCCAGCGCCGCCAGCGCGGTGTAGCACTCGAGCATCGGATCCTCGGGCACGCCCACCTGCGGCAATTGGTAGAGATGATCCATCAGGAACAGGGCGTCGAAGCCGGCGGACTCTGCTTCCTGAGCTTGACTGATCACCGTCGGAAAAAGCTCCCCGACACTGTGCCCGTAGGAAAAGTTCGGAAGCTGCAAGCCAAGTCGGAACGTCATGCTCGAAACGGTAACTGCGCGATCGAACATCCTGTCACTCAGCGTAGTTCGACATCTTGATGGCCGCGATCGATCACGGTGCTACCTGTGTCTCGTCTAGTGCGGGTAGACCTGTGGGGCGGGCAGGGGTTCGCACGACCGTGTGCGCACGGCCGCTCGTGGAGGAATGTCGACGACGGTCCAGCCGTACGCGATGTCTCGTTCGGAGCGGGCCGGACACGCTTACCGACCGCACCTACGCGACCCGAGTCGTCATCAGCAACCACTGGCCGGGCGGCCGTTCGCTGACGACGACACGTGCCCATCGATTCATTCACATGAAAAGGCAGACAACACATGCACGAGGTCACAGGGGAGTCCGACCGCGAAGCGACGCTCTATGCGTGCGATCGGCAATTCGCGGCCGCGCGACCACAGCCGGAGATACTGGGGCACGCGCGATCGGCGGGCCGTCGACTGCCCGAGGTTCTCGCGGCCTACATGGAGGGGTACGCAGACCGGCCCGCACTGGGTACTCGCTCGACCCTCCTGATGGCCGACGAGGAGAGCGGGCGGACCCAGCATTGCCTCCAACCTGCCTTCGAGACCCTTACCTACGGCCAACTTTGGAGCGACGTCAAGGCCATCGCGGCCGCTTGGGCGGGTGACCCGATACCGGTGTGCCCGGGTGACTTCGTCGCCACCATCGGTTTCGCCAGTGCCGATTACGTGACGATCGACCTGGTCTGCGCGTATCTCGGGTTGGTCGCGGTTCCCCTGCAGCACAACTCGTCGCCGAACCAGCTACGGCAGATTCTAGGCGAAGCCCTGCCTACGGTGGTGGCGGTCAGTGCGCGGTATCTGGAGCGAGCCGTAGAGGCCGCGCAGAACAATCGGAAGCTCCGTCGACTGCTGGTCTTCGACTACGACTCCGCGGTCGACGATCAACGCGAGGCCATGAAACGGGCGCGCAGTCATCTGGCGGGCCGCGGGATATCCCTGGAGTCCTTGTCCGAAGTCGTCGCACGCGGCCGGAGTCTGCCTGAGCCACAGATGTACCTCGGCGATTCAGCTTCGCGGCTGGCGGCCATCTTCTACACCTCGGGCAGCACGGGCACACCCAAGGGAGCCATGTACACCGAGGCGATGATGAGCTCGCTGTGGACCACGCCATTCGCCGGTGGGGCCTCAGTCCCCGTGTTCAACGTCAACTTCATGCCGCTGAACCACCTCGCTGGACGACTCAGCTTGGTGGCGGCGTTCCAAGCCGGAGGGACAAGCTATTTCACGGCTGAGAACGACCTGTCGACACTGTTCGAGGACTGGCAACTCGTCCGTCCGACCCACGTGATGCTCGTCCCACGCGTGGTCGACATGCTCTACCAGAGACACCACCTGGCATCGCAGCGATTCCGACGAGACGGAATGGCCGAAGCCGAGGCCGATGTGGCGGCAAAGTCCGAGCTGAGGGAGAACGTCCTCGGCGGGCGCGTGTTGCGTGCCGGGGTAAGCACTGCGCCACTCGCCGCCAGCATGCGCGCTTTCGTCGCCTCGTGTCTTGGCCGACCTCTGGTCGACAGCTACGGCACCACCGAGTTGGGCGGCGTCATGCAGAACGGCGTCATCGTCCGCCCCCCGGTCGTCGACTACAAGCTCGTCGACGTCCCCGAACTCGGCTACCACACCAGCGACAAACCCCATCCTCGAGGCGAACTCCTGGTCCGATCGGAGACGACGTTCAGCGGCTACTTCCAGCGCCCCGACGTCACCGCCGAGGTCTTCGACGCGCAGGGCTACTACCGCACGGGGGACGTCATGGCCGAGCTCGCCCCAGATCACTTGACCTACGTGGACCGGCGCAACAACGTGGTCAAGCTGTCCCAAGGAGAATTCGTGGCGGTGGCACGGCTTGAGGCGATCTACGCCCGCACACCCATGATTCACCAGATCTTCGTCTACGGAGACAGCGAGCGCCCGGCACTCGTGGCAGTGGTCGTCCCCACTGCCGACGTACTCGACTGGGTGGGCGACGTCGACTCGCTCAAGCCCGAACTCTTGGCAGCGCTGCGCACCACCGCTCACGCCGCGGAGCTGCAACCTTACGAACTTCTCGCCGACATCGTCGTCGAGACCACGCCGTTCTCGCCCGACAACGGCTTGTTGTCGGGCGTGGGTAAGGTGTTGCGCCGTCCGCTGATCGACCGCTACAGGCGCCACATCGACGAACTCCATGCGAAGCGGGACAGGGACCAGGAAGAGGACTTGCGCGCCCTGCGCGAAATCGCCGACGTGCAGCCGGTAGTCGACACCATCGGCCGTGCCGCCCGTGCGGTGCTCGGCCTGTCAGCGGTGCCCGTACCGCAGGATCAGTTCGTCGACCTGGGCGGCGATTCGCTGTCGGCGGTCACTTTCTCGCACTTGCTCGGCGAGCTCTTCGGCGTCGACGTGTCGGTGGGCGTGATCGTCGATCCTTCGGCTGACCTTGCTGCGATCGCCCACTACGTCGAAACCCAATCCCGTGGCGGGGTTGGCGGTCACCGCCGCCTGTCGGCGGCAGATGTCCATCGAATGGATGCCGGAACACTTTCGGCCTCCGACCTTGCTCTGGACAAGTTCGTCGACGCCGCCATACTCGACGCTGCGCCCTCCCTGGCGGCGCCAGCTACCGATCCGACGACAGTCCTGATCACCGGCGGTAACGGATACCTGGGCAGATTCCTGACACTCGAATGGCTGCAGAGACTTTCCAGGACGGGCGGGCGTCTGGTGGCGCTCGTGCGCGGTACCGACGTGACCGCGGCCCGACGGAGACTGGAGCAGTCCTTCAGTACGGATGCCACGATGAATGACCTGTTCCGCAGATTGTCCGCCGAGCACCTCGAGGTCGTGGTGGGTGACATCGGCGCGCCCAACCTCGGCGTGGACGACGCGACCTGGCGGCAGCTGGCTCGCGACGTCGACCTGATCGTGCACCCTGCCGCCCTGGTCAATCATGTGCTGCCCTATGAACAGCTTTTTGGTCCGAACGTCGTCGGGACCGCGGAAGTGATTCGACTGGCCCTCAGCGGTCGACTCAAGCCGATCGTCTACGTGTCCACGGTGGCGGTCGCCATGGGTGTGGACGACTTTCCGGAAGACGGGGACATCCGCGAGATTTGTCCTTCGCGGCCCATCTCGGACGTCTACGCCAACGGTTACGCGAACAGCAAGTGGGCGGGCGAGGTGCTGCTGCGCCAGGCGCACGACGTGTGTGGGCTTCCGGTCAAGGTGTTTCGATGCGACATGATCTTGGCCCACCGCGCGTACAGCGGACAGTTGAACGTGTCCGACGCCTTCACGCGGTTACTGATCAGCTTGATCGTGACGGGGGTCGCCCCGCGGAGCTTCTACGCCGCCGACGGCGCCGACGGGCCCGTTCGAGCACACTATGACGGCTTGCCGGCGGACTTCGTGGCGTCGGCGATCGCGTCGATCGCATCCTCGAATCTGGTGGGGATGAATTCGTTCAACGTGGTGAACCCGCACGACGACGGGATCTCGTTGGACAGCTTCGTCGACTGGCTCGTCGACGACGGCGTCACCGTCACACGGATCGCTGACTACGACGAATGGCTCTCCCGATTCACCCACGCACTGAGGAATTTGCCAGAGTCGCAGAGACGCCATTCGGTGCTGACATTGCTCGACGCCTATCAAACGCCTCACATGCCCGTGCGTGGCGCGGTTGCGCCGAGCGCGCACTTCCGAGAAGCGGTCCAAGCCAACGGTGTTGGAGATGCGGGCAGCATCCCGCGGCTCGACGTCCAGCTGATCCGCAAGTATCGCGAAGACTTGAAGGCCATGAATTTGACCTGAACGGAACTGGGGCACCTGACGTGCGCCGGAAGGCGGCACGATCTACCCCGCGGGGGCTGGCTCACCTACCCCGCCGGGGGCTGATTCGTCGCGATGCGCCCAGCCGTGGCCCTGCTGACCGAACGTGTAAGGGCTCGTTGCGACGTCACCGTCGGTCATGGTGCAGCACTGATACTTTCGTGCTGTGGGCGACGGTCGAGGCCTGCTTGTCTTCTGTCAGCCGGCCATTTCCAGTGTCATGTGGACTGCCCGACGGCGGACGTTGCGGCGTGTGACCGGGGGTGACCGACTACTCAATTCGATGTCGTTGCGCATGGCGGGCGACGCGCGCTCGGTTCCCGCAGGCCGCCGTACACCATTGCCGCCGGAGGTGGTCCTTGACGAAGAAGTAGGCGCAACCGGGAGCAAGGCAGGGCCTCAGCCGATCCCACTGAGGGCTCGTCATCAACTCCGTCGTCTGACGCGCGATGACGGTGGTGAGGGCGTCGACGTATGTCCCGCCGGCCCACACGACGCGGCGGAATGCCGTCGGACCATGCCACTGCAACTCGGGCCACACCGAGCCGAACGCGGCGCCGTCGTTGACGATCGACGTCGCCGTGGCCACGTCGGTCACCGGCGACTGCCCGAGCAACCTGGGGTCGCGGGTCTTCTCCGCGGCGAGCCTCCGCACGGCATCGCGGAGGGACACGAGACGCATGGCGTCGGAGCTGCCGACCTGATCAGAGCTCGAAGGGGGCGGGAAGAGCGCGAGCGGCTCACCGGTCGCACGAACCCACCGGTTCACACTCGCCGGGTCGGCCAAGGCGTCTTCGACGCGACCGCGGCTGATGGAGACGGTGTTCGCCAGCAGGATGGGTAGTGGCTCAGTCGGGTGCGAATCAGTCGAGTTCGGCGACATCGTCCCTCCAGATGTGATTGCGGATGACGCGGTGATGGATCCGTAAATAATGATACGCCGATCTGTGACCGTTAGACTTCTGGGTTCGCGACGCGATCGCGCCCGGGTACCTGCCGTTGTCCCCGCCGACCGGTGAGTCGGCGTGGTGGGGCGCGAAGTGGTTTGCGATCTGCACCTGAGGACGGCGGCCATCCTCGACGATGCGGCTGCCGAACGGCGCACTCGACCTCCACGACGAGTTGACGGCATGGCTCGCCGGCATTCGCACGTGGAATTAATGTCAAAGTGTCTGAGTTAACATTAGTAGGTTGGCACGGATCCAGAGCGCCGATCGAAGAACAGACACCCCCGCTGCCACGGCAAGATACGAAGTGAAGGAGCCATCATGAAGAAGTTCGGGATTGCGTCCGCCGTCGCCGGCGCTCTGATCGCCGGCCTACTGGGCTTGGCTGGACCCGCTCAGGCGGACATCGGCCACCACGACTGGGTCAACACCATCTCTCAGCCGAACGTCTACGTGCCGCACGTGGACACGTCGGTGCATCACTGACGGCGCACCGCGCCCCAACGGCATCGGCCACCCCGCAGGGTGGCCGATGCTGATCGTCGGTACAGACGTCGGCTACGAACTGACGTCGAGACGGCGGCGCGATGAGACGAAACCAGGTCGTAGGCCACCGCCGCTAGCGCTCGGCCGTCAGGTCTTGACGTGAGCGGCCCATCACCTCGTGGCGCGCTGGGGCCGCCGTCTACGCCAGTCTGCCGACGGTGAACGGGCCCTGTCCCGACAACCGGCACGGGGACCACGGGCGACGGAGACGTCGATTGGCGGGTCCGCCGAGCCTGCGTCAGAAATGGGTTCGGACGACCCATTCGACCAGCGCACGCACCCCGGCCACACACGGTGCTCTGCATGAGAGCAAGCACGGCGTCGATCGTCGATAATCACTGATTCTGCGCCCCATTTACGGCGCGACACAGACCGTCAGCTTCTGTGAATCTGCGACACATTCGACACTAAACTGATCTCATCACCGTGGTCATCGGTTGGGTTGAAACACCCATTCTCGTCGGCGGCAAGGCCCCACGTCGACGTGCAGGAGGGAATGATGAATTCACCGAGACGAGCAGCTGCGTGCGCACAGCGCCACCAGCGGGGTCAGGGTCCTCGTGGCGGGTCACGACCCGCCGGTATCGCACAGGCGACCACCGCCGACCAGCCCCGCATCGTCGTCGCGTTCACATGAGCTTCGAACATCCCCCTCGGACAGATGGTTTGACCGTCAAGGGGATGGTCACCCGGGAGCGAATCCTCAGCTCGGCTGCCGAGATCATCCTGGCCGACGGACTCGTCGGGCTGAGTCTCGAAAAGGTGCGTCTGCGCGCCGAAGTGAGTGGGTCGCAGCTCACCCATTACTTCGACGGGAAACAGTCACTCATTCGCGCGGTCCTCGACCGACAGATGACACTGGTCATGAGAATTCACGAGACGCCCAGTGTCGGACATCTCGACACTTGGGACGCGTGGGAGAACTGGGTCGAGGTCAACGTGCGGTTTCTGCGCGGGTTCGACTATTGCGGACGCCCCACCTATCACGGGTTGGCGGGTCAACTCGTGAAGTCGGACCAGAACACTCGCGAGGCCGTGGCCCGAGGGTACTGGCGCTGGATGGAGTTCTTCGAAAGTCGTCTCAGTCGCATGAAGACCAACGGGCTTCTCGTTTCGACTGCCGATCCCCGCCACCTGGCGCTCGTCGTCGTCGCCGCACACCAAGGGGGTTGTCTGGTCAGCTTCACCCACCGCCAGGCCTGGCCGTTGGCAAGCACGTTACGGTTCATCGTCGACTACCTGCGTCTGTTCGCCAGCGATCTGGCCGATCGCGCTCCCCGGGAAGTGCGCCACGGGTGGGATGGTCGCAGGTTCCGAGCAGGGCGAACTCATTCGACGGAGTCACGACTCACCAGCAAGGGTCTGGCGACACGGGGGCGCATCGTGAACGGTGCCGCCGAGCTGATGTTCGAGCGCGGTGTTCGCAACACCAGCCTCGAGGATGTACGCAATCGCGTCGGGGTGAGCGGATCTCAGCTGTCCCATTACTTCGTCGACAAACGAGACTTGACTCTCCAAGTCATCGCGGCGCGCAGCGGCGACGTGCAACGCCGCCTCAGCCGACCGGCACTGGGAGGGCTGGCCACAATGCACGACCTGCGGGCCTGGCGCGACGACTGTATGGCCGAGGCTCGAACGGTGTACGTGGCCGGCGGATGCCCCTACGGCTCTCTTGCTGCCGAGCTGCTGGATTCCGACGACGTCGTCGTCGACGCGTTGGTCGACGGGTACGACGCATGGCTGCGACGACTGCAAGACGGTTTGGCGGCCATGGTGCAACGTGGCGAGTTGTCCACCGGGGCGGATGACCGACACCTTGCAGTCAGCCTGTTGGCGGCGCACCAGGGTGGCGCGACACTCAGCCACGCCATGGGTTCGGTCGAACCGGCCGCTGCACTGCTGGCCGCCGCGGTGGACTATGTGACGTCGTTCCGACGGCCTGGCGGCGAGGCCGTCGGCGGCCCAGCCGCTCGCTAACGGCGCGGACAACGGGTGTCACCGGGCTCCTCACGCCGCGAGTGCTGCGAAGATCTCCGACCCGTATCTCGCCATCCGGTCCGAACCGAGGACGCCTGGACCCATCTTGTTCATGACATAGGCGACGGTGGTGCGACGTTCGGGCCACATCAACACCTTTGACCCACCCCATCCTCCCCAGAAGCAGATCTTCTCGTCTGGAATGTAAGGCAGAAATTCCCGTTTGGGCAGCGCATAGCCGACACCCCAGCGCAACGGCGTCGGTAGCACGAGGTCGACCCCGTCGGCCTGCACGTCGAAGATCAACTCGATCGTCTCGGGACGCAGCAGGCGAACACCCTCGACGCTGCCGCGCAAGGAGAACGCCGACAGAGTGCGCGCCAGCGACCGCGCATCTCCGTGACCGTTGAACGCCCCGAGGTCGGCATCACGCCACGCGGTCGTGTTGGCGGCCGCCGCATTGGGGGGCGGGGCCCTCGGGTTACGTTTGCGTCGGGTGGTCGCCGTGGGGCGGATGGGCGGGAGACGTTCTCAGTATTCGATGAACCGCGTGACATAGGGGGTCATTCCAGATGTGCGGACCGGTGACACGTGAACGTCGGAACCGGTGAAGGGCGCTTCGAGCATCAAGCCCTGACCTAGGTAGAGGGCCTCGTGTTGACTGGCATTGGGTCCGTAGAAGATGACGTCACCGCGGCGCATCTGGGAAGCCGGCACCATGCGTCCGGCCTTGTACTGGGCGCCAGAATAATGGGGCAACGTGATGCCCACGCCGGCGAACGCGTAGAGCACGATTCCCGAGCAGTCGAAACCCACTGTTCCCGAGCCGGAGTCAATTCCACGTGACGGCCCCGACGCGTTACCGCCCCCCCACGAATACGGCACGCCAATCTGCGACGCTGCCCGTCGGATGACGTACTCGGCGGCCTGACGGCCGTAGACCCGCGGAATGACGCCGTTGGTGATGCCGCTCCCGTCCGCGCCGGAGACACCCCCCACGTCGATCCCGAGTCGGGCGAGGAACGACCGGCCGAGGTTGGCGGTCGTCTGGGCCGATGTGGACGCGATCTGCAACACCGAATTGACCACCGCCAACGGATCCGTCGACACGTTGGCGCTGGGCACCATGGGCAAGGTCGTGTCCCACTGCTCGGTTCCGGCACCAGGGCCGCCAGTCCCTGGTTCCTCGTCCCAGTCCGTTGTGGCGGTCGTCGGTACGGCCGCCGCCAGCCGGGCGCGAGCGGCATCGCGGCGCGCGGCCAGGGCCGCCGCTTCGTCGCGCTGTGCACCGAAATCCCGCTGGGTCGACGCGAGCGCCGCAACGGCATCTGCCTGTGAATGGGCGGCTTCGTCTGCCGCAGAGTCAGATTGCCGTTGCAGTGATCTCGCCGCCGACTCCTCGTTGGCTGCCTCGACGCGCGACCGTCGAAGGGCCGTCACCGACTGTGCGTAGGCCGCGGGCAGCGACTGGCCCGCGGAGGCCGTGGCGATCAAGTCTTGGGGACTGCCGGCGGTGAGGTAGGCCGCGGACGGGCCGCGCACATAGGTCGACGCGGCAAAGCGGTCGAACCGCCGCTGAGCTTCTTCGATGGCGGATCGCGCCCTGGAGACGGCGACTTCGCTCGCGGCCACTCGACGCTTGGCCTCGGCGGCGGCGCTGCGCGCGGAGCCGACGTCGACGATTGCTCTGTTCACCGCCTCCTGCCGTTGCTGGATCGAGGTGCCGAGATCGTGGAGACGCTGTTCGGAGTCTGCCAGCTGAACGACCAAGTCGGCCGTGCCGCCTGCCGGCTCTGCTCGGGCGACGTGATCGGCGTCGACCAGAGTGACACAGCCATGGGCCACCACGAGTACGGAGATTGCCGCTGCGCGCCATCGGTTGGATACAGGCCTCACGCGCCGAGGGACAAGCCCCACCTCGGCCGTGACCGATCGTGGTGATGGGGGTCCTTGGACAGACGCCTTCGATGTGTTCGGTATGTCATCGTCACGAAAGGAGCTGACCAACTCCGACCTCCTGAATTAATGTTTTTTCCTTTTAAGATCATTAGTGAAGATAGGGAGCCTTGGATTTGGTCGTCAACCCAGAACATCCCTCCGAGGCGTCACGATCGGGTCTCGAAGAATGCTCGGGATGGTCATTCGGCGGCATCACACGTGAGTGCGTCGGCTCCGACAGTCCGTGACGTCTCACCGTGATCCGCCATCGTGGCGCAACGGGCCGCAGCGTAGGTGGACCTCAGATGGCAGCTCTATGAGCACATTCCGACGATGTGGCGAGGGGTCCGCATCTCGAGCGGGCGGCTTGCGAGCTGCCCGCGACGCCGTCGTTCACCGCGCGAATGGCGGCCACGGCCCAACGAGCCCTGGGCATCGCAACCGATCGCATACAGTATGAACATTGTCGTGGCGCGAGAATCCATGAATGCCCACGTCTTGGAGGACGATCTCATGCTCGGGTCGAGCGATCGATCACGTCGTCAATTCCTGGCTACGGCCGTCGCCGGTGGACTCGGCGCGGCGGGAGCATGGGCGCTCGCCGCGTGCGGTTCCCCTGCCCATGACGGTACGACGACCGCCACTGCGCCGCGGGCTTCTGAATCTCCCACGGCGACGCCGGTCGGCGGAGCACCCCTTCAGCCGCTGGCAGCCACCGGCGACGAGGCGCTGGCGTTGCTCGTCGCCGGAAATCAACGCTTCGCAGCCGACCACCTCGAACGCGTCGACGACACCGTGACTCGCCGCCTCGCCGTGCGGACCTCTCAGAAACCGTTTGCCACGATTCTCAGTTGCGTGGATTCGCGCGTGCCGGTCGAGCTCATCTTCGACCGAGGATTCGGTGACCTGGTCGTCATCCGCAGCGCCGGCGAGGTGCTCGACGAGTCCGTCACCGGCAGTCTGGAATTCGGAGTGGCCGAGCTGAACACTCCACTACTGATGGTGCTCGGACATCAACGCTGTGGGGCCTTGACCGCCGCGGTCGGGGCCTATGACCAAAAGAAGGCCGACGTCGGCGATCTGGCCTTCCTGGAAGCAGCTTTGGCGCCGGCGGTCCAACGGAGTACCGGGCAACCAGGTGACTGGATCACCAACGCCGTCCACGAGAACGTCGCCCTCGTGTGCGAAAAGCTACGCCAGTCGCCCGTCATCGGCCCCTTGGAGAGTCAGGGCAAGGTCAAGCTCGTCGGCGCGTACTACAGCCTCGACAGCGGGCAGGTCGACATCCTCTGACGCCGGCTCTCGCCAGAACCCCTTCCTGCGCGCGGCTCGTGATCGGAGTCCATCGCATCCTCTTCGCGCGACCGACGATCCGCTCAAAGGCCATTCAGGGTCCCCACCTGCGCATCATGGCTGGCAGGCGAGCGTACAGATCACCGCAGCGAGCTTGCATCACAACGGTATTCGTGTGTCACACTGAGCCGTGACCATCGGTGTGATGTGTGCGATACCTCAAGAGCTGGCGCATCTGCGGTCCTTGATGACCAACCCGCGACCGCAGCAACTCGCCCACGCCGAGTTCACCGCGGGAAGCCTCGACGGGTACGACGTCGTCGTCGTCGGTTCGGGCATGGGCAAGGTCAACGGTGCCGTCGTCGCGACGGTTCTGGCCGACCACTTCGGCTGCACGACGCTGGTGTTCGCGGGTGTGGCGGGGGGACTGGACCCTGATCTGACCGTCGGCGACGTCGTGATCGCCGATCGTGTGCTGCAGCACGACGCCGGACTCGTCGACGACACTGAGGTGCACGTCTATCAGGCCGGCCACGTGCCCTTCATCAATCCGACCGAGCGTCTGGGGTACCTGGTCGAGCCCGAGCTGCTCGAGCGGATCGTTGCGCGCCTCGACGGACATCGGATGCGTCCCCTGTCGGTGGCAGCCGGGGGCAGCGGCCGCAGTCGGCGGATCGCTTACGGCACGGTGCTCACCGGTGATCTATACGTCCACAGCGAGTCGGTGCGGCGACGGTTGCACCGCGAATTCGGCGGATTGGCAGTAGAAATGGAGGGCGGCGCCGTCGCGCAGGTGGCCGAGGCCTTCGGCATTCCGTGGGTGGTCATTCGTGGGTTGTCTGATCTGGCCGGCCGAGAGTCCAGGTTCGACTTCGTGCGGTTCGTCGAAGACGCGGCCGAAACGTCGGCGAGAATCCTCCGCCATCTGTTGCCCGTGATGTGACGCCATCAGCCCGAGCCGCCGCACCCACCATGGGTGGTACGGCCCACTCCGAGATCGCGACGCCCAGAATGTCGTGAAGTACGCCGGACGGTGAGGCGTCCTCGCGGCAGATTCGGTGCGCAGCGGAAGCGTCGGCAAGTTCGAACCGTGTCAGCCAGTTCAACATGCGGGCAGAAGAACCCACTACGGCGCGAGTTCTGCACACCCGCTGTCTCTCATCTCGTCCCGCAGTCATTCGTCAGGCCAATCCAGAGGCGACATTCCCGGCATCGCGTGTCGGGCGGTCGTCGTTATATTCGACGAATGGCTACGTTGCGGGCGTTGGAATGCTTGGCCGCGTTGGTCGAGTACGGCTCGGTGAGCGCAGCAGCTTCCTCGCTGCACCTGTCTCAGCCTGCCTTGTCGCATCAGATTGCCAGCCTGGAAAGGGAACTCGGCGCACCGGTCGTCGAGCGGCTGTGGCGCGGCGTGCGGGTGACGGCCGCTGGACATGCGACCGCAGAGGAAGCGCGCAATGCGTTGCGCGCGGCCGAACGAGCCGTACAGATCGGACGACGGGTCGCCGCCGGCGATGCGGGCCAACTCCGGATCGCCTGCTTGGAGTCGACCAGTGCGTGGATGCTGGCCCCGGTACTGGAACGTTGGCGGTCCCGGCGTCCCGAGGTTGCATTGGCACTTCGCGAGTTTCGCAGCACAGCCGAGATGGTCGTCGCGATCGAGGCCGGTGCGATCGACGTCGCCGTCGGGTCTTCGCCTGCCCAGGCGGACCTTGCCGTCGAAGTCCTCTGCCAAGAACAGATCGTCGCCGTCGCACCGCCCGGGCACGCGTTCATCGACGTGTCGGCGGTATCGCTGCGCAGGCTGGCCGCTGAGCCCTTCGTGCACTACGACGCCGGAGGTGAGATGGCCGGATGGGTAGACGAAATGACTGGCGGTGCCCAGGTCACGCTCTCCGTGGTGTTGCGGACCCGAAGCCCACGCACCGCAGTTCAACTGGTCGCGGCCGGAATGGGTGTCACGGTCGCGCCGCTGTCCGCGGCGCGATCGGCACCCACAGCCGTGGTCAAGCCCTTGACCCCCACAGTCGAGCGAGATCTCGTCGCGATCGTCGCGGCCCCGTCGGACCCGTTGGCTCAACGGCTGCTGGCGGACCTGCGTGACGACGCTGCGCTGTGGCCGTCCGTGCAGTAACCCCGTCGACGTCCCGATGTGTCATACGCGCGGTATTCGGATCACAACGGTCCCCACGCCGACGCCTCGGCAGACTCGCCGTCGACGGGTTCGCGCACGGGGTCGTCGATTGGTTGGCGAAGGGTTCGTCCGACGGTTACGCATCGCGCCGCCGCGAATGGCCGGTGAAGAATTGACCCTGCAATCACCTCCCGAGGCGGCGCGCGTCGTCCCCACAAATCTGCTGTCCAAGCTCATGCCGCTTGTTACAGTCGTGGGCTCGCGGCGCGTGAAGTGAATCCCGGACGTCGGCCAGTGCGCGCGTTGCGGCGGCGCAGCGGTTTCGGCAGGTTTGCGATCATGCGCAGACCTGGCAGATGGGAACACCGCGCTGACGAGCGTCTGCGACGAATTCGAAGGCGAGCATGCCGGGAGCTTCAGGGATCACCGCGACGAGCTCGCGGGTGAGCGCCGGCCGTAGCGGACGTGCCACCCCTCCGTCGCAGTAGCGAAACGCCGACACGGGGACGATCGTCACACCGAGCCCGGCAATCGCCAACTGCGCGGCCATATTCGGCCCGTGCGCACGGACCACCGGATGGAGCGCGACCTCGTGGAGTGCCGCGTGTCGATCGATCGTCGCGGCCATGGCATTGGCCGGGTCGTAGTGCACGAAGCGTTCGCCGCCCAGTTCGCACATGCGGACGTCCGGCCGGTCGCCGAGCGGATGTCCCATCCTCGTCACGACGACGATGTCCTCATCGCCCAGTGTGATCACCTGGCCAGTTGTCCGCGTCGGGCGGGCCCCAATCGCGACATCGGTGAGGTCGTCGTCGACCATGGCCGTGGCGGCGGCAGAATCGTCGAACTCGGTCAAGTCGAGTTCGACGCTGGGACGCTGGATGCGCCACTGCCGCAGAATCGGTGCGATAAGCGATGCGGTCAGCGTCTCGTCGCACGCAATGCGCAGCAGGTCGCCACCGCTGTCACCACCCACCCGCCGGCCCACTTTGACTGCCCGGTCAGCGGCGAGCAGAGCGACGCGCGCCTCCTCGACGGTGGCGCGACCGACCGCCGTGATCCGGACGCCGCGCCGCTGCCTCTCCGCCACGGGGGCGCCGAGTTCTTTCTCCAAGGACGTGATCTGGTGCGAAAGCGCCGGTATGGAGAGATCGAGTGAGGCGGCTGCGGCGCTGACCGAACCGTGCTCGACCAATGCGACGAGACACTGGAACGTGCGTAGGGTCGCCATGTCGCGAACGATAGTGGACAGATCGTTCGACGAAGTGGATGAGTCTCTTGCGCAATGCTTATCCGCAGGCGATCGTCGAGTGAGGTGAAGTGTGCTTCGCCGTAGTGCGGGCTCAGTCGAAACCGCGGAAGACACCATCGTCACCGACTGCGTCGAGGAAGTCCTCGAAGTCCATATTGCCGATGCTCAGATTGTTCTCAGGCCCCCACGCTGCTGCGGGAATCACCCGAAAGGAAGTCCGCACGAGTGGTGCGTCCTCGTCCTCGCCGCCGGCCTCGCCGACGACCAGAATTGGGTGATCGGGTTCGGACATGGTTCGCGTGTCGGCAATGTACAGCGTGGCATCCGGGATCAACTCGACCAGGTCCTCGACCTCTTTGCCGTCCAGGGCACGCTCGTCGACGAAGTCGAAGAGGCCGACGAATCCGTCCTTGACCGTCGGTACCTGCACCGCCTCGCACAGCGAGTGCCAGATCTCGTCGCTACTAAAGTCCAGCCGCACCAGCAACGAACTCTGCAGGGGGAGTTCGAATTCCCTGTTTCCGAGCCGCACACCCATGTGTCAATCCTTTCGCGACAGTTGGAGTCGAAGAGGTGCGGTCTCCCGTCCATCCGTCCGGACAGTCGCCTCGGTCGACATCGAAGACCCTATGCCAACGGGTGCGCGCCTCTGGGTCATGTGTCCGATCGACGCCGTCGATCATGCTCGCAGAGCGGCGCTGTCGTCGGCTCGGCTGCAACCACATTCGTGACCTGCGAAGTCGGACGGCGTTACCGGGGCGGTGCGGTCGCATTCACCTCACGGACCGCGCGGTACAGGTCAGGTCGCGACTGCATCCCAAAGGCGGTGCAGCCGTTCATGAGCCCAGCCCTGCCCCAGGCGTGTCGATCAGGATGGCATCAGCTCGCTCCAGCGACAGATACAGGTGCGCCGCAGTCAGCAAGTACACCGCCTCGGGGGCAACCTTGCCGGCGTCCGCG
>Ga0209051_1000600_pt1 | contig 42450 bp, 56 predicted proteins | sample AraplaCvi_mMS_r2_2_FD_184286 | JGI IMG/M metagenome (GOLD analysis project Ga0209051, IMG submission 184286) | Arabidopsis root microbial communities from North Carolina, USA - plate scrape MF_Cvi_mMS_r2 (SPAdes) (version 2) | ecosystem: Host-associated > Plants > Roots > Endosphere | place...
CTGTAAACAGGGACGTCCCTGGACTTCAGGACCTGCCCCATTTACTGAAACGGTTCCCTAGCCGAGTCGTCGGTAGGTTTTCCACGCTGTGTTAGACGATCGGCTTGGGAGTGGATGGAATAGCCAGCCAATCGTCCGGGGTTGGAGACGCCGAAGAATTGATTCGCCGTCCAAACTCGAAGCCAGCTATCAGAACAAGACAAGTGAACAGGATGGCGACCAGCGGAAAGAGGCAAAGAAATATGCCAAAGGCGGTCAGCCTAGCTGAAATGGCGCCTCTCAGAGCGGCAAGTCTTGTCATGGAAAGAAACCGGAAGAGTGTAAAGTAATCAGATAAATTACACCGCAAATTAATAGAAGAAACCTAGGTCTTAGCATGCCCTCTTCCGCTTTGCTTGAATAGCGCAAGTAGGGGCGTTCATCCAGTGGGAACTTGAATCTTCCGCCCACGTATGGGAACCAAAACCCAGGGATCGACGTTTGTGCGTTGCGCCGGTTTGACTATCCGTGCCTACATCCCTCAATTCTAACCAAGGCTTTTTTTCGGGGTATCAAATACTGTTCCTCACTCATGATGCGGGCCGCGACTTCCTCCAGGGAGGCGTGCTCGACGCCTACCGCATCTCCTTGCGCGTCGATGGATCTCAGAAACAGTGTACCGCGTTCACCTTCTACCAAGATCAACCTCTGCCGCCTGGCACGTCGAGCAACTTCTTGGAACGTAAGCATTACAATGCTCCAACATAACTCTACCGAGCATATTATAGAGCACCACCTTTTCCGATCAAGTCGCTGGCTCATCGACCAAATACGGCCATGATGACTCGCCGGATTACATTAGCGAACGTCACACCGAGCACCATACCACCAACGCCGATAACCCCTAAGGCGCCGAGCCCCACCAGCTTCCATCGGTTCACATCCTCAGTCACCGGTCGCATGTCCGTGACGTCGTCCTGGACCGCCGCCATAGTGAGCTCGACCTTGCTCACCCGGTCAACGATCTCATCCATACGCCGATGCATGGAGGCGCGACTTGCGTCGGATTTCTCCTCCGATCGCCTGACCCCCACCAGGATCATGTCGACCTTCGCCGTTAGCATGCCGATCTCGCGATGCATCGTACCTTTATCCGTTGGCGTCAATTCCCCTGCCCCTTTTTAATGCTCATGCCCTGCACTGGTTTCATGATTGACCGGAGACCGCCGATCGACTATTTCGCCGCGGCCCCGCTCATATGCCCCCGAGGCGGCACTGGGACGGTCCGGCCTGCCTGTGAGGGTCGTGCAGCCGGCGTAACAGCTTTGGTTCTGTAGTCGGGTCGTTAGCCACCAGGTTATCACCGCGTGAAAATCAAGCGGCCGCCAAACGCACTCTTAGAAAATCAAACCTCGTCGGGCCCCTTCCTGTACACTAGGAACTTGTTCCCTTCCGGATCCCGGAAGTAGGCGCAGTACGGACCGTCATCACCTCTGGGCCCTGGGGCCCCCTCATCTGAGCCGCCAGCCGCCAAAGCGACCGCATGCGCCTCCCGGACTTGACCGCGCGAGCGAGCCTCGAAGGCAACCATTCCGCCATTGCCGACGTTTGCCGCCTCACCGTTGAAAGGTTTGATTACACCGAATTCAAGGGCCTTGAGCCCATAGTAGACAGCCCTGCCAGGCTGCACGAGAACGCGCCCGATACCGAATACGGCGAGTAGCTTGTCATAGAACACCGCAGCAGCATCCAGGTTATTGGCACCAACGGTGGAGTGCCCCGGTAGGCCGCGTATCCTTTCGCGATGTATTGTGACACCGTTCATTTCGACATTCCTCTCGTGTTGCAGATGGCCGGGCGCTCACTTCAGCCCTAGCTCACAGAGAAAATCGCCCGCAGCACCGCGTACCAGGCTTTCTGTCAGCACGGCAGCCAGCAATCTTACGGCGGTGTCGGGATCGCGCGTCTTTTCGACTATAAGCTCCAGGACGAATTCCGGTCAGGCGCGCTTGTCCCAATCCTGACCGAATATGATGGCGCGGCGCGGCCCGTACACATCGTCTATCCGCGCCAGGGGCTGCTCCCACTGAAGGTGAGAGCGTTCATAGATTTTGCCGCGCCAAGGCTGCGCGCCGCCTGCTGCGGCAAGCTGCCCGAGTCAACGGGCTTATCGGATTTGAGAGGCTGACTCTCATAATCCCATTCTGCCGGCTGATAGCCCGGCGGTGCATATTTTGAGCATCCCAACGCCGGCCAGCGGGCAAACGCAATGGCCGCCCAGTCAGCAAAAAACGGGAATGATGACATGTCGCATCACGCACAACGACCGCCGGCCGATATCGGGACCATCCCGATCGATACTGACATTACTCTCCGAAGGATGGTTGTCCATCGTGCGGATCCGAAGGGGACCGTGCTCCTCCTGCACGGCTTTCCCGAAACCATCTATGCGTGGAAGGACGTCGCGCCGGCGCTCGCAGACGACTTTGAAGTCCACGCTTTCGACTGGCCGGGCTTCGGCCTCTCGTCGCGTCCGCAAGTCGATCGGTTCAGCTATGCGCCCCGCGACTATGCGCGCGTTCTGAAGAATTACATCGATCGCTCCGGTATCGATCGGTCGCAGCTCACTATCTACGCGACCGACATCAGTGCTCTGCCCACTCTCCTTCTGGCGCTGGAGGAGCCTGATGTCGCAAGGTCCCTCATTGTCGGCGACTTCGCGCCATTCAATCGGCCAGCCTATATGTGGGAAAGCTTGCAGGCGCTTAAGTCGAAGCCCTCCTCCGACCAGGTTCGGGCCTTCATGAATGCAAATCGCGAGGAGATCCTGGCAAATACCTTTTTCCGCGGCCTTCCGGAGGAAGCCCGCTACGAAGTATCGCGCGAATTCCGGGAGGATATCGCGGTCGGCTGGGGTCACGGCGATATGACCTCGGTGGACGCCTTCTACCACTACTACTCACAGTTCACGCGCGACCAGGACTATTTCGAGGCGAATCTGGCGAAGCTCAGGACACCGGCAACCGTGGTCTGGGGTAGCGAAGACCTCTACATCAAGAAGGAAATGGGGATCGAACTTGCACATCGAATCCAGGCCGACCTCAAGCTTCTTCCCGGCATCGGCCACTACCCGCATCTACAGGCCCCCAGCCAAACAATCGCGGAGATCCGCGGCTCGTTCCAATGACATCATCGTGGGCAGCAAGACACTCCCGCAAACCCGGACTGAAAGTGAACATCATGAATACCATCGTCAAAGCCGCGGCCGTTCAGATTAGCCCGGTGCTCTATAGCCGCGAAGCAACAGTCGAAAAGGTCGTCCAAAAAATCCATCAGCTCGCTCGGAAAGGCGTGCAGTTCGCCACCTTCCCAGAGACCTTGGTGCCCTACTATCCCTATTTTGCCGCCGTGCAAAGGCCTTGGCAGCAGCTTTACGGCAACGAATTTCTAAGGTTGCTGGAGCAGGCCGTGACGGTGCCCTCACCGACCACAGACGCGCTCGCCGACGCGGCGCGGGAGGCGGGTATGGTGGTCGCGATCGGCGTCAACGAGCGCGATGGCGGCACCCTCTATAACATGCAATTGGGAGCGGGAAAAACCTGGGGGTCACGCTGCAAGATTTAGCTTTGCCTTCTTAAGTCGACCATCCGCTACGGCGGCTCGGACTTGAAGAACCCGATGAGCGCCAATCGGCGACCAACGCATCTGACGCTTCTTGTTCATGCGGGCATTGACGAGGTTGTTGGCGGCACTTTCGGCCGGCGAACTGGATATCGGCAGGCCGGACCAGTATCGCCGACAGTAGTTGACGATAGAAGCTTCATTCTGGAGCAGGTAAGTGTGAAGATTGCCAATCAGCTCGTAGAGGCGCCTGATTTTGCCGAGGGCGTCGCGAAATCCGGGATGCTGATCCAATTGGGCACGCATCTGTTTTACGGCCTCGCTTGCCTCTTGGACATATCCACTCCATAGGAGATGTCGAAGCCTGGGCAGATGGATCGCGACGTCTCGAAGATAGACGTTCAGATCCTGGAGATACTTGATGCCCTCCCAGGCCTGTTCAATGTGCCGCAGACGCATCGATAGATGAAACCAGTCAAGAATATGCGTAACGGGCTGGCGTGTTGCGCTGACAACGATGTTTTGCAAGCCGACTTCTCCATCGCTGAAAACACTGACGTCTCGGCCGGGCAGCCATCCCTGTGCGCACATCGCCGCGCGAACGATATCGTGTTTGCCGGTGGCGATATGCGGCGCGCCGGCAAACTGGCGCGGTGCTCGGCCTTCCGAAACAACGCGTCCCATCGCGATCTTGAAATGCCGGCTTTGATAGCCGGGAACCGCGCGAATGTAGGCGCCATCGATGAAAACGGAAACGGGAGAGTTGCCGGCGCGACTGAGACGATAGGGCTCGCGACGTCCCACTTTTCGATCTGATCGGCAACCTTGGCCAGCCGGTTACTTAGCGTCCGGTGATTATGGACTCTTGCCGTCGGCAAAAAGATATCAAGTACACGAACTGCTTCTCGAAAGGACAAACGGGAGCCGAGTTCTGCCTGAATTCGCTCCAATTCCGGCGTTGCTCTTCCATTCAACAGGGTCGGGGCGCAATCGGCGGCCAATCTTGCGCTCGATCCGCATTCGCGCGTCGCCACCGTGGCACGCGCACACGACAAAGGCCGAAGAGCGAATGGATCGTACGGGATCTGTAATCGTGAACCTGGCGAGAGCAATCGCAGTGCGGGCACTTCCGATCACGCTGGACGGCCCGATCCGCCTGAAACTGCGTCAGCTCCTTCTGCAGATGCAGCTGAATTTCTTTGGCTTCTTCGAGGGAAAGGCCAAAATCGTCGAGACGAGCATCATCGACACTTCGCTTAACGTTGGCAATTTCGCGACGCCGTCGAACGCCGACCCCCACAAGCTCGACGGAGATGATCATCTTCAATTGTGCGGTCAACGAGTACCCTTTCCAAAAAGCACTCGATTACCTGGATATCCTTACCCCACGGTTTTCCACTCTCAAAGCAACGGCCCCAATCGCACGGTTAACTGCCAAACGACACCCCTGTTCTTCAAGCAATCCGCACAGGCGCACCGCCAGCATCCCGACGTAGCGGGCCATAGTCTCGGCAGCCGAGATCGGTTCAGCGAAGGCCCGCCGCGCTTCGATCGCTTCCGCGGTCCGGACCGGATCGATCGGCTCTGCCCTCGGCCAAGCGCCTGGTCAAGGCGGCGGCCGATTTCGGGACCGAAACGCAGGGCCGGCGGCGCGCGAGGCGTGGCGGCAAGCTCACTGACGCGATCGAAGCCGAGGGTGCGAAGTGCGGCGACAGTTCGGTTCTCCAACCGCAGCGCCGCGATCGGCAGATCGAGCACAGCCTGCGCCGCCTCACCCTCGGGAACGACCAGAGTGGACTTGGCGGAAAATCGGGCGATCCCATGGGCCGCACCCCAGCTGTCGGCAATGGCGGCGCGTGCGGTAAAACCCATCGCAAACAGCCGATTGATCATGCCTGATAGCATCAATGTCTCGTTGCCATGCAGGTGATCGGCGCCGGTCGTATCGATGGCGATGCCGTCGGGAGGGTCGGCAGCAACGATCGGCGCATAGTTGCGCAGGAATCAGAGCGCGAGGCGATCGAGTTCCTTGCGATCCTCCTCGGGCGCAGCTCCTCGATGATCAGCTCGGCAACCAATGCCTGGGCCTTGCTCGCCGGCATGCCGATGCGCAGTCCAGCGGCAATCGCGGCGACATTGGCGGCCGCGACAGCCGACGGCGATCGGTTGGCCAGGTCGGCAGGTAGACCGAGACGACCCTTGGCATCGCAGGCTTCGACCACATAATCAGCACTTTCTGCGGCACGGCAACGAAGAAGTTCGACATACCACCGGGCGCGGCCAATGCCTGGAACCGGCAGCGGTTGAGACGGTAGGACCGAGATGCGCCAGCGCGTCACGGCCGCCGTCGGATGCCCGAAGTCGGAAACATCCGCGTGGCGACGCCACCGGCGAATGGCGATAACCAGCACACCGGAGGCCTCGGCGGCGAGCTGCAGCCGCCGCGACGCCGTCATCGGCAAGCGCGCCAACTCACCGATGACGGCGCCAACGCCTCGACATCGAAGACTTTCCTCGAAACAGTCGAGAACGCCCTTCTCGTCGCGACATTCTACCGTGACGACGCGGTTGTTCGACAGGCCCGCCTGCACGATCTTCGGCATGAACAGAACACCTTGCCGGTGGTGCGTGCGGCGATCCCGGCGGTAAACAGGGCAGCAGCAGCCCCGTCGAGCGCTCCGTTACCGCCGCCGGCGACCTCATGAAGCGCCCCGAGTGCCAGTCCGCCTTCGGGCAGATGTCGATCGATCTCATCCACACCGAACGGCAGAGCCTCGCGACTCCGCACTGAGCCGCCTTCCAGAGGCTGGATGCGCCCCGCAACTCCTCGATGGCAATGGTTCGGGCACGATTTTGGGCAAGTCCGATCAGACCTTTTCAATGGACGTAGCGTAGGTTGTGTTCCTTTTTTGTTCTCTAATGGGCAATGAGTCAATCGGGTGCTTTAGCCGTTCGACGCAGCAGAAAGTTGGGCGACCATGATGAGCTTGGGAATCCATAAGTAAGATCAAATGGATGGGCTTTTATTCACAGGCAGGAAAATTTTCCTGCGCTGCAATGCAAGCAAAAAGAATCCGCAGGTGAGAAACCGGAATGAGCGTGGCCTATCTGGAGAAGCTCAACGACCAGCAGCGGCTGGCGGTCGAGCACGGCGTCGCACTACCGGAGGGAAAGCTGGCCGGCCCGCGTTTGATCATCGCCGGCGCCGGGTCCGGCAAGACCAATACCCTCGCCCATCGCGTGGCCCACCTCATTGTCAACGGCGCCGACCCGCGCCGCATCCTTTTGATGACCTTTTCCCGGCGGGCGGCTTCGGAAATGGCCCGCCGTGTCGAGCGCATTTGCAAACAGGTGCTCGGCCCCAACTCCGGCATTCTAACGGACGCGCTTACCTGGTCGGGGACATTCCACGGGATCGGCGCCCGACCGCTGCGGATCTATGCGACAAGAAGCCTTATCTGCAGATCGATCGCATCGAGGGCTTGGCCGCCATCGCCCAGATCGGTGGTGTCGAGCTTCATCCCTGGAATTGCGAGCCGAAACTCCCTGAAGTTCCGGGTCGCCTGGTCTTCGATCTCGATCCGGGTCTGGACGTCCCCTTCTCCACCGTCGTCGAAGCCGCCCGCGAGATGCGTGACCGGCTGGAGGAACTCGGCCTCGTCAGTTTTTGCAAGACCACCGGCGGCAAGGGCCTTCACGTCGTAACGCCCCTTGCTGTCGCGAAGGGCAAGACGCTGGCGTGGCCCGAGGCAAAGAGTTTTGCGCACGAAGTCTGCCTGCAAATGGCGCGCGAGAACCCAGAACTCTATCTGATCAAGATGGCCAAGAACCAGCGCAATGGCCGCGTCTTCCTCGACTATCTGCGCAACGATCGCATGGCGACGGCTGTTGCGCCTTTATCTCCGCGTGCCCGTCCCGGTGCCACCGTATCGATGCCGCTGACATGGGCCCAAGTGAAGACGGATCTCGATCCGAAGCGGTTCACGATCCGCACCGTGCCGGCTCTTCTTGAGAAGACGAGCGCCTGGCAGGATTATTGCGACGGACAGCGCTCGCTGGAGCAGGCAATCAAGCGGCTCGCCAAGTCCAAGAAGCAGGCCGCCTGAACGCGCAAGCCATCAAAAACCGTAGCGCCGATCGAGCTCTTCCAGGGCAGCCTGCACCTCATCGATCGAGACTGGAGTTGTTCCCGGTAGCTGACGAAGGGCCGGCTTGGAATCGACGGCGTAAAAGTCCGAAGCCCAAGCGGCGAGGACCGCACGCTTATCGTCAACTGAAAAAGCACGCACTCTCACTACGTCGATCGGTCGCCGAACCTGCATGCCCTGCAGCAAGACCGTTGGTCCCATCGCCATCGCATTGTTGGTGGCCCGCTGAAGCAAATCGTGCATCATCGGACCACCTCACAACACGTACGGATCTTTGTCTCGCCGCAAGCGCGAGGCGGCGGTCACAGTGGTTTCCGGCGCCAGCAAATCGTGTTTCTCGGCAAAGGCAGCGAACAGGCCGCGCGCGGTCTCGGCTTCGATTTCACCACGCAGCGCGGCACTGCATGCCTTGAGCGCGATCGAATGCGCGGTGTCCCGGCTTGAGGCCGGCCACTCGGAAAGATGCCGGTAGGCGTCCATTACGCTGCGAACTTCTGCCGGAAAGCCGAGGCCGACAAGAATGGAAACAGGCTGTCTGAACATATCGGGTTTCATCGTTCTCTCCTTCCCAACCCGGAATGTCGATAGGCGCCGTCGCGACGGCGCCCTTTTGAGGGACAGTGTCGATTAAGCCGCCTTCTGCGCTTCGATCTGTGCCGGAGCTGCAGATGCCAAAGCTGGGGCGCTTTCGATGGTAATTTTTCGCGGCTTCAGTGCCTCCGGGATCTCGCGAACCAGATCAATCGACAGTAAACCGTTGCTCAGGGCCGCTCCGTTTACCCGGACATGGTCGGCAAGTTCGAACCGGTGTTCGAACGGACGGCCGGCAATACCGCGATGCAGATAGCCGTCAGTAGCCGCCTCCTGCTTCTTGCCCGTGACGGTCAGAAGGTTGGACTGGAAGGTGATGTCGAGATCGTCCTGGGCAAAGCCTGCCACAGCGATAGAGATCCGGTAGGTGTCGTCGCCCGTCTTGACGATGTCATAGGGCGGCCAGTCACTGATCGAGTGGGCGCGCTGGGCATTTTCCAGAAGGTTGAAGACCCGGTCGAAGCCGACGCTCGAGCGGAAGAGAGGTGCATAGTCGTAAGATGTTGCCATAGCCATATCCTCCTTGAAGCAACATGGGTACAGAAGCGCAGAAAGCGGCGCTCCCAGCAAGGCCAGCCCTGTCATCAGCGGCTGGCGGCAAAGGATTTGGTTTTGGAGAATTCGCGATTCAAGAGCGGACAGAGAAAAAATTCGCCACTTTTTTCGTCACCAACACTGGCTCAATCAAGCTCATAGACTGCGGCATTATCCTGGACCTCGCGCAAGCCCTTGTACGACGCATGCCGCAGATTGCCGTCGTCGGTCCAGCCCCGGAATTCGATTTCTGCGATCAGCGTCGGCTGGGCGAAGACATAGTTCTTGCCTTTGAGCGGAACGACCGGCGTCCTCGTTTTCAGCATGTCGAGCGTCTTCTTCAGATAGGTGGCGTCCTTTTCCTTGAAGCCTGTGCCGACGGCGCCGACGTAGACCCAATCGTGTCCGCGGCGACCGGCAAGCAACAGGCTGCCGATCCCACCCCGAGCGGCGGCTGACTGCTCGTATCCGATGATCATGAAACTCTCGCTTTGGACGCATTTGATTTTCAACCAGTCGCCGGTCCTTCCCGAGCGGTACGGACTATCGCGGTGCTTGGCGATGATGCCTTCCAATCCAAGCGAGCGGGCGTTTTCGAGGAGCTCGGCGCCATTACCCTCCACCTCCTCGGAAAGTTGGATCGCGCCAACCGCACCGTCGAGCAGATCCGTCAACAGATGCCGGCGGACCGACAGCTCGGTCTTGGTCAGATCGTGCCCGTCGAAGTATAAGAGGTCGAAGGCGAAGAGTACGGATTCCGTCGACGCCCGTTTGCCGCCTCGGCCGCCGAGCGAGCGCTGCAACGCTCCGAAGTCAGACCGGCCCTGGGCATTGAGAACGACGGCTTCACCATCGAGGATGGCGGTCCCGACCCCAAGCTCTTTGGCGGCCGCCGCAATCGCGGGAAACCGATGCGTCCAGTCGTGGCCGCCGCGCGTGATGATGCGGACGCCCTTCGGCTCGATGTGAATGGCGAGCCGATAGCCGTCCCATTTGACCTCAAAGGCCCAATCCGGACCGGTCGGCGGCGCCGCCTTCAGCAGAGCAAGGCACGGTTCGACCCGATCGGGCACCGGATCGAAGGGAAGGTCCGGCTGTGCCGGATCGCGCTTGCGTCGCGGCTGGGATTTCGCGGTGAAGCTATCGTCCCGCAGGAGCGGTTTCGCGGGTCTTTTCATTTGCCGATCCGGGTTTCCGCCGCGACCGACTTCTTCAGGGCATCCATGATGTTGATGACGTTGCTCGGGGCGGGCGCCGAGGCAGGCGCTTTAGTTTTGGCCTTCGATGGCTTCTTCAGCGCCCTCTTCTTGTCCGCGATGATATCGAGCAGCCGGTCCTGGACCGGATCGATCACCATCTTCGGATTCCAGTGCTGGGTCTGCTTTTTGATCAGTTGCTGCACCAAGGGCATCATGTCGGAATCCGCCGTCTCATCGCCGATCCCCGCAAAATAGGTATCCTCGTCACGAACTTCATCCCCGTAGCGCAATGTCCAGAGAACGATAGCCTTGCCGCGCGGCTCCAGCATGACGGCGCGCTCGCGGCGGGTGATGACCAGCCGGGAGATGCCGACCGAGTCATCCCTAGACGTCTGATTTGAATGCATCTTTTTGCCACTACACGCGTTTCTTCGAGCAGCAACCACAGAGGAGTCTTGCGAGCGACCGGGGTCGAGGAGCCCCTTATTTGCCTGGATCGAGCCAAGGCGTTGGCTGACGATCTTATCGCAGGAGAGCGACCACGGGTCACCGGCTCCGAGTAAACCATGCGGCCACGTGAAGCTCGCGCCGAGCCAAGCACTCCTCGCAAATGCCGTAACAGTCTACCTCGGTCAACGCGGGCCGTCCGCAACAGGCGCATGGGGGCGTCGCCGGATCAGCCGAAAGCGTCTCCGTCGCTGGGGGAAAGTCTGCGGACCTGCGGTGTCGACAAGTTTGCGCGGGCCTGAGAGCACACCAGCGATCATGCGCCGGTCTGGATTGAACTGGATGACGACTAGGCCGTTATCGCCAAGCCGATCGATGACAAGGAGCTGACGGACAATGGCAGAGCGACAAGATTTCGATGCCGCGGAGTTCGTAGACCAACTTTCCGCGATGACCGACGAAGAACTGTTCGCGCTGATGCAGAAACTCGAAGACGAAAGCGAAGAGATCCCCTCCAAAGACCGCGACAGCAGCGAGGTTTTTGCTAGGATCGCCATGGTCGAAACCGTGATCGAAGACCGATTTCCTGGACAGCTGTTGGCGCCATACAAGGACTGGCAGCAGCGGCCGCTAGATTCTGAGGAGCGACAATCGTGACAGAAAGATCTGACAATGCCAAACGGCTGTTCCAGCATCTCGATGATCTTGTCGCCGAGATCATCGACCGGTTTGCGAATGAGGGCCATGGAACGGTCACGGTGATCGAAACGCTCCAAGACGTCATTGCAAAACGTCGCCTGGCTTACGACCGTGACGCCGACCCGGCTGACGACGTTGAGGAGCCATCGAACAATTGGCCCGCTGCGGGTACCCCGGCGGCAGAGGTGAAGGAGTAACGGTTATTCTTCCCTCCGTCGATCACCCCGGCCCAGCCGAGACGATAAAGCGCCTCACCCGGAGGCAACGGGACGCGCTACGCGCGATCGCGTTTTTTCGGCGCCAGCGTAAGGCGGGTAAAGGATGGCTGGTTGGCGACAAGCGGCTGTCCGAAAAGATGATAGAGCGCCTGGAAATCATGGAGCTGGTGGAAGAGAGCGTCATCGGCGGGCAGCCGACACTTCAGCTGACCATCGTTGGGCGCGCCATCGAGGCAAAACTACAGTAGTCGTCTCACCGATCTCGGAGCTCAGACCGGGCGCAAATCTCGGATTGCGTCCGCAAATACCGTTGTGCCTCCTGCGGAACGTTGTGGCCGATGCCAGCAAGGATGTGACGGCTATAAGCTCCCTTGAAGTGGACAGCATCTTTGTCCTCAACTGATGGAGGATCCACACCATCGTTTGCGCCGAGCAGGACTATGGTGGGAATCGTAATCTCGGGCTGCTCTGCCAGCCGGGCTTCGACCTCGGTGTGGGCCGAATCGCCGGGCACGACGCCGTACCGATGGCGATAAGAATGGATGACGACGTCCACGAAATCCGGATTGTCGAACGATGCGGCGCTGCGTTCGAATGTTGCGCACCGAAGGACCAGGACGGCGACCACGTCTACCAGCGAAACCTGCAGATCTCATCCCGCTGGAGCTCAAGGCCCTTCCGACCCCGCTCGGTATGGAAATAATACTGATACCAGTCCCGGGCTTCCTGGTCCGGAGCTCCAGGGTTGGCGGCGCCAGCGATATCCTGGATATTGTAGCCAGTTCCCGCGCTCACCAGTCCGATCACGCTTTCAGGCCACAAGGCGGCGACAACGCAGGCGGCCCGGCCACCCCAGTCGGAGCCGCCGAGTATGGCTTGTTCGATACCAAGAGAATCCATCATCGCCTGGAGAGCTGCGCCCAAGGCCGCCTGCTCACCAGAGCGCAGCGTCTCGGCCGACAAGAAGCGGGTCGCGCCGTAGCCGCGAAGGAATGGTACGATGCAGCGGTGCCCCGAGGCGGCAAGGTTGCTTGCCACCCGTCATAGGCATGGGCATCGTAAGGGAACCCGTGAAGCAGGATCGTCGGGGTGCCATCCTTCGGCCCCAGCTCGAAGTATGCAATGTCGAGCACGCCAGCGCGGACCTGCTTCAAATTCTGATCCTGAATCATGCTTCCCCTTCAGCAAATTGATCATGCGACGCCTTTGCCACCGGTCACGCCGTATACCTCGCCGTTGATGAAGCTGGCTTCCTCTGAGGCGAGAAGCACGAAGACAGGAGCAAGCTCGACAGGCTGGCCAGGTCGACCAAAGTCGCTGTCCTTGCCGAAGTTCTTGGCCTTTTCGTCAGGCTGGCCGCCGCTTGGCTGAAGCACCGTCCAGACCGGGCCAGGTGCCACGACGTTGGCGCGGATCCCGCGCTCGATCGACTGCTTGGCGAGCGCCTTGGTATAGGCGACGATGCCCGCCTTCGTCGTCGCGTAATCGAGCAGGATCGGCGACGGCTGATAAGCCTGGATCGAAGCGGTCGTAATCACTGCGGATCCGGCCGGCATGTGCGGCACGGAAGCCTGGGCGATCCAATGCAGCGCATAGAGGTTGGTCTTCATGGTCTTGTCGAAATCGGCCGTCGACAGGTCCTCGATCTTTTCGCGGTACTGTTGGCGTCCGGCATTGATCACCAGGATGTCGAGGCCGCCAAGACCAGAGACGGCCTTCTCGACCAGCTCGCGACACCAGGTCTCGTCCTTGATGTCGCCCGACAGCGCGACCGCCCTTCTGCCCTCCGCCTCGATCAGCCGGATCACCTCTTTGGCGTCCGCTTCCTCGTCCGGGAGATAGCCGATGGCCACGTCAGCGCCCTCGCGGGCGAATGCGATCGCGGCGGCCCGGCCAATCCCGGAATCGCCGCCGGTCACCAGGGCTTTGCGGCCAGTGAGCCTTCCGGACCCGCGATAGCTTTGTTCACCATGGTCCGGTACAGGGGCCATCTTGCCCGCAAGTCCGGGAGCGGCTTGCGGTTGGTCGGGAAACGGCGGCGCGGGATAGAGGTCGCGTGGGTCGCTCAAAGAAACTTTGTCGTTCATCGTCATACCAGGTTCTGTCTGTGGATGATTGGATCTTGGCAATTCCGAACGTTTCTTGCGTGTTTTTTGTTCCTGTATTTCAAGGCTGGCAACTATTCCTGTGAGCGTTCGAACGGCCAGCGTTTGCATTACCGCCGCCGGCAGGATCGCGATGGTCGACGTGATTCAGTGGTGTCCAGACGGCAAACCGGGAACTTATGCCTACAAAATCTGCGTGGGTCAGCTGATGTGAAGTGGTTCGATCCGACCCGAGTGACCGCTCTGTCACGGCTCATTCGGAAGATCTCGCCATCCTGACGGTTATTAACCGCCAGCCTATTATTTCTGTTGTGAAACCGAGCAAAGAAAGGCGTCCGTTTCAAGGAGCTTTAGCTGGACCGAGAACCGGTCGCTCAGCAGATCAACTGCCCCATCGTGGGTCTCATCGGTGCCGCTACATACCGCATCACTCAGGACGATGACGTGAAATCCGAAATCGATTGCCCCGAGCACAGTTGCCAGCACACACACATCCGTTTCTCCCCCGGTGATGACGAGCGTCTGCACTCCCTCCTGTCGCAAATGAGAAACGAGCCGGCCATCTACCCAAGGTGAGTACGTCGTTTTGTCATGGACCCGAGCCGGTGGCACAAGCCTTTGGAGCGGCGCCGCCAACTCCAGGAGCTCCTCTGACAAGTGTTCGCCTGTCATACAGATGCTCACCGGCAACGAAACGATGATTTCCTCCGCATATTATCAGGTGAACAACGGCGGTGATATCGCCGCGCTGTTCGGCGTCTGCAAGGCGCTGATCGAAGCCGACGATGCCTTGAAAGCCTCCCATCAAAGCCGTGTCGCCGGTGACGACGGCACACCAAAGGATCCGGACAACGCTGCGATGGTTGACTTTGCCGCCTCGATCGCGGCGGCCGACAACAAGCATGTTCTCGACCATGACTTCATCAAGGAGCATACCACCGCTTCGAGGAATTCGCCAACGCCGCACGCGGCCATCGGTGGGAGGAGCTGGAGCGGGTTTCGGGCCTCAGCCGTGATGAGATGACGCGGGCAGCGGCCACCTACGCCAAATCCGAGGCGGTGTTGATGGTTTATGGCATGGGTTTGACGCAACAACTTATGGGCGTCCAGAACGTCCATATGGTCTGCAATCTGGCACTATTGCGTGGCAATATCGGCAAGCCTGGCGCCAATATCTGTGGGGTCCGCGGTCACTCCAACGTCCAAGGACAGCGCACCGTCGGCATTACCGAGAAACCGGGCCTGGCGCCGCTCGATAAGCTCTCTGAACTCTACGGCTTCGAACCGCCGCGGTGGACGGGCCGCTCGACGGTCGAGACCTGTGAGGCGATCATGAGCGGGCAGTCGCGAGCCTTCATCAGTCTCGGCGGCAACTTCCTGAGAGCCGTCCCTGAAACGACTGCCATGGAAGAAGGGTGGCGTAGGCTGCGGCTTAGCGTGCAGATCGCCACCAAGCTCAATCGCAGCCATGTCGTCCATCGGGCGGTTGCGCTGGTTCCACGGTCCGAATGACTTTCGCGGGTTGATGCCTTTGAGAGATCACTTCGCCGTGATGGGATTTGCACCCGCGACCAGCACATTATTAAATCGGCGAAGGCATTGACTAGAAAGAGTCTCCCGCCCAATCTTCATGGCCATGGCGGATACGGATCACGAATATGCTCCCGTCTTCGATGATGCGATACACAACAAGGTGCGCCTTGAACGGATGGATCCTTACAGGGGGAGAAATCTCACAGCGTTCGCGCGCCATTCTTGGGTTGGTGGCGATGAGTTCGAGCAAGGCAAAAAGCTCATCGTGATATCGTTTGGCAACTGGTGCCCCGAAGATCCGGATGCCTTCTTCCGCTATGGAAACAATATCCTCTTCCGCTTGGATCGAAAGGCTGAATGGCATCAAGCGCTTCCGCGGCTGATCTCGGCGCGAGCGGTGGCTGCAGCAAACAACTCGTCCCTTGAACGGCTCCCAACTCCGCTTCTAATCCCGTCGTCGACAAAGCGCTGCATCTCGGCAATCTTATCCGTGCGGGCTTGGTCTCTGCGGATCAGGTCCCTGACATAATCGCTCGCATTCGAGTATCGACCTGTCTTAGCCTGTGCTTCCACCCAGTCTTTCATGGGATCTGGCAGGGATACATTCATCGTCGCCATTCGAGTCTCCTTTATGCCTCAAGATACTTGCTGATGGCAAAGTTTGTCAAATCCAAGATGAGGTCGCAAGTTACGGCTCTTGAAGGGAATAGACCCACGGCACCAAGCTGCCAAACCTAAGTCGATCAGACTTCAAGCGTAATTTTCAGACGCCGCATTAGGCGATAGGTCAGTTAATAACGTCATTATTCTGCGTACACTATCCTTTGTACGCACTACTCCAGTTCAATCCAATTTGGTTGACGAAGTTGACGAACTTGACGAAACCCTTCATACTCTTCGCGGAGGTGCGATATGGCCATGACCGAAACAAAAGGTGGTTCCCGCAAGCGCACCGAGCGTCGCGGCAAGCTAATTACCGAACACGCTGGTAAATGGGAGCCACTCTTTGAGAGCAAAGCAGCGGTCCGCGCGACCGCCGCGCGAGTGCTTTCTGGCGTTTCCGAAGGTGTCAAACTCGCCAAGAACACGGGCAACACCGTTCGCGTGACATATGTCATTCGATCCTCGGACGAAGAACCCGAAATCGAAATCGAGATGGAGATCGAGGAGATCAAACCACAAACGGACGCGCTGGATATAGCCCTCGCGGCCGCAAAACAGCGCGGAAGGGAGCGTGTCGCTGATATCCTTAAGCAGCCCGAGATGTTGTCTGCAGACGAGTTTGCCGATGAGATCGGCTCCACACGCGAGACGGTGAACAAAAAACGCAAACGTCACGAGGTTCTCGGGCTAGAAGGAGCGACGCGAGGCGTGCGTTTCCCGAAATGGCAGATTGGAAATGACGGCCAACTGCTTGGCGGCCTCCCGCAACTATTTGAGGCTTTGGAGGGGCACCCTTGGGCGGTCTACCGGTTTCTTTTGCAGGAATGCGATGGCGGTCGAACGGGTCTCGAAATGCTGCGCCGCGGCAGGATTAAAGATGCGGTGGGAGCAGCGCGCTCGATTAGCAGAGGTGATTTCTTCTGAGCATCTCATGGCAAGGCAGCTGACTTCGCCGGTATCATAGCACCACATTGCGGCGTAGGTTCTATTATGGAACACCCGAGCGGTTTCGTTTCTGTTGCTTTTTGCGCCTAAACCGCCTGTTGCATTTCTGTGGATTTCCTCGATAAACGGCGGTTTCGTCTGTTGCTTTTTTAGTTCGGCGTCGCGAGATTTGCCGGTGAAGAACGGCCCCGCCGGATCGCAGGAGCTGAACCGTGCCATCGAGGTCGAATACATGGGCAGGCAGCCCAACGTCGAGGATTGGGGCCTGAGCGTCGGCTCGAAGATCATGTGGCTGAAGAACGATTACTCGAAGGCCCCACAACTCGACGCCGAAAGGAAGCCCGTTCTCGATAAGGTGACGGGTGATCCGATCTGCGCGGGGTTCATGAACGGCTCCCTGGGTGTCATCATCAAGCCCCATCCCAAAGGTGCCTGGGTGCGGTTCGACGACGGCGCTGAAGACGCGATTACCACGGCCGACCTTGAGAAGCTCACCCATGGCTGGGCGATCAGCGTACACAAGGCTCAGGGGTCCGCATTCAAACGGGTCATCATCCCCGTCGTCCAGTCGAAGCTACTGGACCGGACGATGCTCTACACCGCTATTACTCGCGGCATAGAGACCGTTGTCCTTGTCGGCGACATCGATCTCATCAATGAGATAATCGAGGCAGCTCCGGCGAGCCTAGCGAGAAATACTGCTCTGCGTTTAGTGTAGAATAATGCACGCATAAGCAGATTGTGTAGCTTGCTACGCCCCAGCCAAGCTCTAGTCTCTCTTACCCAGCATCATTTGTGGCTGAAGTCATCGGGAGGCGGAGATCACATGAGCAGCACGCATCCTGATCTCGTTCAGGTGTCCGTCTGGCCACGATCAGAGGGAGAGACCGCCAAGATCAGCCTGGCGGTAAAGGCCGTAGGGCAACAAAGCCCCTCGTTGAATATCTGTTTCGATCAAGAAACGGGTCGTGCGGTCATTCGAGGTCAAGACGAACCAAGCCTTCTTGCCGCGCTCGCTCTTTTGGATCGCACCTACATCGACGTTGATCCTGTCCGGGTTGTTTATCGTTTGTCGATCACGAACTCTATAGAGGTCGACTATACACACAAGAGACGGGCCGGTCCGGCAGGCGAGTTCGCCCGCGTTAAATTGCTCGTCTCACCGAAACAAGCCGGAAGTGGCTTCGAATTCAATTCAAGCATCGTTGGAAACGCGATACCGAATGAGTACATTCCTGGCGTAGCGAAAGGTGTTCTTTGGCGATCCAGTCCGATGCAACTTGCAGACGTTCCGGTGGTGGCGGACATCAAGGTCGTACTGGTCGATGGGGCCTTCCACGACGTCGACTCTTCAATTTTGACCTTCGAGATCGCTTCGCGTGCGGCTTTCCTTGACGCGCTGGGCTCGGCAACCTTGATACTGTTCGAACCGATTATGAAGGTCGAAATTGCGGCACCAGAGGAATATGCTGAACTGATTGTCGAGGACCTCAAAGCGCGGAATGGGCGCGTTAAGGATCGACAATCTCGGGGCAGCGATGTGCTTGTCGTTGCGATAGTGCCGCTTGCCAATATGTTGGGGTATGCAGATGTACTTGAGGAGTTTGCACCAGGCAGCGCCACGCACACCCTCAAGTTTGATCACTACGCGCAAATCCCATGGAATCAACCCGATCCGCCTCTTCGGCCAGCAGCAGCAATTCGACTGGCATTACCTGGCCTCTGAAGCCGCAAACTCGAAAAGGTCATTACGCTATGGTCAGGGGTCGTGAATCAAACGACGAGCAACGGGATGTGCTGTTGCGCAGCCTGACTGAAGTGGGTTCATCGAAACCCGTAGGCTACCTGCCCCTCTACACAATTGAGAAGTTCTTGCGCTGTACCCCGGAGACCATCGCTGCTGTGGCAGCCAAGCGCGGGCTCGCCGCAGCGCAGTTCGCGCAGGCCGTTTGTTGTATCAAGAGTGGTGCGTTTTATGTGTACCATCGCGAAGCGCTCGGTGATCTCCTGCGGGAAAATGCTGACACCATCTGTGTTGCGGGGCTTCCGCTCGATCCAGATGGCTTTGTGGCTCACATCGCTGCCATCTGGTACGAGGCGAGCCACGTTGCACATCCGATTATCGCGGCCGCGTTCGGCGAGAGAAATTGCTGAACTCGCGCCGCTGTTGTCTCTATGATGTTAGGCAGTTGCCGATGTTCTCGCCCGTATCGCCGATACGCCGATCACCAGGCTGGAGCGACTGCTTCCATGGAATTGGGACACGGAGACCGACAACAGCCGTTGTGGCAAAGGATCAACGATGGAGCGCAAAGCCAACCGAGCTGTCATTCGCAAGATACTGCTCGCCGATTGGGACCCGATCGGGGTATCGGACATTCCCGAAGCGGCAGACGAGTATGACGCCTATGCCGACACCGTCTTTAGCATGTTAGTCAATCAAAATGCCTCCGTTGATGACGTTGCTCAGTATCTCTTCAAAGTCGCGACGGAGCGTATGGGGCTTTCGTATCCACAATTGGAAGAACGTTGCAACAAGGCAGCAAGAGCAGTCGCTGCATCTCGATCCACCTCTGAGACGGCACGCGGCTAAAACCTACGCATCAGGGTCTAAGGCGGTGTTCACCGGAAGCTTACACATTGATCTCATCAACGAGACAATTGGGGCGGCTCCAGCGAGAGACTAGAGAGCATGCCGTCCTCCGGGTCAGCGAGGAACAAAAAGCAACACACACCTATCTCGCCGCAGACTTACACACAGCCTCAATATGGTTGCCGTCTGGGTCGATGACAAAAGCCGCGTAGTAATCGGGACCGTAGTGGGGTCTAAGCCCTGGTGCACCATTGTCGATCCCCCCGTGCGCCAAAGCAGCCAGATGGAATAGTTTGACTGCTTTTCGACTTGGAGCAGCAAAGGCAAGATGATGTCCTGGACCAGCGGAGGACGCTGCGCCGGCACGAAGCTTGATGGCGAATTTGTCCCCAGAGCCTGGTGGTCCGTAGCCGACAGCTTGATCAGCATCGCCGGGCGTTAAATCTTCCCACACTCTCGAATAGCCTAAAGGCAACAAGACGGCATCATAGAAGGTATACGACTTCTCGATGTTTGAGACGCCGAACGATGCATGATGGAGCATCTGTGCTTTCCTTATGGACTGATGTGCGAAGAGAGCGGACGGAATGTAGTCTGCACTTCACGCCTGAAGCAACGCCCGATTGTGGCGCTCCTCCATGACGGCCCAGTTCGGCAAACTGCGGAAGAATCGCTACTAATCAACCCTGTCACAAGGGTGTGAGGGAAACATGGCAGGCAATGGAAATGATCTCTTTGCGGGAGCGGTTGCTGTCGTGGAAGTGGAGGATGTGGCGGAAGCCATCGATGTCGTTCCGCTTTGACCAATGGTAGTCGCGCAGACAGTGATGCTCTGTCAGGCGTGGAAATCCGGCAGGATCACTCTTCGTATCGCTCAGCGATCACCGCGCCTTCCTTACTCCCCATGAGCCAGACGTCTCCGTCGGCTGCCTCAAGGTCATAAAAGGAACGCTTCCGCAAGACCTTCTTATTCGTAAATTGCCAGCCAGCCAGCACCTTGTCGTAGTCGCGCGGGTCAATCTCAAACGAGCAGGTGACGATCACGTCGGTGGTGGCGCTGGCGTTGCAGTCAAGGCTGCGAACCGACGGCGGTATCTGAGGAATGTTTAGAATGAAGGCCAAGCGGTCAGGGTCCTTATTGCGGTCCCAGTGGTTTAAAACCTTCGTGCCGCCCCAACCAAACACGGCAGCGCCAGCCAGAAATATTAGACCGTACCTGAGCTTCAATTCTTTCCCCGTGGACGCGCCTTCGGATGGTCGTGAGGTAGATTATTCCTAGTTGCTTTCGGACGTCGCTGCAATCGGCGACTTCCTTCAGGAAGAAGCTTTCAATACCTCCATTTGCGTGGCTCCAAAAGGCAACATGGTGTTCGTTCACTGCCGCAACACCAGAATTGTGTGTTGCGATTCGCCACGCAAAGAAAAGCAACAAACGAGGCGAAATTGGACGTGCAACGCCCCAATTCAAACTAGCTCCGCCGAAACCCATTCTACGCTGGGTGAATCGATCACTCACTCACCCAGCTTCACTGCCGAAACCGCACTCTTTGGAACTTGGAGCCAACCGTCGAGATGTGCCGGTGTAAAAAGAACCCTCATATTTCCCACGGCAACAATCTGCTTCCGCGGAAGCAATCGCATTTTTCCTAAGCCGGTGAACGCGATCGAAACGAAAGTCGGCATATCCGCTGGCCGCAACCTCGCTTATCCCGACCCTACTGATGAGATGCAGGCCCGCTTCTCAATGCATTGCCTGGCGACAGCTTTCCTCAAAGGCTCCCTTAGCCTTTCGGACTTTACACGGCAGGAGATTTGGCGACCGGAAATCCGGTCGGCTTCGACGCCGTCGATCTCGCCGCCTGCCGCGAGCGGGGTATCCGCGTCACAAATACGCCGGATGTCTTGACAAAGGATGTGGCCGACCTCGGCGTGGCATTGATGCTGTGCCTGTCACGCGGAATGATCGGTGCGGAGAGTTGGGTCAAGGATGGGAGCTGGGCCGCCAAGGGGGTGCTCCGCCAGCAGGCGGAAAAGACACAGGGCCGGTGACGGTCAACAGGCGAAGAGTAGCCGCCTAGTGCAAGATCTGGCTGAGGAAGAGCTTGGTACGGTCGTGCTGCGGATTGTCGAAGAACTCTGCCGGCGAATTCTGTTCGACGATCTGTCCCTGGTCCATGAAGATGACGCGGTTGGCGACCTGACGCGCAAAGCCCATTTCGTGCGTCACGCAGAGCATGGTCATGCCTTCCTCTGCAAGTCCGACCATGGTCTCCAGAACTTCCTTGATCATCTCAGGGTCGAGCGCCGAGGTCGGCTCGTCGAAAAGCATGATCTTCGGGTTCATGCAGAGCGAGCGGGCGATCGCCACGCGCTGCTGCTGACCGCCCGAGAGCTGGCCTGGATACTTGTTGGCCTGCTCCGGGATCTTGACACGCTTCAGGAAGTGCATGGCGACCTCTTCCGCCTGCTTCTTCGGCATCTTGCGCACCCAGATCGGCGCCAGCGTGCAGTTTTCCAGAATGGTCAGGTGCGGGAAGAGATTGAAGTGCTGGAAGACCATGCCGACTTCGCGGCGCACTTCGTCGATCTTCTTGAGGTCGTTGGTAAGTTCGACGCCATCGACGATGATCTGACCCTTCTGGTGTTCTTCCAGGCGGTTGATGCAACGGATCATCGTCGACTTGCCGGAGCCCGACGGGCCGGCGATGACGATACGCTCGCCGCGCATTACCTTGAGATTGATGTCACGCAGCACGTGAAAATCGCCGTACCACTTGTTCATGCCGATGATGTCGACGGCAACGTCGGTTGCCGAAACAGTCATCTTCTTTGGTTGAGCCTCAGCCATGTGTTCGTTCCCTTGATCTTTTATCGTTTGTGGCCGGTATCGAGATAGCGTTCCATGAAGCCTGAATATCGCGACATGCCGAAGCAGAACGCCCAATAGATGAGCGCAATCACCAGATAGCCGGTGGGCGCCGTGACGGGCGACGCCCAAGCGGCGTCACGCAAACCGGTCTGCGCGATAGCCAGGAGATCGAACAAGCCAATGATAAGAACGAGGGTCGTGTCCTTGAACAGAACGATAAAATTGCCAACGATGTTAGGGATCGAGATCTTTAGAGCCTGTGGCAGGATAACCTTGATCATCATCTGCCAATAAGAAAGGCCGAGCGCCATCGCCCCTTCGTACTGACCCTTCGGGATGGCCTGCAGACCGCCGCGCACCACCTCTGCCATATAGGCGGCCGAGAATAGCGCCACGCCGACCAGCGCCCGCAGAAGCTTATCGAAATTCATGCCCGGAGGCAGGAACAAGGGCAGCATTACGCTTGCCATGAATAGAACCGTAATGAGTGGAACACCACGTACGAACTCGATGAAGCCGACCGACAGAACCCTCAGTGCTGGCATCGTCGAGCGTCGCCCAAGTGCGAGTAAGATGCCAAGCGGCAGCGATGCGACAATACCGGTGACGGAAACAACCAAGGTTACCGTCAGTCCGCCCCATTGCGCGGTCTCCACGGGCACGAGACCGAAATCGAGGTCGAGAATTAGCATTGCGGCCAACAGACCCACAAATGCAATACACCACGCTGCTACGAACTTGTTCGCACCCACCTTTTCCTTGACCAATGCCCGAAGTGACACCACGCCGCTTGCTATGGCCAGGACAGCGACATCTAGTGCGATGCCAAACACTGACAGCGCCGGCCGATGCACGAGCGACACGGCCCATAAGAGCAGCGTCACGGCAGCCAATAGTAGGCCTGCGCGGTTTCGCCGGAGGCCCTCATCGATGCCGAACGTGGCCAGGGGCAGCACGGTAGCGGCGACCGAAGCCAAGCAGACTACGCTCAGGTAACTGCCTGGCGCGAAATCGAAGTTACCCCCGGTCAGCAACACAAAGCTCAAGAGTGGAAACGCCGTCAGCAGATACGCGGCATTCCAGCCCTTGTAGGGCACAGAGGGAGTGAGCATTGGGATCAGGCCTGCCGCGAACGCGGCGAAGCAGAGATTGATGCGCCAACGCTCGGCGACAGGATAGAAGCCGTATATCCACTGGCCGAGCTTTTGCGTTACAAAAGGCCAGCAGGCGCCCTGGGCCATGCCATCAGCCGCCAGGCAAGCCTCGCGACCGTTACCAGACCAAGACGCGTTGACTACTGCAAACCCCAGGATACGCCAGGCCAGCCATAGCACCAGGCCGCCGAGTACGATCGTGAAAATGCCGCTGCCAAAAGAGCTGAAGTAATGCTCCCTAAGGTGATGCCTCCAGCCAGTCATGCTGGCGGGCGGAGGCATGAAAGGAGTCTGCTGATCGCGGACATAGGCGATGGTGCGCTGATACTGTGTCACGTTTATCGCTCCATCAATTTCATGCGGGAATTGAACCAGTTCATCAGCAGCGAAGTGAGCAAGCTGAGTGAGAGGTAGATGAGCATCCAGAGCGAGACGATTTCGATCGCCTTGCCCGTCTGGTTGAGCACTGTCCCTCCGACGGCCACCAGATCCGGATACCCGATCGCGACTGCAAGCGAAGAAGTCTTGGTGACGCCGAGGTAGATGGAAATGAGCGGCGGTATGATCACCCGCATCGCCTGGGGAATGACAACCTTGGTCATGGTCTGCCTTCGGTTGAGTCCCAGGGCGTGAGCAGCTTCAGTCTGACCATGGCTCACCGCCTGGATCCCAGCTCGCACCGCCTCCGCGATATACGTCGCATAGTAAATGGACAGCGCCAGGAACAACGCCATCAGTTCAGGCATGACGAACAGGCCGCCGGAGAAGTTGAACGCTGTCTTGACTGGAACATCGAAGCTAATCGGAAAGCCTGCGGCAGCCAATCCAATGACCGGGAGTAGGAACACCAGAGCGACGGATACCCAGAAGATGGGGAACGATTGCCCCGTCCGGTTGCGCCGATGTATGCCCCAACGCCGCAAGGCCACGCAAGCGGCGCACGCAACGAACAGCCCGACAAGCCCGTATGAAGCCCCTTCCCGGAAGACAGGCCACGGGATCACCAGCCCGCGGTTTGACAAAAAGAACATGTCGAAAGCGGTCATTGCCTGCCGTGGGGCCGGCAGAATCTGCAGGATCACGAGGGAGTACCAGACAAAAATTTGCAGGAGCACCGGCACGTTCCGGAAGAATTCGATGTAGACTGTGGCCAATCTGGCGGCCAAACGGTTCTTCGACAAGCGCATGACCCCAATTACGAACCCGAGTCCTGTCGCCGCTGCTATGCTAAGCAGCGAGATAAGAACCGTATTCAGCAATCCCACAATGAGCGCCCTGCCGTAGGTCGAAGTGCTCGTATAGGGCACGAGAGCTTGCACGATGTCGAATCCCGCCGACCTCGACAGAAAGCCAAAGCCGAAGTCCTGGTTCATCCGGGAAAGATTCGACGCCGTATTGTGAACGATCCCAAACGACAAGAACAAAAGGGCGGCGACGGCTGCCGCCTGCACCATGATCGATCGGGCCGTCAGATTGGTCCAAAACGAGATCCTTCCACCTCGCTGAGCCGTGGCCACCTTGCTCATCTTGGGATCCTCCCGGAAATTAGTTCGTGCGCGCGGTACGGTTCGATCCGCACGCGCCTTGGGGAACGGGACCGGGCATTGCCCGGTCCTTCAGCATATGGATTTCAGCGGATCGGCGGTGCGTATTGGAGTCCGCCGTCCTTCCAAAGGGCGTTTGTCCCGCGCTTGATCTCCAACGGGGACTGTTCGCCCAGATTGCGTTCGAAGATCTCGCCGTAGTTGCCGACACCCTTGACGATGTGGACGACCCACTCTTCGTCAAGACCTATGCCTGGGCCGAAGCCTGGAGCCGAACCATCGGCGTTCCTGACGCCGAGCAACCGGGTAACTTCCGGGTTCTCGGACCTTTTCATCTCTTCGACGTTCGCCTGCGTCACACCCATTTCCTCGGCATTTAGCAAAGCGAAGGTAGTCCACTTGACTAGATTGAACCAGGCAATGTCGCCCTGGCGCACGAGCGGCCCAAGCGGTTCCTTGGAGATCATCTCCGGCAGGACCACGTGATCTTCAGGGTTCTTGAGAGCCGAGCGCTCTGCATAGAGGATCGATTGCTCGGTGGTCAGTACGTCACAGCGTCCTTCGTCGTAGGCCTGACGGAGCTGGCTCTGATCCTCGATCACCACTCCCTGATACTTCAAGCCATGCGCTTTGAAGTAATCTGCCAGGTTGAGTTCGGTGGTTGTTCCGGTGGCGGCACATACCGTCGCACCGTCGAGTTTCAACGCAGAGTCGACGCCCAACGATTTGCGAACCATGAACCCCTGACCATCGTAGAAACTGGTCACGGGGAACATGAAACCCATCGCGGTGTCGCGGCTCATGGTCCAGGTCGTCGTGCGCGACAGCATGTCGATTTCGCCCGACTGCAACGCTGTGAAGCGGTCCTTGGCGGACAGAGGTGAGAATTTCACTTTTTCCGGATCGTTGAAGATGGCGGCGGCGACCGCGCGGCACACATCGACGTCGAAACCCTTCCACTTGCCTTCCGCATCCGGCATCGAGAAGCCGGCGACGCCCTGGCTAACGCCGCACTGAAGAAAGCCCTTCTTCTTGACGTCGTCGAGAGTGCCTGCGGAAGCATGCGTGGTCGCGACAAACAAGGCGCTGGCCGCCACAAGCAAGCTTAGAATTTTATTTTTCATTGGTGTTCCCCTTTCGTTGACCATTGTTATCGCGGGCGCGAGGCGCCCGTTTGCAGCCGCGACGTTTGCGTGCCGCAAGCCCTCTCTGCTAGCGGCTTCCCTACGATCTCGTCGTCTTTGAAATCGAAGTTTGATCGCGGTATCTCGCCGCGTAGACCTTCCCAAAATCCGTCTACGACAGGACAATGACATGCTTTTGAAAGGTGGCATACATGGCATACGCCGCCTTCGAAATGCAGAAAAACTGAATTTCTAGGCGCGTGCTTCCGGCGTTGAGAATCTTAACGCAATGGCGGCAACCCGCCGCCCTCCTGTTACAGAAAACCAGCTTAGGGTTGTTCGACCAATCCGGCGACGCGTTCGCTTCTGAAATATTCGACAAGTCTTCGGAGGAAGCAGTCCTGAGCGAAGCAGCGGTCAGATCCGCTTGTTCAAGCTTACGCCCACTCTCGGCAGCGACACTACCTGGCCCAGTCATCAGTGATGCGGGACCATCCATGCGAAATCGCCGGCTTCCCTGCCATGCACCGACGACATAATCATCAGCACCCGCTCCCACTATTGGCTTGTTCGGCAATGAGGCCTCAAGGGCAATGGCCGCGTGAACAGTCTTCGTTCGCAGGCCCTCGGGAGGCGGGTTTTACGCGGACGTCTACCTGTCTACGATGCATCTATCTTGGCGATTTGGGTCGACCAAAAGACGGATTTTGCTTCCCGCGGTGAAGCCGCCAAGGTCAATATCGCCAGCCCGAACTCCGTGAAGATCATTCCGTACGCCTTCAAGGTCGTAGGAGATGTCGAGTAGCGGATAGACGTTCTTTCCGATAACACGGTAATAGGCTGCTTGAACGACGCCGTCGATGTGCAGCCAAGTACGAGACCGATACAGCCGCACTTCCCAGAACCAAACCCGCAGGGCTGCGATGGCTGCGCCGGCGGTCGCGATGACGAACAGTTCGGTCAAATCTCTTCTCGCTTTCGGAGAACCGGAGGTGAACGAATAGCCGCTAAATGATGGCTCGCTTGTCGTGCTTTGCGAGTCGTCGCAGAAGGTAGTCGACTTCGGCTCTCGCTTCCTCGCTGAGGGCCATCGCCGGTTTTCTCATGTGACTGTGGGCGATTGCTTTGCGTCGTTGCAGCACGTGCTTCCTTACGGCCAACCCTATTCCCGCCTGTTGCTCATAGCGAAGAAGGGGCAGATGGGCGTCGAAAAGATCATGGGCCTTGTCGCGTTCGCCAACACGATGGTGCCTTACAACATCAACCAACATTTCGGGGAAAGCATAACCCGTCATTGCTCCGTCGGCGCCTCTTTCGGTTTCGAAATCGAGAAAGAGACCGCCGTTGCCACAAAGAATGGAAATTTCCCGCATCGTCCCAGCCGCTTGGAACCGACGCAGAGCCGAGATCTTCTCGAGCCCAGGCCAGTCCTCGTGCTTCAGCATTACACAGGAGGGATGGTTTTGAACGATCGCCCGTATGACGCTAGGGGCCATCACGACGTTTAGGACCAATGGATAGTCTTGTATTACAAAGGGAATGTCCTCGCCGATCGCTTCTATGCATTGGCCATAGTAGGAAACTATCTGGTCGTCCGTTTTCAGGTTTGAATGCGGAGCGATCATCACACCCGCGGCTCCCGAATCCATCGCAGATCGGGAGAGGGACTTCATGGCTGCAAGACCAGGCGCCGATACGCCAACGATTACAGGTACTTTCGACCGCTTTGTGACGCGATGTACGATCTCCCGCGCCTCTTCTGGGTCGAGCTTTTGTGCCTCTCCCATGATACCGAGGATTGTGATGCCATCGACTTCCGCTTCCTGATAAAAATCGGTCAGCCTATCGACAGAGTCGTAGTCCACTTGACCAGTCGGAAGAAATGGCGTGGCGGCTATTGCGAAGACGCCTTTAACGCTGCTGTCAATTGGCACGAGCCTATCTCCTTAGAATCCGATTCCTTCACGGACGGGCTGATCCGAGAAGGGATCGTGTATGGTCACGGCCTTGATGGGCAAAGGCCGTGACATTCAACATGATTTGACGTCCAAGGTCACTTGTGACCCGATTGTTTTTTCCATTCCTCGTAGCGCGCCTTGTTCTCTGCGTTGGCCGGATAGAGCCCCGGCAACGCCGCGCCTTGATTCACCTGCTGCATGATCCAACCTTCGAGGCGTTCCTGCTCGGGCGCGAGCTCAAGGACTTCGTCGATGAGCGCTGCGGGAATGACAACAGCACCGTCGTTGTCGATGACGATGATGTCGTTCGGGAATACGGCCACGCCACCGCAGCCTACCGGCTGATCCCAGTCGACGAACGTGAGGCCGGCAACCGAAGGAGGAGCAGCCGCGCCGGAGCACCAGACGGGAAGATTGGTCCCGAGCACACCATCAAGGTCGCGAACAACGCCGTCGGTTACAAGAGCTGCAACATTCTTCTTTGCCATCCGCGCGCAGAGGATATCTCCAAAGATACCGGCATCCTTGATGCCCATGGCGTCAACGACTGCAATGCAACCTTCCGGCATCGCTTCGATCGCGGCTCGGGTGGATTTCGGCGACGACCACGATTCCGGTGTGGCAAGGTCTTCGCGAGCCGGTACGAAACGCAGGGTGAATGCGCGACCAACAATGCGTCCCTGACCGGGCTTCAGTGGAAGCGCGCCGCGCATCCATACGTTCCGGAGCCCTTTCTTGAGCAAAATGGTCGTGAGTGTAGCGGTCGTCACCCCTGCGAGGGTCTCTCTGATATGTGCGTCGGTAGCCATATTCGTTTCCTTTCAATTTGATCGTTAGATGCTTGAGATCATGCCGCCATCGACGCGGATGATGCTGCCCGTTAAGAACGAGGATCGCGCGCTCGCTAGGAACGCAACCACGTCACCGTATTCTTCAGGTTTCCCATAACGTCCGACCGGTATGGTAGCGGTGCTTTCGGCGGCGACGTCTTCAACCGAACGCCCTTCCCGCTTTGCCTTCTGCTCGTCCAGGAAAGTTATCCGAGGCGTTGCGATACGGCCGGGCAGTACGATGTTGCAGGTGATGCCAGCGGCTCCCACTTCCTTCGCCAGGGTTTTGGACCAACCCACCAGCGTGGAACGGAGAGCGTTAGACAGCCCAAGGTTAGGGATGGGCGCGATGACGCCGGACGACGTGGACGTGATAATCCGGCCCCATCCAGCCGACTTCATTCCGGGAAGCACTCGGTCCGTCAATGCAATGACGGAAAGGACCATGGACTGAAAGAACTTGGACCACTGGTCGACCGACTGGCCTGAGACGGTGGTGGGCGGTGGTCCCCCGGTATTGTTGACAAGGATTGATACGGGGCCATAACGGCCCTCGATGTTCGAAACATTGCCATCGACAACCGAAAGGTCCGCGATGTCCCATTGTATTGCAAAGGCGTCGCCGCCTCTTTCGCGAATGCTCTCGGCTGTTTTTTCGGCTGCGGCACCGTCGATGTCGGCCACGACCACCTTCGCCCCTTCAGTCGCCAAGGCGTGGGCGATAGCCCCGCCCAAACCGCCGCCCGCGCCCAATACCAGCGCACATTTTCCGTTAATTCCCAGATCCATTAGAGTTCCTTTTCCTATCTGAGGGCTTCACAAGCTTCGCCGATGCGAGAGCAGGCGGCCCGAAGGCGTTCAGTTGACGTGGCGAATGAGATCCGGAAGTACGGTCCCAGCCCAAAAGCGGAACCTGGCACGACGGCAACGCCAACCGACTCGATTAGATAAGTCGCGAAGTCCACATCGGTCGCTATTTCCTTCCCGTCCGGCTGCACTTTTCCGATCACGCCAGCACATGAGGGGAAGAGATAGAACGCACCGTCCGGAGTGCGGCAGTCGAGGCCGCGGCTCTGCCTGAAGGCGTTCAAGCAGAGGTCGCGTCTTTGTTGGAAGACCTCATTGCGTTCGCCGAGGAAGTCGAGCGGTCCAGTCAAAGCGGCCACTGCGGCAGCCTGCGAAACCGAACTGGGGTTTGTCGTGCTTTGAGACTGGATCGTCGCCATTGCTTTGATCAAATCTGCCGGGCCACCGGCGTAGCCGATACGCCATCCAGTCATCGCATAAGCTTTGGAAACGCCATTGCATGTCAGTACCCGGTCTCGAAGCCGGGGTTCCACAGCCGCTATGGTGTGGAACTGCCATCCGTCGTACCGGATGTGCTCATACATATCGTCCGTCAACACAAGGATTCGGGGGTGTCGTAGCAAAACCTCGGCGATGGCCTTCAGTTCTTGTTCGCTATAGCCCGCACCCGTAGGATTGCTTGGGGAGTTCAGGACAAGCCACTTCGTCCTCTCTGTAATCGCATTCTCGAGGGCCATAGGAGTAAGTTTGAAACCGGATTCCTCGCCACAGGGGACACTCACCGGAACGCCACCTGTGAGCAGCACCATGTCTGGATACGACACCCAATAGGGTGCCGGTATGATCACCTCATCCCCGGCATCCAAAGTTGCCGATAAGGCATTGAAAATGACCTGCTTACCGCCCGTACCAACGGAGATTTGCGACGTCTCATATTCGAGGCCATTCTCAGTTTTGAATTTCTGAACAATTGCTCGCTTGAGTTCGGGAGTTCCGTCGACGTCGGTATACTTGGTGGCGCCGCCGTCGATTGCCTTCTTTGCAGCAACTTTGATGTGCTCAGGAGTATCGAAGTCCGGCTCGCCCTGTGAGAGAGCAATTATATCTTTTCCGGCCCGACGTAGCTCTGCTGCTAACCGAGTGATAGCTATGGTGGGCGAAGGCTTCACTGTTTTCAGCCGCAATGAAAGGCTGTCGGGATTGAAGTGCTGCATCGTGGCATATCCTTAAGAAGAACTTTCAGCGATATTGACACGATGCAAAAGCTCAGAAAATATGAGCTTTAGTGCTTTCAAAAATCGGATTTTCTTAAGTTGGAAACACGATTCCTTCGGACTTTCCTCAATGTGGTCGCGTCCAGTTCGATAGCTGGCGCGGCGCGGAAGGAAGGAATAACCCCTTCCGCCGTCGTGCAGCGATTGAGGGCGCTGGAAGCGGAAATTGGTGCTGTTTTAGTTCGTCGGGCGGGTCACTCCACCAGGCCTACCGAGGCAGGATCTGCGATTATTGATGCCGCAAGAAGGATCGTCGACGCCGCCGATGGATTGGAGGCCATGGCAAATCGCGACAAGGAGGTCGGGACGATCAAAGTCGGGGTGATTCACTCGATGATCACCGGCCTACTGCCGGAAATTCTGACGCTTATGAAAGAAAAACGTCCCGGCATTCAAGTCGTGGTTCAACCCGGCCAGTCGATGGATCTCCACCAGAAAATGGTCGAGGGGCAACTTGATGCGGTGATTGTGGTCGAACCACCTTTCGCTATTCCAAAAGAAACTGCTTGGCATGAATTGAGACGCGATCCGCTAGTCGTCTTGACGAGCATGGCGGAAGAACAGGCGGACCCGCACGAGGTGATGAGAAGCGCTCCATTCATCCGTTATGATCGAAAACACTGGGGTGGCCGCTCCGGGGAGGCCTATCTACGAGGTGCAAAGCTCGTTCTCACGGAAAAGTACGAGCTGGACTCGCTCGAGGCGATTGCAGTCCTTGTCGATCGCGGTTTGGGGATTTCACTCGTTCCGGACTGGTTGCCACCTTGGCCAGAAGGCTTGAAACTGAGAAAAATCCCACTGACCGGAGCACCCTCCCGCGGCGTAGGGATTATGTACCAGAGGCTGGGGCCAAACGAACGCCTGGTCCGAGTTTTTGCCGAGGAGGCGCGTCACGCCGCGACTGCCAAAGAAGCGCTTCTCAGACAGATGCCGTAGTCACGTTATCTCCGTCACGCTGTTCATCATCAGCATTTCAGCATCCCCTTCCGGTGCCACATAAGCATGCGGCTGGTCGGCATCGAATAGGATGCTATCGCCCTCGGCAAGCACGAGTGGCTCGTAGTGCATTGTGTGAAGTTCTAGCTTACCGGAGAGAACATGAAGGAACTCTTGACCTGGGTGCTGTCGCCACCCACCGTTTTCCTCAAAGGTTCGGGCTGAAATCCGCACCTTCCAAAAGAGGTTTTGCTTCTCCTTGAACTCGGAGCAGAGCACTTCAAAGTGCATGCCTGGGTTTTCGTAGACGTCGGCGGTCCCCTTGCGGGTGATCGAGCGCCGAGCGCGTGGGAACGGAGAGCGCTCAGTCAGGAAAACCGCGGCGGGTACGTTGAGTATGCCAGCAATTTTGATCGCCGTGTCAACGGTAAGCTTTGCTTTTCCTGACTCTACCTTCGAGAGCTGGGAGGGCGAAATTTCCAACAGCCTCGCCAATTCCCGCAGACTAATCTTCTGTTGAGTGCGGTAGTGCCTGATCTGAAGGTAAGCAGCCGTCATATCCAAACCATAGAGTTTATGTGAACAATCTCTGTCATCCTCGGGTTTAGCCATTTTGGCAACATGTTTCCAGACGGATAAGTTTTACGCACATTTCCCGATCTTCAATGCCGCGCTGACTCGATAGACTAACACTTGTACGCGATTTCTCCGCGTATCGCACGCCCATTGTTTCCACGATGTTTCCAAAAACGAAACATTTTTCAAAATAAGGCTTGCGCAAACGTATTTATCGTGAAATCTTCACGATCAGCGAACATCCAAAACAAACATCACTGAAGCTTTCCACGTCGATGAGTTCGGCGTTTGGCGGCAAATTGCAATTAATCGCCACGGCGTCCTCGTCTGTGGCGCGGGAAATTCGTGTGCGCGTCGCTGCGCTGATTCAAACTGGGATCATTTCAATGAAAGTCGGCATCTTACAATGCGATCACGTTCCGAGCCAATTGCGCGCGAGGCACGGGGACTACGATACGTTTTTTATGGACCTGCTCTCAGACGAGCAGCTCGAATTCATCACATTCCCGGTTGTGGACGGAGTATTTCCTAACAGCACTTCCGATGCCGACGGCTGGCTGATCACCGGCGGCGCGTTCTCTGCATCCGATCCGCACGAGTGGATCGCCCGACTGAAAGAATTCGTGCGCAGCGTATACCAGCAGCAACAACCGCTAATCGGAGTATGCCTTGGACATCAGATAATTGCGGAAGCTCTAGGCGGCCGCGTGGAGAGATCGAGCGCGGGCTTCACCGCGGGCCCGGTTGAATACATGCGCCACGACTTCGACACGCAACATACCGCCCTCACCTGGCACGAAGAGGAAGTCACTGTCCTGCCGAAAGAGGCTGAGGTTGTTGGAGCGTCGGATCGATGCAGCTTTGCGATCCTACGATATGGCAACACGGTCCTAAGCTACCAGGGCCATCCTGAAATCAAGCCAGCCTTCTTACTGGATCTTCTGGAGGTCCACGGTGATATCCTTCCGGACGCCATGCAGGCTAACGTGTTGAGGTCGCCGGACGTACCTTCGAGCACGAATGCTTTTGCCACAGAAATGAAGGCGCTGTTCCTTCAGAACAAGGCCCTCGAACAGGCGCGATCTTAAGTCGACGTTTCAGGAGGCGAGCAATGTCAGGAGTATCAATCGACATTCAAGGACTATCGAAGTCCTACGGCCCCGTTCGGGTGGTGGATGACGTTTCCCTCAACGTTGAACCGGGAGAATTCGTGGCGCTGCTCGGTCCGAGCGGCTCCGGCAAGAGCACGTTGCTTATGAGTATTGCAGGATTCGTTCAACCGACGGCAGGCAAGATCCTCATCGGTGGCAACGACGTCACACGAAGTGAACCTCGTCTTCGAAACATCGGCATGGTGTTCCAGAAATATGCTCTCTTTCCTCATATGAGCGTGCAGGAAAACATTGCATTCCCGCTCCAGCAGCGCGGCATCCCCAAGCACGAAATCGGGGACCGGATTCTGAAGATCACGGCGCTGACTGGCTTGGCGGGTCTGGAGGGGCGGCCAATCCCGAACCTGTCCGGCGGCCAGCAGCAGCGAGTCGCCCTTGCGCGCGCCCTTGTATACGAGCCTCCGGTCCTGCTCATGGACGAGCCGCTGGGAGCTCTCGATAAAAAGCTCCGGGAGCACCTTCAAGACGAAATAAAGCGCATCCAGCGAGTGACAGGAACCACGGTCGTCTTTGTCACGCATGATCAAACTGAAGCCTTGGGAATGGCCGACAGACTGGTCGTTTTCAACAAGGGGCGTATCGAGCAGCTCGGAAGTCCGTCCGATCTGTACGACACCCCCCAAACTGCTTTCGTCGCCGATTTCATCGGGGAAGCAAACATCCTCCGGGGCACGACCGTTCAGGTATCGCAGGACGAATGCCAGGTGCGCCTGCACACTGGCCAGGTCGTCGGCGGACGTCAGATCGGTCACGACCGTCCGAATGTCGGATGCCCCGTAGAATTGGTCATCAGGCCAAATCGGATAGACACCAACAACCTAACAGGTCCGGGCCTTAGAGGCCGCGTCGTGTCCAGATCGTACTTGGGAGAGTCGGTGAATCTGCGCGTCGAGGTCGCTGGCGGTCACGCGATCGCGGTCAAGGAACCGCCGAGCTCGCCTTGGCAACCTGGTGAAGAGATCTCGCTTAGCTGGCAGTGCCAGCACGCGAGGGTGTTCAAAACAAAAGAAAGGGGAATGCAAAATGACGATGGACGAAATCACTCGTAGATCTACGCTCAAGCTGCTTGCAGGTGCCGCGGTGACTGGCTTCCTGGCTAGTGGATGGCGCGCAGAAGTGTGGGCGCAAGAAAATCTCAAAGGCACCGGCGAAGTCGTGGTGTTCGACGGCGGAGGCGCGATGGGAACGGCACTCCGCGGCGCCTATTTTGAGCCGTTCGAAAAAGCTACGGGCATCAAGGTGATACCCGCAGCCAACATGCCCCCAGGTGCCGTCCGGGCTAGCGTTCTCGCCGGCGCGCCCGCCTTTGATGTGATGGACTTCTCAGGGGGCCAGATTGGATCGCTTATCGATGAGCAACTTGTCGAAAAGATCGACTACAGCTTGTTTCCGCCACAGGAGTTGCAAGCCTACTCTCCGATTAAGCAGAACGACTATATGCTGCCGTCGCTCTTCTACTCGCTCGCAATGGCCTACGATAAGGAAGCCTTCGGGAACAATCCGCCGCAAACGTGGGCGGATATGTGGAACGTGGAGAAATTCCCCGGCAAACGCTCCCTTCACAACGCAGGCGATGACGTTCTCGCAGGCTGCGTTTTCGAGATCGCCATGCTGGCGGACGGGGCCGACCCGAAAAATGTGTATCCGATTGACTTTGACCGCGCATTCAAGACGCTCGACAAGTTGAAGCCAAGCATTCTTCGGTATTGGTCGGCGGGCGCTGAACCGGGTCAGATGTTGTCCGAAGGAAGCGTGTCTATCGCATCGGCGTGGAATGGCCGGATCTCCGCCCTAAAGGAAAAGGGTATTGCGGTAGATCTGAGCTGGAATCAGGCGATCCTTCAATGGGACTGCTGGGCTGTTCTGAAGGGTGCTAAAAACAAAGAAAACGCCATGAAGTTCCTAGCCTTTGTTTCTCAAAGGGAGGCGCAGGCAAAGTTCTCTGAACTGATCGAATACGGGCCGACAAATTCCGAAGCCTTCAAGCTGATTGCGCCGGATCGAGCCGCCCGCCTTCCTGGCAACCCTGCGTCCGTCGCCACCCAAGTCGTGCAGGACTATAGCTGGTGGGATCAGAAGGACGCTTCCGGAAAGACCAACGTTCAGAAGGCCACGGAACTCTGGCAGAAGTGGATAGCAAGCTAACACCTTGTTCAATCCAGATTCCGATAGGATTGCGGAAGATGCGCAGCATTACTGAATTGCGTTCCAAGGGAGAACGAAGTGGCGTCGGCATGCTGGCGCTTCCGCTTTCCTTCTTGGCTTTGTTCTACGTCGTCCCGCTCCTGGGAGTGGTGCTCGTCAGCTTTCTGCCCTCGGGCTCATTCGGGGTTGCCGCCTATCTAGCGCTTTTCGAGAACGGAACGTTCGCCTCCATCGTGTGGCGGACGATCAGGTTGGGACTTGAGGTTGCGGCCCTGTGTCTATTGCTGGGGTATCCTTACGCCTACTTGCTGAACCGAACGACGGGAATTGGGCGTCAGCTTCTCCTTCTCGCTGTGATGATGCCGTTTTTTACCAGTGTTCTGATCCGCAGTTACGCTTGGGTGGCCATCCTGGGAAATAAAGGAATGGTCAACAAGGCGCTCATCAGCCTCGGCCTCATCGATACCCCATTGTCGCTAGTCTACAACGAGGTGGGAGCGCTTGTGGGGATGACCCAAGTACAGTTGCCGTTGATGATCCTTACGCTTTATGGGTCGATGCGCCGCATAGACTTGCAGCTTCTGCAGGCGGCAGAAGGCCTTGGCGCACACAGGCTTACAACGCTTTGCAGGATTTTTCTCCCGCTGTCGCTTCCGGGGATCGTCGCCGGATTTGGGCTTGTTTTCACCAGCACGCTCGGCTTCTACGTGACGCCAGCCCTTCTTGGTGGTGCCAGCGAGTACATGGTCACCCAATCGATCTACGTTCAGCTTAATAACCTCAACGATTTCAGCGGTGCGGCCGCTCAGGCGACGGTTCTTCTGGTTGTCGTGGTGGCGCTTCTCGCAATTTTGCGAAACGCTATCGGAACTACCGACAGCCAGACTAGCAATGTTCGTGCAGGGCGGTTCGGATGGATGACTGGAGCTATCGAGTCGCTGGTGAGGAAACTGGGACGAGGTGCAACCGTCCTTTATTGGGGGCTTAGCCTGCTTGGGTACTCCATCTGCTTCTTTGTCGTGATTTTTCTGATGATCACGATGGTGGCGGTTGTCCCATTGGGGTTCAGCGCTGACGCCTATCTCCGATTTCCGCCTTCGGGTTACTCGACACAATGGATCACAAGTTACCTTGGTAATTCGGAGTGGCTCGCTTCCACGTGGTTCAGCGTTTGGATCAGCGTCTTAGGCGCGGCGATCGCTACCTTCTTTGCCTCGGTAGCCGCTTTCGCCGTGACGAGACTCGAACGCGCGAGCTTGAAGCCGGCGTTGGAGCTTTTCTTCATTTCGCCGATGATCGTTCCCCAATTCGTTGTCGCGCTGGCTCTCTATTTCATCTTCATCAAGCTTGGTTTGGTTGGAAGCGCCCTCCCCTATATCGTCTGCTACGGCGTCTTTGCATTTCCCTATGTTTTCTTGGTGATGCACGCGGCGTTCCAGCGATTTGACAGCTCCGTCATTCACGCGGCTGCAAACCTTGGCGCGAGAACCCATACGATCTGGCGCAAGGTAGTCATACCCCTGCTACTGCCATCGTTCGTCAGCGCTGCAGGCTTCGCATTCCTGACGGCATTCGACGATCTCGTCGTAGCCTTGTTCTTCAGCAGCGCCGGTAAGTACACTTTGCCCATGCGCATGTGGGCCGACATCAAGAATGAGATAAGTCCACAAATTGCCGCTGTCGCCGTCGTGTTTTTCGCCGCCGCTCTAATTTCGATTTCGGCCGCAAAGCTGGCCGGCATGCTCGTCGGGCTGGGTAAATCAAGGCGTTCAATTTCGTCAGGTTTCCCCGTGTCGGCCGTCAACACAGGCCAATTCGAAGGAACGCTTCCCCATCGCACTGGAGAGAGAAATGCAATTTGAAAAGTTAGAGTACCGGCGGCGTGTGGAACGGCTGCGCGAGGAAATGCTATCGCGTAAGCTGGATGCCGTGATCTTGGATGACTGTGAAGCTACATCGTATTTCTTTGGGTACGACACCTCGTTGTCGTTTTACCGAGCGGGCGTGATAACAGCCTCCGGAGATGCGTTTTTTGTCCTCCGTTCCCTGGATAGCGGGCCGCTGCGGGAACGCTCCTGGGTAAGCGACATAGTTGAGCATCCCGATTGGGAAGACCCGGTGACACTGCTGGTCGAAAAGATCCGAAGCACGGGGCTCGGTGCCGCGAGAATTGGTATCGACTTCGCCAGCCATGCCCTGACTGTGAAAACCTACCAACGCCTACAAGACGCGCTGCCGGATGTTCAGTTCTGCGATCTCGACAATCTTCCGTGGAAGATGCGGCTTTTGAAGTCGCCCGCCGAGATCGAGAAAACACGCCGGGCCTGTGAAATTGGCGACCAAACGATACTCGACATTGTCGAGAAAGCTCGTCCTGGCATGACCGAGCGCGATCTGGCCGGGATTGCTGGAGATGTATACATCCGGATGGGTGGAGATCCAGGCCATCCAGGAATCTTCGGGGTTCGTCAAAGCGGAGACTTGGATGGTCTGCACGGCTACCTTCACGATGATCGCTTTCGAGGTGACGAGATTCTTCATCTGGAGATCAATCCACGATTTGGTGGGTACGGAGCGCGCATGATGCGAACCCTCGCTCTGGGTGAGCCGCCGAAGGACGTGGCTTCGGTTGTGGAAATGATGATCAAACTGCAGGATCAGCAACTTGATGCGATGACGCCTGGCGCTCTCGCGAGTGACGTCGATCGCATCGTGCGGGAAGGAGCGACACGGGCCGGCCTTCGAACCGACTACACGAACGTGACCGGCTACACGATGGGCTACTATCCCGACTACATGATCCGCGCCAGCGACTTCACCCGAGTTTTCTTGCCCACATCGAACTGGGTACTCGAAGAGGGTATGGTGTTCCACATGTACATGGCGGCCTCCGGCGTTGGCCTCAGCGAAACCGTTTTGGTCGGACCGGACGGGTGCGAGCGTCTCACCAAAATTGAGAGGCGGCTCTTTACGAAGGCGTTCGCCTAGCTGGCAATCTGCGATATTAACTAGGACACGCAACCATATTCGCAACTGAGCCGCGTTGTACGCTCGGTCACGGAAAACGAGTTCTGATTTCAGCAGGATTGATTTTTCGACGTGGAATACCGTAGGGAGACGAATGCAGAGCACTTGCCTTAGTGGCCGGGTGCTCTGCGCCATTAACGCGAACTTTACGCGGCTTGCCTCATCGGAGCGTTCTCCGGAATAATCCCCGCTTCCTTGAGATCCGCCCAGAGTTGGGCCGGAATCTTGGTGCCAGATGACGTGAGGTTTTCCCTGACTTCTGCAACGTTTTGTGCTCCCAGCACGACGGTAGCGACGGCCGGGTGCATCAGTACAAACTCGATAGCAACTGAGCTCAGCGGAACCCTGTGCTTCTGGCAAATATCCTCGATCCTGCGAACCTTGTTGACCACGTTTTCGGGTACGGCCCCGTAGTCGTAAGTTGCGCCCTTCCCTTTGACGCCGGTGGCAAGAATGCCCGAGTTGAAGACGCCGCCAGCAATCACCGACACGTTCCGTTCCTGAAGTTCAGCAAACGCGCCTTCCAAGGGGGCTTGATTTAGCAAAGTGTATCGTCCTGCAATCAGTGCGCAGTCGATGTTGAACTCGCGCGCGACCGTGACAACGGATTCTGTCTCGTTCACGCCCAATCCCACGGCCGACACGGCTCCGCTACTCCGGAGTTCGTCGAGCGCCTTGTAACCACTTTTTCTGATTTGCTCCCAGTAGATATCGGCCTGATCACCGTGCCATGCCCGGCCGAGATCGTGGACAAGAAGAACGTCGATATAATCGAGCGCCAGCCGAACTTGGCTGTCTTCGAAGGAGCGCATAATACCGTCGTAGGTGTAGTCGTAGGTATCGAGGAAAGGAAGCGGCTCGACCCATTCAATGCCATACACGGTGTCAAGTTTTTTGACCTTGCTTGCTGCCTTAAGTACGCGACCGACTTTAGTGCTGACGACGACATCCTGGCGAATTCCGAGTTCTCGGAGCGCGTGACCGAGATAATATTCGGCCTTACCGAACCCATACATGGGCGCGCAGTCGAAATACTTTACGCCACCGTCGTATGCAGCTTTTATCACGGCCTCAAAGTCGGAGTACGAAGCCTTCGCTTTGAACCCAGCCAGGGGCACCGTTCCGAATCCAACCGACGTCACCGCGACTTCGGATTTTCCAAGTTGGCGGGTTGGGTACTTGTTTTGCGTTGAGTCAGTCATTCTCTAGCCTCCCACGGCAATGCATCTGCATGGACGAAAGTGGGACAAGCGAGACCAAGGCGTCCACAACAACGAGTTGTCGCGGGAGGGATAGCGCCGAGCGCAAACTGCGGCACCATTCAATCCTCAGCGGATGGCCTGTGATCATCCCACCTACGGATTGACAGATTGTACGATTGGCTGTCAAGGCAAATGTAATGATCGATACACCTTTGTGAATTTTGTTTCCAATTGCAATGCGGACACGCACAATCCGAGTGTCAGCAATCCACCGCCAACCATCTTTAAAGATCGATACAGATCGATTATGTAGAGAAACGAGACTCGATCGTCGCTTGCGTTCGAGTTTGGAAACTTGGAGTTACGAATGATCCCGCAGCATCAGAGCAAAGGGAAACCGAGGACGTTTGACCGCGAAGCGGTGCTGAAAAAGGCGCTTACGGTGTTCTGGAAGCGCGGCTACGAGCCGGCTTCCATGTCCGAGCTCTGCGAGGCAATGGAAATCAACCCCCCCAGTCTCTATGCTGCCTTCGGGAACAAGGCACAGCTTTTTATGGAAGCTGTGAACCACTACGAAAACGTCTACTGGAACGACGCTTGGCAACGGCTTGAAGACGCACCTGACGTTCGAACGGCGATGGTTGGATTTTTCCAGGACGCTGCTCAGATACTGACTTCGCAAGACGCGCCCTGTGGCTGCATGGTGGTGCTCGGTGCCGCGAACGTTTCGAGAGAATCCCAGGACGTTAATGATGCCCTGAAAGCACTGAGGGAAGAAGGTAAGGACTGCTTTCTCGCTAGGCTGAAACAGGGTGTGGCGGACGGTGACCTTCCGGTGGATACGGATGTCGATACCCTCGCATCAACATTGAACACCTTATTCCACGGTATGTCGATCCAAGCGAGAGATGGGGTTTCCCAGGCAGAACTCCAGCGCGTCGTGACGATTGCCATGACCCTCATCCCGACCCCTGTGGCGTCCCCCAAGCGGCGTCGCGCTTAAACGTCGCCCCAAACATCAAAACGCAAGATAGCAGACGTCGTCGCCGCGCTTCCGTCACGTTTGGCGTTGGTCCGGTGGACGTCCCTAGTTTCCCATCCTGTTTGACGGATCGAAAAAGGGAAAGTATCGTCGCCTGTAGTGATCGCTACGCTCATCTTCCGTCGTACAGCGGCGATCTATAGCACGGGAATGTAGATTGGTGGGCCCATGGGAATCTTTGACGCTGCGTTCGACCCAGATAGAGACACTGCGCTCGTCACTGGGGCCGGAAACGGAATCGGGCGGGCGATCGCCCAAGCTCTCGTTGGCGAAGGTGTGCGGACCGTGTTCGCTGACATCGCAGAAGAAAAGGTGCAGGCCGCCATCGCTTCCTCTCCGCGGCCCGACCTCGGTATGAGCTGGACCGGGGATCTCGCGGTACGTGCCAATCGCGATTCCCTGTTGGCATATTCGCGAGCCACGCTAGGACGACCCATCACGCATTTTGTACACAGCGCGTCACCACCGCGCCGGGAGCAGGACCACGCGCTGTCCGTCACCGAAGCGACATGGGACGAGATGCGAGGAGTGAATGTTGACGCGGGATTTCATCTATCGCGCGAATTAGCGCTAGACCTCATAAAGAGCCGGCAGCCTGGTTCGTTTCTGATTCTGACTTCTCTACACGCGGCGACGCCTCGAAACCTTCCCCACTACAGCACCTCGAAAGCAGCATTGAGCATCTTGGTGAAGGAACTTGCGAAAAGCTTCGGCCAGTTCGGCATCCGCGTAAACGCGCTCGTTCCTGGCGCCATCGCCGCAGGAGGATTTGTCGCGGATGAGGCGCTAGTCAGGCACATTCCTCTTGGGCGTCTGGGTGAAGGCCATGACTTGGCACCGATGGCCCTCGCCATCCTATCAAGCAAGGTTTCGCCGTACGCGACGGGCGCTGCCTTCGTGGTCGACGGTGGCTTGTCGCTAACAAACTGGTTCGAGCCTCCCGCATTGGATGTCCTCTGAGACGGCAGGGTCCGTCCCTCGAACCGCCGGGGTGGGTGTTGCCGCGAGTATGGTTGGCCTCATTCTCTCGATGTTGATCATGTTGTTTGAGGTAACGCAGCTCTTTCTTCATTTTCTCCGTGCGCCCAAGGCCGGCGTTCCTGTCGTCCAGACGACCGGCAGCCCGGCTACCTGGGTATCGGCCGGCGATATCCTTGGCGGTCATTATTCTGATTACGTTCGTCGAGGTCGTTGTGCTCGTGTTCAGCCTTTGGCTGCTGTTTCGCGCTTCGGCCTCTTCCACAGAATATCCTCACCCTTACTATCCGGAGTGAAACGCCTTTCGAGCGACAGCGGCCAGACAAAGCGCAATGTAATCGTTTCCTGCGATGGCGAGCGCTGACTGCGGGATGGTCGCGACGCCGTTTCGGCCGATCAGGCGCCATTCTCAGGATACCGAACGTAGAAACCAGCCACGCCGCATACCCTAAGTCGGGTTGCACGATACTAGTCGGCCGTGAAGAACTCGGAAGCTGCTGATTAGACATAGGAATCGAAGAATCTGCAGATCTTCTA
>Ga0209051_1000604_pt1 | contig 41873 bp, 38 predicted proteins | sample AraplaCvi_mMS_r2_2_FD_184286 | JGI IMG/M metagenome (GOLD analysis project Ga0209051, IMG submission 184286) | Arabidopsis root microbial communities from North Carolina, USA - plate scrape MF_Cvi_mMS_r2 (SPAdes) (version 2) | ecosystem: Host-associated > Plants > Roots > Endosphere | place...
TCGCGCCATTGCCGGGGCATCCATCGGCGCGGTCGTGGCACATCGAAGAGGCTAGTTCGCTATACAAAAATCGCTTGATTGCTTCAAACCACCGATAATTCAAGCGCCGGTCTGATACTGGCCTGCCCTGCCAAGGAGAAACATCACGCCCGACTGGCCAGCCAAAGCATACCCTGAGCAGATGCCCTTTGATAAACCCGGCGCTATAAGCCCTTGCAAGCCTGTTTCCACTCGGTTGTTACGTCTGCGCCTAAGCGGTTTGACCCGGCGCCGGCTGCCAACAATTAGGGGATCTGTCCAGTCTGGAGATTTGCAGCAAAGCGCCTCATATCTTCCACTTGGTTCAACGCCAGGCTTTCATCACAAATCTGCCGAGCCCTTGCGTGGCCTGCCACCGGTGCAATCAAATCAAAAGCTTTGTCTGAAACCTCTTGCTTGGTCATCGGGTTGTCAGATGTTCCCCTTACGGCATCGATCCTGATTTCTCGACTCTCTCCGCTTTTGAACTTGAAAGTCACAATGGTTCGTCGCTTGGGAAGATCCCTTTCAAGATCATCATCATAGATGAGGTTTATTTTGCTGCGCTCCTGCAAAACCATGGGATCGTTCATCAGCGCCACGTTGTGGCACATATCGAACGTAAGCTGACGCCGAACGAGCAGAACAGCGAGCAGATGCTGCAAGCAAACTTCCGGCATTTGCCTGTTGTCGACGACTTTCGCCTCCCGAGTGCCTACGCGGACGTCGATTGCGGCAATTTGATCCCTGTCGCCCCCGGATTCGAGGAATTCGACGATAGCGTCAAGTGGCGCCTGCACGGGAGAACCTACGGACCATTTCTTGATATTCGAATGCATCATCGCATAACGTTGGCCGAGCGCTGCAGTCAGTTCATCGCGACTGCCATCTGGTGAATAGGCCTCGAAATAATTATCGGGGCCTTCAAATACGTTCGCTACCCCCGTAAAACCCGCCTGCACCATAAGGGCAGCAGAAACCCCGTTGCGCGCAGGCATGCCCCCGAAGACGAATGCTTTTTCAATGTGATCGGGGTCTCGCTGCCAACTGGCGATCCCGGATGATTGTTGAGCGGCATAGGACAGGACGTAGCGCATCTGGATTTCGTCAAGCCGACACAAGGCCGCCGCAGCGGCCGCCGCGCCAAATGCGGCTGCCACTGCATGCGTCGCCTTATGGCCTTCGACATAGAATTTTCGGATGGTAAGCGCCTGGGTGACGCGCGTGCCAATGTCATACCCCAAGGCGACTGCGGTCAGGAAATCCCTTCCATTGGCCCCTACCCGTTCGGCGACGGCAAGAGCTGCCGGCACGACACCGCATCCCGGGTGCGACAATGACGGTGCGTGGGAATCGTCCGTCTCGTCAGCATGGGCCAGCATACCATTGGCCCATGCTGCATTGATTGCGCTCGTGCGAATTGCGCTGCCGGCGACCGATGCCTCACCGCGCTCTGACAGCGTTGCGATGAAATGCCGAGCGGCCAACCCCGGCCGCAGCAGGCTGCCAGACATCATCGCAGCGATCGTGTCCAGGACATGGTGACCGGTCTTTTCCGTGACTTCGTTTGGCAATCCGCGCTCAAGGGCGCTCGCCATGTAGTTCGCCAGCCGCTCTGTGAGCGCCGTTTCATGAAGCGTTGTCATATCGAAATCCAAGGAGACTGTTACAGAACGACCTGAAGATTCACTTTTGAGGGGGAAGGCCCTGCCGGTGACTTTCCGTGTCCGAGATAGTGCGCTTCGATTTCCGGGTCGCGTGCGAGCTGTTCACTTGGACCTTCATGGACCAGACGGCCGCTCTCGATCACATAGGCATACTGACTGACCGCGAGCGCCATGCGTGCGTTTTGTTCGATCAACAGGATAGTCAGACCACCCTTGTTCAATTCAACGAGCGCATCGAAAACCTGCTTCGCAACCAACGGGGCAAGTCCCAAGCTGGGCTCGTCAAGCATCAGCAATTGTGGTCGGCCCATGAGCGCCCGGCCGATCGCTAGCATCTGCTGTTGACCGCCAGACAGAGACCCTGCTTCCTGCTGTTTGCGTTCCTGAAGAATTGGGAAGAGGCGAAAGATCTGCGCGAGCGTTTCCGCGTCATCGTCCCTTGATGGGCGCGTTCCCAACGCATGTGTGCCCAATAGCAAATTCTCTTCCACAGTCATCAGTCCAAACACCTGACGGCCTTCGGGAACGTGGAGAATACCCTGTCGGGAGATCAGATGCGGTTTCAATCCGACGATCTCGGCGCCGTTAAGTTTGATGGATCCTTCCTGGATATTTACCAGCCCTGAGATTGCCTTGAGCAACGTCGACTTTCCGGCCCCGTTCGGGCCGATAAGGGTGGCAATCTGGCCTTTTTGGATCGTCAGCGAGGCGTCCGAAACGACGCGAAGGGAACCGTAGCCTGCGCAAATGTTTGATATATCAAGCATCATATTTCTCCGGTCCCAAATACGCCTCGATAACCTGCGGATTGGACATAACCTCGTTGGGGCTACCCTTTGCAATCATCTTGCCGGCGTTAAGCACGCACAACCTGTCGCTGATGGCGTTGACGAAGCGCATGTTGTGTTCGATGAGCAAAACCGCGAGCCCGTCATTTGCAAGTTCCCGGAAAAGAATGCCAAGGTCGTGCGCTTCGGTGTCGTTCATTCCTGCAACCGGCTCGTCAAGCAGAAGAACGCCCGGTGAGGAAGCCAATGCACGCATCATTTCGACACGTCTTTGATGACCGTAGGACAGACTGCCAGCGGGCTGCTGAGCAAAGCGTTGCATATGAAATCGTTTGAGGAGGCTATGTGCCTTTTCCTCAAATTCGGCCTGTTCACGCCAAACCGATGGCAGGCCAAACATATTGGCGAGCATGGAAGTCCTCCCCTGCCGATGGAACCCAATGAGGACGTTTTCAAGCACGGTTGAATGTTTCAGCAATCGGATGTTTTGGAATGTCCGTGCTATCCCCAGTCGGGCAACGTTGACAGCGGTCTCCTGGGTGATGTCTTTCCCATCAAGACTGATCTCGCCGGAACTTGCCTTGAGCATGCCAGTAATCAGGTTGACGACGGTCGTTTTGCCGGCGCCATTGGGTCCGATAAGCCCGACGATCTCTCCGCTTGAAACATCGACGCTCAATTCCGAAACAGCTTGCAGGCCGCCAAATCGCTTTGCAATTTTGTCTAGTGATAGGTGGGTCATCAGCTGCTCCTTGGCTGCGGCTGCAAGACGAGATGGCGAGCGGATCTCGAAACTTTGATGCGGTTAAGAACTGTATCGACGATGCCGTCGGGCAGGTACACCATGACGAAAATCAGGATGCCGCCCTGCAGGAAAAAGCGCTGTGCAGCCAATGGGCGGGCGAGTTCCGGCAAGATAGTCAAGATGGTGGCGCCGATGATCGGTCCTGCGACCGAAACTCGTCCCCCGAGAACCACAGCTGCCAATACCGGCACCACCATGATGTAACCAAACTGCTCGGGAACGATGCTGTAAGTGTTGAAGGCGAGCAGCGCACCGGCAAGACCGCCGATCGTTCCGGAAATTGCGAACGCGAATGCGTGATATTTCCGGACGTTGACCCCAAGGGAAACGGCAACCGTTTCATCCTGACGGATGGCGTCAAAGGCACGTCCGATGCCGGAACGTGAAATCGTCACGATGAGAATGGTCACGAGGACCAGCGCGACGAGCAGCCCCAGCGGTCCCACGACTTTTGGGATGCCATTAATTCCCATCGCGCCCTGTGTAATAGGCTCGGCGTAAAGAGCCATGGCGCATACAACCTCGCCGAAGGCGGTCGTCGCAATTGCTTGAAACGTTCCTCTCAACAAGGCCAGTGGAATTGATAGCACAATCCCGGCAATCAACCCGACGAGCGCCGCCGCAGCAATCCCCATATATGGTGACACCCCATACTGGGTGACCAGAACGGCTGCGCTATAGGCACCAAGACAGGCATATCCCGCCGTCGCAACGGAGAATACGCCCGCCCGCAGCACTGTGTATTGGCTAAGTGCCAACAGGCACTGGATCATCGCTAGTTCTGCAAGCGGCAGAAACGCATGAAGCAAACTTGTCATTGGCGGACCACCCGTGCGTCGCGTCGCATTCCCGGAAAGAAGCCAGTCGGTTTGACCAACAGGATTATGAAAAGTGCGGTAAAGAGGACTGCGTCGCTCAATTCCGAGGAGAGATAGGATACTGCTAAGGTCTGGATAATCCCCAGGAGGAGACCAGCGATAATTGCTCCGCGAACGCTGCCCAGTCCACCAAGGATAATGACGACGAATGCCTTGAGAAGGATTGGCTCGCCCATCAAGAAGCTAACGGAATTGAACGCGAGGCCGACGAGTACGCCCGCAGCGCCAGCAAGCGCGCCGGATATGAAGAATGTCTGGAGATATACCCCCAATGGATTGATGCCGACGAGCGATGCGGTCGTCTCGCTCAGTGCTACGGCTCTCATTTGCCGACCGAAGGACGTCTTAAAGTACCATCCCATCAGCAAGACCGCAGCAGCGGTAAAGGCCAGGATTGTCAGCTGTAGAAGCGACATCCGGATTGAAAGGAAATGGATTGTTACAGCCGGAAACGTGCCGAAGGGATAACCCATAATCTGCGCGCTTGTCAGTTGCTGCGCGATATTCAGGAGTATGAGGTTGGCACCGATGCTCGAAACGAGCGGACCAAACTCATCGGTCCGTTTGCGCAGTGGCCGGAAGGCCACAAAGTCCAGGCCGATGCCCAAGACCCCACCGGCCAGAGCGCCGACGAGGAGGGCCACGGGGAACGGTAGGCCAAGCGCCGTCACGACGTAAAGCCCGGCCATGCCGCCCCACATGAATAGTGATGCATGTGCAAGGTTGAGTACATGATGAACACCAAACACCAGTGTCATACCGAGCGCAAACAGCGCGTAGGTACCACCGACGACGATGCCGTCGAAGATTTGCTGAGTCAGCATTTTCTGCTCCTCGGTTCCCGGGTCGGGTTTACGGATTAGGCGGCCGGGAGCAGGCGGTCATGCTTTTCCCAATCAAGACGCACGCTGTCATTTATCTGAACCTCCCAGTTCAAGCATTCCGTTAAACGGAATAACTTTCCTCATTTTGAGATTAGGCGCTTGTCATCTGTTTGTCAAGTAAACTCGAGATGGGCCATGGCGACGATTTAAACTTACAGCTCCGTGCCGGCGAAGAATGCATGCCTGCTGCAACAGTCAAAGAAACGGAACAAGGCGCGCAACATTGGCAATGCCGACGCCGCCTCGCTAGAACATGCCTCACCGCACAAAAGATAGACTATTGTGAGCTCGAGGGTGTTTCACCCTTGAGCGTTCATTGCCATCCTTCCCGTCAACACCAAATGATGCGGAAGGCCGAAGGTTATCTGGAGGTGACTGCCATGGCACTGAGGAAGTTGTCCGAGCCGAAATCCAGGACGTCGGGCCGCCGACCGCGTTCTGTCCTACCGGCATCTGCCGCGTAGAAATGAGTGGAGAAGATGGCAAGGGCACCTTCGTCATCACAGTGAAGGCTTGCGATATCAACGGTCGCAGGCGGAGCATCATTGGCCTCGTCACAGGCGGTGAAGGGGCGATGCGAAGTGTGATCGCAAGATACTAAGGTTCGTACGCCCACTCAACTTTCAACAGCAGTATGTCGGGCATAACGGACGCCCCACGTCAGCTCATTTTCTTTCCAAGTGTCAGTTTTTGATCCCAATCACTCGGCCAAATGACCCAGTGCGGCCTTCGCGGCGTTGCGAATGTGTTCTCGGCAAGCCTTGGCAGCAGCTTCGGCGTCATCTTCGTTGATTGCTTTGGCAATAGCCTGAATTTCTGCCAATGATGATGCTGCTCTTTCGGGGCTGCCCAGCGACACTCGCCTCAGAAGGCTGACACGCGCCTGCATCGTTTTCAGCGTTTCGGAGATGATGTCGTTATGAGCGCCCAAAAAAATGGCGCTGTAAAACAGATCTTTCGCAGCCAGAATTGCCTGCACTTCATTCGATTCATAAGCGATCGTAACGGCGACCAAAGCCTCCCTCAGCTTCTGACGCTCTTCCGAGCTGGCCCGTTCCACAAAAAGGGAAGTTGCAAGCGCCTCGAGTGCTTCTCGCACCTCGTAAATATTCCTCGCTTGCTCATCGGTCATTACGGCGACGATCGGCCCTTTATTCGGGACTACCTGGACGAGGCCTTCCGTCTCAAGTTGCCGCAACGCTTCTCGAACGGACGTGCGGCTTGCACCGGTGAGTTCGCAGAGTTCCTTCTCTCCCAACCGATCGCCAGGTTTGAACCTGCCACTTAAAATCGCAGATCGAAACGATGCCGCCACCTGCTGACGGACAGGTGCGGCGACGCTCACCACCCGCATTTCTGGTTCAGACATCAGTTGCTCTACCCGAGACAGACCTAAGAGTGCGACCATTTCCGCCCTCAAGTTTCATTAGTGCGTCACTCTTGCACCGGTCAATACCGTTACAGCGGAGATCCCACAGTATCGTCTTGCCAACGGCTCATCCTTCGCGATCGGCTTGCTCAAGCGCCACCCCGATTGAAAGGCCCCCATCTACCAATATCGCTTGGCCCGTTATTCCCGCCGCTTCGCGGGAGCACAGAAATTCAACCGTTGCAGCAACTTCAGTTTCGGTTACGAATCGTCCTATTGGTGTGGCCTTTGTCCAAGCCTGCCGAGATCGGTCGTCATGAACACGTCTGGATGCCGCCGTGTCGACCGGGCCAGGACAAACGGCGTTCACGGTCACGCCGTGAGCACCAAGTTCCATCGCCATCGTGCGGGTCAGGGAGATGATGCCAGCCTTCGATGCAGCATATGCACCGCGGCGTACAAAACCCGTGACGCCGGTGACGGATGCGATGTTGACGATGCGGCCTGAAGTGCCTCTCAACAGCAGCGCGCCGAAGATTTGGCTGGCGAGGAAGCATCCCGTCAGATTGGTTGCGATAACTTTTTCCCAGTCCTCTTGGCGGTAGTCCATGACGCGTGAGAGGAGCGCGATGCCAACATTATTGACTAAAATGCGAGGCCGCGCTTTGCGCTTTTCAAGATCGTCGGCGATCTGTCGCAGAACTGTTGCATCCGTTGCGTCAGCAGTAAAGGTGACGATTTTCGATCTTTCGGTTTCGTCCCGCAAACGTTCCAGAGCGCCGCCATCGACATCGATTGCCGCAATCATGTAGCCAGCCTTCGCTAATCGCTTTGAAATGGCTTTGCCCAAGCCGCTTCCAGCGCCGCTTACGATTGCTGTATCAGGTTCATGGTCGGTCATCCGTTGATATCCGTCTCGTGATGGGAAGTCACCATTGCGCTTTAGCCGTTACGGGATCGAGAGAAGTTCGTCCAGCGAAGCGGTGAAGACGGCAAAGCTTTCGATATGCATCATGTGAGATGCCCCCGGCAGCAGCCTGAAGGTCGCCCCAGGGATACAGGCAGCAAGTTTTTCGACCATCGCTGGCGGCACTGCAACATCCATTTCGCCTGCGATGCATACCGTTGAAACGTCCAGGGATGACACAGCCGAACTGTTGTCAAGTTTGGAAATTGCAGCCCAGGCTGATGCCCATGAGCGCGGATCATCGCTGAGCAGTCTGTCTCTCACCGCGCCGGCCAGCCCTCTGGCGATGAAGTCCGCGCTGAACCAACGCGAGAGCGTCTCGTCGGCCACGTTAGCCATCCCGCCTTCTAAGGCGCGAGAGCCTCGCATCGCGATAGCGGAACGGTTCTCATCTGCAAAGCTCGCAGGGCATCCGCACAGGATCAATTTGCCGACGTCGTCTGGATATGCGACTGCAAGGCATTGGGCGATCATTCCGCCAAAAGACAATCCGACGATGGCTGCCTTGCGTAGGCCCAGCGTGGTCATAAGATCATGCACAGCGTCTGCGTAGTCGAAGATTGACGTGCGCTCAGAGTGCGGGGAGCTTCCGTGCCCAGGCAGATCAATAATATACGAGCGAAAGCGCTCAGCGAGCGCTAGTGCAACCGGGCGCCAAAAGGATCCATCAAGGCCGACGGGGTGAAGGAAGACAATTGCTTGCCCCTGCCCTATCGCCTCGTAATGGAGATCTGAGGACCCCAGTTTATCTTTCCCTGTCCGCAGGGACGTTGCGTTAGCTTTCCCGTCCATTGGAAAGCTCTTCGCCTGCCTCTGCAAACGCTGCTCGCACTACTCGCATGGCGTCCAGTGCGGCGGGTCCCCCGCAATAAAACAGACATTGCAGTACCACTTCCACAATTTCCTGCTTCGTGCAGCCATTCCGTAATGCCCCCAGCACATGCTGATGCAATTCATGCGGGCGGTTAAGCGCAATAAGCGTGCCAAGATTGACCAAGCTTCGAATGTTTCGCGCCAAGCCGGGCCGCTGCCAGATCGTGCCCCAGCAATATTCAGTGACCAATGTCTGGAGTGGGAGGCTTAGATCGTCGGTCCCGGCAAGGGAACGCTCGACATAGTCGGCGCCCAGCACTGTTTTGCGCATTTCGAGACCACGTTCAAAGAGCGAAGACGTTTCCATTCCACATTCCTTTATGTCGGCAGTGCGATCGAAGTTTCGGCTCAACTGCGACGGGAGTTACCGGAAAATCCGCTTGCGGTCAATTCCAGTAATATGACATTATGGTATTACGAGAATATTAGACGGTTTGAAATCAGCTGATGTTCGCTGGATGATTGGAGGAGAACAGGCATGCCAACTATCGACATCGATGGAATCGAAATTTTCTATGCCGAACAGGGAATGGGCGACACCTTGGTTTTGCTTCCCGGTCTCGGGTTCGATCACCGCTACTATAGGTTCGCCGTGCCGCTGTTTGCGCCGCACTACCGGGTAATCTCGTTCGACCCGCGCGGCATTGGTGCATCAGAGAAGGTCGACGACAATTACACGGTTGAGATCTGGGCCTCCGACTTTGTAAAGGCAATTGCAAAGATTTCTGAAAAACCAGTCCATCTTCTGGGTACATCGCTTGGCGGATCGATGGCGATGGCCGTTGCCGAGACAGCTCCCGAGCTGCTCCGCTCGCTGACAATCGTAGGCTCATTCAGCGAACTCGACCGTGCAGCGGAAATAAACTTCTCACTTCGCTCCAAGCTGATCGCGCGCCTCGGACTAAGCGAAGAGGTTGCGACCTATATGGGTCTTTGGACCATGTCACGTTCGTTCATCAACTCGGATCAGGGATATGAGCAAATGAAGCAGAACCTCGCGCTCATCACGCGAAACGATCCGGTGCTCTATAAGAAGTTCGTTGACTCGGTTCTTGCATGGGGCCGCTGCCTACCAGGCCAAGAAAATGAACCAAAGTTTACGGCCAAGCTATCCAACATCAAAACGCCGACCCTCGTCATAGGCTCTGGTAATGATCATCTCATTCCGCTCAGTCTGTCTGAGAAGATCGCGTCACATATCCCCGGTGCGGAGCTATTTGTGATGCAGGAAGGCGGGCACATCCCCTTCATCGAAAAACCCCATGATGCTTGTGCCGCCGTGCTAGAGTTCCTCGAAAAGCACTAGATCCGCGTGGTGCGTAATTGGTTTCCAGTCTATGGAACTTGGTCTCGCGCGCCTTAAAGGCGCGATCGTGGTTTCACAGAGCGTTTGACGTCTGCCACAGCCGATCTGACACCGAATCGGATTGGCTGCCTGGCCTCGTCCGGAAGGCGGCGGCCGCGCAGCCAGCGCCCCGGCGGGTTGTCGACGCCCAAATCGTGGTCAACTTGAGGTCCGCGGTCTCATTCCTACGAGTAGTCCTGGCTTCTGACGTTTAACTTTACGTTCGAGGACGTCGATATCAGTGCGGTCGAACCCGTGTTGGAACGTGGCCAGCTGGATCGTGTCACGATTCGAAAATGAGCGAGCTTGCGATTGTGACAGCGTTCCTTTTTGCAGTAGCGTCATTGGCAATGGGCAGCAATCAATATCAAAGTTGTGATTTGGTCTGGGTTTGGCGAGAAGCGGAGGTCACTTAGCGAAGGGTTCGCTTAAGTCCTCGTGTGTGCGGGTGAGATCGCGCACGAGACGATCGACATGCTTCGCATGCGCCAGCATCTTGGAGAAGCTCGTCTTGGCGGCATCAGCGTCTGGCAATGGTCGATTGAGCCATCGATAGCCAGCCTGAGCTTCAAGCAAGAGAGCTGTTAGGGAGAGGTTGATATCGTGAACGCTCTGGCTCAATCCATCCGGCGCTCGCAGATGCTCTGGACGGGCCTCGCGAAAGTCGTCGTATGGCGACGTCTCTTCGAAAGATTTTTTCTGGTCCATTGTATCCTGTTTGGTCATTGAAGCTATTCCCGCAGCGCTCGAAATGTCCATCTTTCTCAGCACCGACCAAGTCTTCGTTATCCCGTCGCGGGTTCTCCGATATGTCCTTTGCCCGCAGACCAACAAGCGTGGTCGGCGGGCGTTCGCACGTATTATTTTCTTCCCCGATGGCGTACACCACTGCGTTGCGTCGGCATCTTGCTGGTGCCTTAAAGGTCTCCCTTGCAGTTCCTATCGACATCCACGAAGTCAGGCAGTTCAGCGAAGCGATCCATTATAGGCGCATAAACTCATATTTGGACGGCGTCGTAACTCCTTAGGCACTGTAATAAACTGTCATATCAACGTCCATAATGCAGCTGCGCTGACGCCACCAAGGCAACTTCTTTCGACGCCCGGGACGATGTAAACCGAGGCTTCCTCGCAGATAATGCTCAGGCTCCTACGAGATCTCTTCCGTGACGAATTAAACGTCACAAGGGACGTCTGCTCAAGATTGGGAACGGGGCGAATTTGTCCCCTCTCTGTAGCCAGCATGTTTGCAAACTGGCCCCAGGGCATCATCTGGCAGCGGCATCTGTTCCTCGTTATATGGTTGAAAACTATATTCGTTTCACGAAAAAAGCGTTTTCGATGCTCCTGCCGTCAAAAGTAAGACGCGGCGTAAAATCCTCTCGAGGCTGCACGGTGGTTACAAGAGCGCAACGTCTCGATCCGGCACGTGCATTGACGCGTCAAATATTGTTGACTATCGTCTATTTATAGAAACGTTAGAGCTCGGTGATGAGATGTTCCCCCCATACGCGGCCTTAGAGCAGGACCAGAAAAACAACGATTGCGGTGACAGTGCTCGACGGCTGCGCACGCAAAAAGCCGTCAGGAACTGGTTGGTTTCTGAGCTTGCCGTTCAGTCACGCGTCTGCAAGGGAACGATTAGCAAAACCGAAAGAGGTGATGCAAGCCCGACGGCCGTTGGCCTTATGACATTCAGGGTTACGCTGGCCGGCTTTCTCCTGAAGGCTGAAAACGCTGGCGACCCCGGTAACGCGTTACGGCGAACAACCTGGATGGGAGGATCCCACGAAGGGCTACAAGCGCCGTCAGATCGTCGTCAAAAGCAGCTAATCCGATCGACTTACGGCTATCGAATTTCCTCCAAACCGGAATCAAGTTTTCCGCAGCCGGGTCTGGTGCCCGCAAGCACTTGATCTGGGTCTAAACGCGGAGATCACCGATCCGGATCGGCGAGGACGCCCATCGCCTGACGGCCGGAGATAGCATCGGGATCAACGTCCTAGCCGACGTGTCCCTCGAGAACGACACGGGCGCGCCGTGCAACCAGCTTGTTGCGACGGCAGAATAAGAGCCAAGGAAATAACAATCAATGTCTTTTGAAATTGTGCAAGCCTGCAGCACTGCGCAAGTGCGGCAGGTCCAATCCCTCCTGCGCGAATATGTGTCTACCGGTATGGTTGATTTGAGTTCTCAGAATATCGATGCCGAGATCGCCGGGCTTCCCGGCGATTATAGTCCGCCCACTGGCGCGCTCTTCCTTGCAACGGACATAGACGGGAAGGCGGCAGGTTGCGTCGCCATCCATAGGTTGGGTCTGTTGAATGATGCGGAGATGAAGCGCCTTTTTGTGTCGCCCCGCTATCGAAGGTTCGGACTTGGTAAAGCACTTGTCAGCAGGGCGCTCGAGAGCGCCAAGCAAATGGGCTTCGATCGTCTGCTTCTCGATACTATGCCTGATATGACCGCTGCCATTGCCGCCTATGAGAGCATGGGCTTCCAGAAGATCGACCCGTACTGGGATAACGTCCTTCCTGTCGTCTATTATGGAAAAACATTGTGATCTCGCAACGAGGCTTAGCGTGTTTGTTATGATTGTCGAAACCTGTAAATTTGAGAGCCGGCTGTCGAAAAACAGGGCAGGCTCGTTGTCAATGTCGGCGGGCTTACGATCGGCTGTGCCGATGCGCGCTTCATAACGGCGCGGACCAAGCCGCGCCATTATGGCTCTCCAGAGCAGGGATCAGAAATCTTCCCACTCTTCGGTCTTCTTGGCGAGGTTTCCGTGAATGGCCGTTGAGGTTGGCGCGCGCATGACGTGGACCCTGGATGCACCCGGCCGGGCCATGGAGGTTTCGATGCGACGCAACGCCGATGCTTCAACGTTTGTCGCCTGATCAAGGCGGAACCTGTCCACCAGATCGCGTAGCTTGCTTGCTTCCTGTGCAAGCGAGGCCGCCGCCGCAGTCGTTTCCTCCACCATCGCCGCATTCTGTTGCGTGGTCTGGTCCATCTGGTTGACGGCCACGTTCACTTCCGAGAGGCCGGTTGACTGCTCGCGCGCGGAGGTCGCTATCGATTCCATGTGACTGTTGATGCGGCCAATATACTGGCTGATCGTTTCCAGTGCTTCACCCGTCTCGCGCACGAGCTTAACGCCGCCTTCGACTTCAGTGGTCGAGTTCTGGATGAGGCCCTTGATCTCTCTTGCAGCCTGGGCGGAGCGTTGTGCGAGTTCGCGCACCTCCTGAGCGACGACGGCAAAACCCTTGCCCGCTTCCCCTGCCCGTGCGGCTTCGACACCGGCGTTGAGTGCCAGCAGGTTGGTTTGGAAGGCAATCTCGTCGATGACACCGATGATGTTGGATATTTGTTGGCTCGACTGCTCGATGCGCTGCATTGCCTCCTCCGCATGCGAGACGACCCTTGCCGAGTCCGCCGCGCTCTTATTGGCGGCTTGGGCGATGTCACGCGCTTCGTTCGTCATTTTCGTCGAACTGGAAACATTGACAGTAATTTCATCCAAGGCGGCGGCCGTCTCTTCCAAAGAGGCGGCCTGCTGCTCTGTCCGTTTTGAAAGATCGCTGGCGCCCGACGATATTTCGCGAGTACCGGAATCCATGTTCGTGACGGCAACCATAACAGCGCCAACGGTTGAGTTTAACTGGTCGACTGTGGCGTTGAAGTCGGCGCGCAGGCCTTCGTATTCGGGGGCGAACTGTGCATCGATGCGGCACGTTAAGTCGCCATCAGCAAGTCTCTTCAAATTCGCCCCCAGCGAGCTCGTTGCGATACGAAGCTGCTCGGCGTCGCGGGCGGCACGCTGCTGTTCAGCTTCACGATTGCGATCAGCCTCGCTGCGATTGGAGGCAGCCTCATCTTCAAGCCGCTTGTTGGCAATTGAATTCTCTCGAAAGATCTCGACTGCCGCAGCCATCTCACCGATCTCGTCAGAGCGACCACCGAAAGGAACAGCGGTTTGATCATCGCCATCGGCTAGCCTTCGCATGGCGAGGGTGATCGCTTGAATGGGCTTGATCATCGAGCGAGACAGAAGCAGCAATGAAACAAGGATAATCGCGACCGTGGCGATAAGCCCGACGACAATACTCCAGAATGTCGTCTGCGCAGCACTGACCGAAGCGGCGGCACGTTCGTCAAGCAGTGACGCCTCGTCTTCGGCGATCTGATTTGCGATCGCCCGCACGACATCCATGTACTTCTTGCCGACACCCTGTTTGACCATGTCCACCGCCTGGTTGGCGGTCGCCTTGTCGCTCATGAGGCCGATCTCTTTGATAAGGGCGTTGTCATGCCAAGCTTTGACGGCAGAATCTAGATCCTCGAAGCGCTTCTGCTGGACGGGGTTGTCGGCTGTCAGCCTTTTCCCTTCTTCGAAGGCTTTTCTAAATTCTGCTTCGCCCGCCTTTTGTGGCTCGAGGAACCTGTCTTCGCCTGTCAGCAAGTAACCGCGTAGACCGGTTTCTTGATTGATCATGCCGGCGATCATGCGATCGACGGCGCTCAAGACCTGGTGGGTATGGTCGGTCCAGTGAGCAGCTTGCTTCTGCGTTTCGGAGGACATGATGCTTATAGCGTTGACGATCGCGCCAACAATCAGGATGGAAGCAAAAGCGATGACGAGCTTGGTCATCGTCTTGAGATTTGAAAAAGTGCTGAACATGCATGTCCCCCTCTAGATCTGGATCAACTTATGCTGATTGGCAGGGGACTGAACGTTGAACGAAGCGTGTTCTCGGCCCAATGTGGCTGCATATCTGCTACAAGTGATGGGAGAGCTTTGCGTAATATAATTAATCGAACCTGAACATATTCGAACTAAGTAAAACAACATTTCGTCATGAAAAGTCATATTTTCGTACGCTATACTACCTGTGGTGACAATAAGATCCCTTTGTGCTCACACCCTGCGTGCAGATGTCCTAGAAGTGGATGGTCTCATGAGGGCTACGGCCCACCGCGTCAACGCACCACCACTGTGCTTACATCAGCTATCAGATGATGGACGAGGCATCGCGCTACGCTAGAGCCCGATCATCCGTCCATGCACTTCGTTCGTTGCATGGACCAAGTATACGAGCCGCTTCACCATGCCCGTAAATTGTCAAATTGCAGGCACGAACGGTGCAAACTAGCATACGCCGGCTCTGGCGACTGCGCTGCGGGTGCGACACGCTTTGATAGCGCAGCCGGCTCGTCTGAGAAGCGAGGGTTTCATGCACGGCTCGTTGTCGTTCCTCCTGAAGAAACTGCACGCCGCAAGAGACAGCACCGATTTGCAGCCTCTCTTCCATGAGATCCGTGAGGTTTATTCTCTCGCCCACATCACCTACCTTTCCGCACCCAGCGGCGTAGAAGACCGCGTAGCCCCCATCTTCCATACGACCTATCCTGAAGAATGGACTTCCCTCTACGTCGATCGCAAGTTTTTCGACATAGACCCGGTGATCGCGGCATGCCGATCAAGCCTTCTGCCCGTCGATTGGTCCCGCTTGGACCAATCGCCTCCGGCGATCCGTCACTTTTTTGGGTTGGCGAAGTCATTTGGTGTTGGTCACCATGGAATAACTATACCAGTCAGGGGTGGAAAGGGAGAACGCAGCCTCTTTTCGGTAACATCTGATCTTCCCAGGCGCCAATGGCTAAGATTTAGACAAAGCCATCTGGGAGAACTGCATATTCTTTCCCAGCATGTTCACGAAGCCGTGTTTTCATTGTCAGCTTCGCGGACAGATGACGATAGACGGCCGCTTTCGAAGCGGGAACGTGATTGTCTTCAGCTACTGGCACGCGGCCTTCTTTCCAAGCAAATAGCTGCGCGCCTGCAGATATCGGAAAGCGCCGTCAGGCAGTACCTGCGCGCCGCAAGACTTAAGCTTAGGGCCTCCACCGTCTATCAGGCGGTTGCGTTGGCGAGTTACCTGGAACTGATCCAATTCTGAACAGCGCCGTGCGCGAGCACCAGCGCTGCTGTCATCGGTGCGCGCGTGTCGTCGATTTCCGCGATACCGTTGTAACCATAAATTGCGCTGTCAATCTGACGATATCGCCAGATTGAACCAGCCACTTCTTCGGGACACCTTGCTGTAACACGCTGATGGAAACAACGCGCCATTGGCCGCGACCAGCGTCGGCCTCCGAACCCCTGCTGCCCTCAACATTGTCGGGAAGGATTGCAAGATGATAGATCCGCACATCATTCAAGGCTGGCGAGGCGCACCGCGTCTGACCACTTTCGCCGCCTTCTTCGAGCAGACGGCCCGCGGTGAGGCAAACCTGCCCGACCTTGGAACGCCACAGCCGGATTTTCGTCTCCTCGACTTTGATGCTGATAGCGGGGCGTTTTGGGAGGCCCATCGGCGGCTTTGGGGTAATTTCGACTATCATTATTTTGCAAGCATTCCTTACCGGCTCGAGGAAGAATGCCGGCTCGCAACAGCCATTTTGAAATTTGCTTCTGACGCTTCGACGAAATTTGACAGGCCCGCAACGCTCTACACACTTGGGGCCGGGGCCGGCACGCTTGCACGCACACTTGCCCAGCTCGGCGAAGGGCGGCTGAAGACGCTGTCATGCAGCCCGACTGACGGCAATCGCATCAGCTTCTTCAAGAGGCGAGGAAGCGAGGATGCCTACTTCCACCATGGCCCTTTCTTCGAACTCGATGACGCCCGATATGCGTTAGACGAAAACCTGGCCCCGTTCCGGAATGGATATGACGTCCTCCTTGAGGACACCACGTTTCAGATGTACGGAAAGAACCGTGTCGACCAGCTTGCTGTGATCGCACCGCGCGTCCGGGCCGGTGGGATGCTTGTGCAGGTACAAAAGCTCAGCCATCCCGACCTCGAAACCTACCTCCTTCGTGAGGATCAGAAGGACGAGCAGTTCAAGTCCCGGTTTTTCTCAAGAGTTCAGATCGCCGCAAAGAAGCGTAGCGTGCTCGACGTCATGGACAATTTCCAGGTCGATCTCGAAAGCTCGCTTGCCGCCCTGGCGTCCTATTTCCTCTATTCCGCCGTGACCTGGAACAGCGGGAATTTCTATACGATCGCCTCGTCGAACTCGCTCATTGCGCTACGGGATTTCGTCTCCTCAATGCTGAGGCCAGCAATCCCTGCTGAATACTGCTATCACGAACTACCGCAGATCTTCAGTCGAGAAGAAAGCCTTCCGGTAACTGCCGATTGGGCCTGGCGGCCCGCGAAATCGGCGGGCGCAGCAAGCTAGATCCGATCAGTCAATGGAAGTGGTGGGGACGGTCGCATGACAGAACCGCGGGCAGAGGCCGATTGGAACGGCGATGGAGCCGCGCGCATCAAACAAGCACTGTCGCTCCTGATGCCACATCTACGACTTTTCTGGAATAAACCGCTCCAAGATTACGCGCACGCGATTTATGACACAGCACCGCTTCTTCAACCTAGTCCATCGGAACGGGTGGAAGCTTTATTTCGGCTACGCGCCTGTATCGAGCGGGTTGCGATCAGATCAGGAACCGCGCCGGCCGAGGCTGCCAGCGCGGGGGAGCAACTGACATGCGCGCCGATCATTCAGACGGGGCCGCATTGCCTTCTTCTGTTGGATCCGGACGCCTTCTATACCCATCTCTTCGGTCTCCTGGGTCTTGGGGCTCACGGATTGCGTTGGCAAATCTGGTGTAGCGCGTCGACGGTGAAATTTATCGAAAAGCCAAGGAAGGGACCGGGATGGCTGCCGCTCGAAGGCGAGGCCGTCAATGTCTTCGGCCTGCCCCGCCGGCGCATGGACTCTTTCAATATCTGCGGCACCGACGGTCGCTATCGCTTCAGCTTCTCGAAGGACCGAGCGGGCGAACCGGCCAATGCCTCCGCCGCCCGATTGAAGTCGGCGCTTCCCCAGCAAGAATTCGGCTCTGCTGCAGACGCAATCAAAGCGGCAAACAAGGTCCTCTGGGAACGTCGGTTGACGTCCTCGATCCGTCTCCTCCAATTCGACGATATCGACGTTGCCGATCTCTGGGCCGACCATCTGGAGGACGCTGGGTCCTGGCTTTCGAGGTATTTTTTCGGTGAGAAGATGCTGGCTGAAACTGTGCTGGAAATCCTCGACGACCTGAACGCCGGACCCTGGGCAGGATGGATAAGGACAACGACCGACCTCTTCTGGGGCCTCGTCGGCGGACGGATCATCCCGCTCCGCCTTCGCGATGGGATCCTTCGGGATGAGACCGAGAGGCTGGTGAGGCTGCCGTTCACCCGCGATCACGTCGCTGCCGCGCTTCGCCGGCGACAGCTCGTTCCAAACCTCCTCGCAATGGTCATGGTCATCTCGATCCTTCCTGGAGTGCGTATTCTCGGAGGCTGTCGACAGGTCATCTACTATCCCCTGATGCGCAATGTCGTGTCGGCTGCGCTCGGTATTCTGGGTGGGCGTTCGTTGAAGAGAGCCCTGTCAACTGACGTATTGCCCGGCGTGTGGGGCCACCGGGTGCTGAAGCCCGATCATGGCGATCCGTTTGGCGAGCTCGAAGCGAGAAATGATCCTTTAACCCTGATCGAACCATACCGACTGCTCCCACTGGCAACGGCCTGCGGCGATCTCGCGAGCTTCACCAACGACCGGCTCTGGAAAAGCATGTACGACCATATCGAGCTCGGGACAATCGACCCAGACGCTCCCGAATGGCCCTGGGCGAGCCTGTCATGACAGCATGCGATACAGACTTCTCCGTACGACGCCTTTGTGCCGACGAGCTTGAAGCCTATCGCAGCATTCGTCTTGAGGCGGTTTCAAGCGAGCCAGCCGCTTTTGCAAGCACGCTCAATGATTGGATTGGCGCGTCTGACGAACAATGGCGTTCGAGACTGGCGAGTGCCGTCTTTGTTGCCTTCGACCAGTTTCACCAGCCAGTCGGGATGATGGAATTGTCACAAAGGCTGCCGAGTAAAATGAGGCACCGAGGGCTGCTCGCAGGCGTGTATGTTCGAAAAAGCCTCCGGGGATCGGGCATCGCCGATAAGCTCCTGGATGCCGTTTCCATTCATGCACAAAGACTTGGTATTCTGCAGCTCGAGCTCGCCGTAAGCGCTGCAAACCGGGCCGCGATACGCTTCTACGCGCGCCACGGTTTCACGGTCGCAGGAAAAATCTCCGAGGGGCTGCGGGACGGCAACCGGGCGATCGACGAAATCATCATGACACGGCGATTGCCGCATCGTCACTGACACGCGACGTCAAAAGCCGGTGGCCTGATGCACATTCGGGACAGCAGTTATGTCAGACAGATCTGGATCAATGCGACTAAGGCCCTTGCGCCCCTGAGACCGCGATATCAGTCCGCATATCCGAGGAGAGCCGCGCCGGGGCCGCGAAAATGCTTACTTTCTTGGCCGGCATCTCAGTGTCCGCTCGCCGCCGCCTGCGCGGCAGTTTATTGAATGTCGATGCTGGTGTTGCTTATGTTCAGGACGGAGAACCGAGGGAAGGCTGAAGTGAACGGTGAACATCTCCCACAAATCATGCCTGAGATCGCTTTTAAATCATCCGGACGCCAGGCGAGCCAAAGCAGAAAGGCTGCGCCCGTTCCTTTCCGATGCTCCCGGCATCGATGGCCGGTGATCGCAGCTTCGAGCAGGGTCAGATCTTGGCGAAAGCCGGAGCTTTCCTTGCATGTCATCATGACGACATTTGTCGGTTTTCTCGCAGCAGTGGAACGGGAACTGTCTTTGACACAAAGATAAAAATGCAAATAGCCGAGGGCTACGACATAAAAAAGAGGCCAGCTAGAAGCTGGCCTGAGGTGGGAGGATAAACCTCCGGGGGAACCTATTGAAGAAGTGTTTGGGCTTCGCCAGCATTGGTAACGCTCGCAACTTGATCCTGCAGCCGAGCGTGATGCCTCCGGAGCGATATCCGCGGCACGACCTTCTGCCAACGATATTTACGAAGCACCATTCCTTCTAATTTGCGTTGTGTCAGGTCATCTCTCAGCTTTCGAGCGCGCCCGTAAACACGCCCTTAGGGGCGGAGCCGCTTGGTGGCCACAGCCAGGAGCGCGACTGAGGGGATCCTCACGACACCGTCGACAGTGTATTCCTCGATGATCTGCAGGATGGCTTCATCGACTTTGAAACGACTTTCGTCGTCAAGTCCCGCGTAGGGGGCCATGTAATTGTGAAGCTCGTGCAATGTGTCCAGATAAACCTGTCCTCCGAAGCCCTGCCAGAGCGTCTCGAACTCAGTCAACTGTATCTCGTCCATGCCCACCACGCGCATGGCGTTATGGAGTTGGACGGGATCGGCCAGGACGCGAAACCCTTCGGATGGCGCAGGCAGCACTCGGTCGGGGAAAACTTTCCGCAACGCTTTGGCCATCACCAGGAACGGGCCACCGCCGGGCGGTGTTTTCCACGTTGCCAGGCACGTCTTGCCTCCCGGCCGCAGAACACGGCTCATCTCAAACAGACCCTTTCGCCAGTCGTTGAAGAGGCTGACACCCATGATCGAGAACGCGAGGTCGAAAGAGTGATCGGGAACGAGAAGATCTTCCCCGTCCATGACCTGAGCAATCGAAAACGGAAATGGCTTGAGACGTTCCGACAGCAGTTTGACCATGCCAGGTGCGATATCGACGGCATGAACGAAGAGGCCCTGATGGGCGGCCGGAATGCTCAAGGCACCTGCACCCGCAGCAATGTCAATGGCGCGTGCACCAAGCGGCACGGGACCGATCTGGCGAAGCACTTCCATTGCAATCGGTGCAGTGACCCTGTTGCCGGTCATTTCGTATACGCGAGCGAAATCATCGCTCATGTAATCGATGGCATGCGCGCCTGACTGCCAATGACCGGTCGTTGAACCTTGGTTCGTGCTCGATGTGTCTTTCATGGCTCCTCGCTGGTTAGCCCCGATGGCGGAGACCCTAGAACCGCAGGAGACGACGATCTTGTAGATCCTTGCAAAAATCGGCGAGAGCCATTGCAAGAAGCTCTCTTGAAAACCACCGGATGCCTCACGGCCATATCATTCTGAGCGCTCGTGAACGGTTCGACCCTGATGCCGAGCTCGGCTCGCCAAACCTATCTTTCTTGAATGGTGTCGCAAAACACCCGCTGTTCCGACTGAGCCCGATCGGAGGACAGTTCAAAAGATCTGAAGACAGGTTCGAGATCACGGCTTTTTTTCGATGCGCGGGCGAAGACGGAGGAACTCGCCAAAGATCATGCGGCGATGAATGGCCGGCCGCTCATGCCCAATCGGGGGACAAAGCACGCTCTGGGGACAGCCGGCTGCCGGCACACACTACGGCATTGCTGCGTCCGCCTCGTTTTTCTCGATCGAAAAGAAGGTGGCATGCATCCAGCGATCAAGCTGTCGAGGAAGCCATTCGAGAAAGGCTACCCGCGCGTACCGATTGGTCTGAACCGCCGCTGGGCGAGGTTTCTCTCGGCACCGACATATTGACCTTAGGCAAGACAGGAAAGGCGGTTTCCATGAGCGCTAGGCAACCAACTGAGCGGGCGTCGCGCCGTATACGCGCTTTATCCATCTCGTCATGTGGCTCTGGTCGGTAAAGCCTGTCGCGACGGAAATCTCTGCGAGTGAACCCTGCCGGGCGTGGATCATGGCTCGCGCACACTCTAGTCGGCGACGCACAACATAGCGATGCGGACTTATACCCACCGTCGTTTGAAAGGAGCGCGCAAATTGAAACCGCGGGCAACCCGCAACGGCCGAAAGACTGTCGAGCGTGAGCGGCTCACTTAGGTTTTCGCGTATAAAAGAATTGACGCGATCGATGGCCGCGGGAGCAAGCGGGCCGGATTGAGGGGTTGGACGTCGGGCCAGGTGATGTCGTACGAGATGCGTGAAGAGTGCATCAGTTACATTGTGCCAGAAAAGCATTCCATTAGGATGTCCAGCTGTAGCCTCAGCGTCAAGCACATGAGCGACATGAGCAATGAAACCGTCTCTGCCGTTGATTTGCCCGATCAGATCGAAATTGCGCCCCAGATGCTCCGCACTGGCAAGAGCAAGGCACTCAGGGGAAACGCGCAAGACTATACCGGACATTGCGCTACTAAAGAGAGTTGAATGTCTCGCACCAGCTGGACACAGACACAGGGAGCCTGGAGCGATATGATGTTGGATGCGCTTGCCATCGATCATATGTTCTACGGGTGTGGCTTTCGAGCACCCTATCCCGATCATGTGGTGGTCGGCGATGCCTGCCATAAATGTTCCTTTGGCGAAGGTGACGCGCGCTACGGCCACGCCGAAATTGTCAGTTGGATTCGATTGCCGAAGGACCTTCATCTCACTGGGCGGCTCCGGCGGCGCCGTCATGCTATGGGGACGACGGGCGGCGGTGGAACTGTCCTCTGCTTCTGTAAGCAAACGCGCCGCAATCGAAACCCTATGTCTTAATGTCATGATAAAACCTCTAATGAAAACAGTACCTGTTCGTTACAGTTGCTCAGCTGGCCGAGAATCGTTTGATCCTTTCCCCTTGTCTTGCACATCGACCCAAGTCCCAGACGCTAGCCTCAAACAGGCGGCTCAGTTTGAACGCACGTTCGTTGCTGATCACTCGCCGGACCATCAGGTCGTGCAGCGAGCGTGGTTTCATATGCCTGGCATGTCGGTAGACTACTCTAGGCGAACCAGCATGGCGGGTGGTTGCAAAAATTGCAGCGATATCAGTATATTTGCAATTAAGTTGCAGAAATTTCACAAATGGAGCAATCAGATGCCGATTAAGCTGGATCGCATAGACAAGGCGATCCTTTCGCTGATTCAGATCGAGGGACGTATTCCGAATTTGGATCTCGCCGAAAGGGTTGGTCTTTCGCCCTCGTCATGCCTACGACGGGTCAAGCGTCTGGAGGACAGTGGTGCCATCAGACGTTACGTGGCCCTACTGAATGCAGGCAAGATCGGACTTGGTATAACGGTATTTTCCAGGATTTCGTTGATTGCCCAAGATGCCGAGACAGTCGAAAGTTTTGCCCAAGCCATGAACGCACTTCCTCAAGTGGTCGAGTGCCATATTATGGCGGGGGAATGCGACGCGCTGCTCCGCGTCGTTGCCCGGGATCTGGATGACTACCGAGGATTTCAGATGGAGAATCTGAACCGAAAAAATGGCGTCCAGACGGTCAAGACGGATATTCCCATGCAGACTGTGAAGATGACGACAGAGCTTCCACTGGATAACTTACGATAAGAAGGGGTTTTCGTTCTGCGGCTGTCTCCGGCGTGATCGCTTCTCGTCGCTATCGTCGGTAGACTTTGGTGATCTTCTCGTTGATCGCTTAAACCTGGGATCGACCTGAAGTCCGCTAACAGCGAGGGACGCAACGGTCCGATGACACAAATCCTCGCGTTGATGGCGCAATGAGATGGCAGCGCTACTGGCACCTCGGTAGCTGATCAGATAAAGGCCTGAACGAGGATTTGCCCAGCCTTTTTCTTTGCCTATCAATAAAAAGCCCCGCCCGAAGGCGAGGCTGAACGTGATGAAATCTCGGGAGGCAGTATAATTACTGCCTAACTCGCTTAGGTTGCGTGGAGCTTGCGAAGACGGGCCGCCGCGCTGGCACGACTTAGTGAGATAAAGAATCGTGGCTTCAATCGTCCAGTCGCTCGCCATGGTTCAATATCCGCAGGGTTTGGCGGACACGGGGCGGGAGGCAAGGCTCGATGCGCGCAGCATAGATGCCGCGTCTCCGCCGCCTCTGAGCATCTCCAGGTAACTGCGCGCATTCCTTGGCCGCTCAAGTCCGCCCAAATCTGAAGAGGTCGAGCCGGGGGAAGAAGCAGTTCTGACCTTCCCCAGTCGGAATTGAGGCGCAATCAGATCAGCCCGCCATACATCACGCCTCCTAAGCCAACCGCTTCATGAAAAACCGCTTAGGGGCCTGATTTGGAGCCACGAAAGCAGGCTCTAGATCAGGGCGGAAATGGGTTTCTTTCAAAGGTGTTGGGAAAAATCCGCTCGTTGGTGCAATCTCGGCTCTGCTGAACGCCCTCAACTTTCAGCATAGGTAACTCCTGTGACCTGACCATCCTGTCGCGAGAGCCCGCCGCATCGGGCCGGTCGTCTTGCTCTATGTCTCGGCGGGGCGCACCGGAGCATGACCCGTCGATAGACGGCGGACTTGATCTCTGCTGTGGTACTCTTGGACCGGTATACGCGCTATAGCCACATATGAGCTACCCCTTGCGCCTGCGAGGGGACGCTCTCCGGAGGCTTCGCGCTCGCTTGTGCGCACGCTTGCTATCCGGACTTCGCCGGTCAGGCAGAAATTTTTCGAGCCGTTCGCTACGTGGTCCCGACTGATAAGAGCAGAACATTAGCTCATTGATTTTAGCTAAAATCTAAAATATAAAACCTCTTTGCTCTCGGAGGATCCATGTCCAATACATTCAAAGCAATTAAAACCGCTATCGATGCCGCCCCCCGCAACGCTTACGTTGCGGAGCTGCACGTCCAGACCATCAAGCATTCTGAAGAGCTGGCTGAAATGAGCGGGAGGGACTTCTGCGCGGCTGTCGGGATCCCGGCCTCGTTCGGAACAGAGTTTCTGAAGATGCGCAAGATTGCTGATCGCCTAAAAGCGGCAGGCCTTGATGTCAGCAAGCTTTAGGCGCCAACGCGGCGCGTTGGCGGCCTTCGGCTGTGGGCTGAACAACCGGAATTGCCACCTGCAGACAATTTCCTGCAGCTGCCTAGGCTGCCGCGCTCGCAGAACCTGTCGTCGGTCTCGGCCTAAAGTCTTCAGATCCGACTTCGTTCGCTCTTTCTGCAAGGGCTTCATACTTTTCTTTGGAGATACCAGGGTGGCCATTCTCATAAAGGTTTCGGATGACCTTGTGCGGGTTAAGGATCACCGCATGCGAAAAGCGACCAGCTGATCCGTTCTTCGTCAGGATAAACCCTAGTTCCTCAAGCTGCTCGATTCGCATCTGCCATGTGCGAACTGCTTTCGATCCCGAGTAGCCAGAATGTGTAGCAAGGGCAGCCGCAGCTCCCAGGGAGACATACATCTCGTTATAAGCTCTGCACCATAGCTCCAGGAACGTCGAGCCTGATGGTTTCCCTTTCGTTAGGTCATTGATGATCGCCATGATGATTGGCATCGTACGAGGAACGGGAGTATAGCCGTCATTATAGCCCGCATCCCACAACAGGTCTGTGTTCAACTCGGGCCACAGTGTTGCACGAAGGGCCTCAGTCTTGCGGGCTGCCCGCTTTTTTTTGATAGGCGCCATATGGCCCCCCTAGGTTAGAGAGAAGATGGGCGGTTGGGGTTTGGACCCCCAACCTAGTGCTGGTTTTCTGAACTGTGCGAGCTTGAATTCGCACGGCCTTCTCAGGCTCATCTGGGTGACTTGAGTTTGGACCCCAAGCTTGGTTCTGATCCTAGTAAGTGGAATGAGCTTGCATTCATCCCATGCCGTCCATCAACCAGCGGCATGAGTGAATATATACCTAAATAATCCAATAAAATCAATGATTTAAATAAATTTAGATCGTGGCGCTACTTCAAAAACGCCATTGTACTCACATTAACGTGAATGCTGCATCTGAGGCAATATCGATGAGTATCGCGCAGTCGGTCATTTTTTTATTCAATAAAAACAAACATAAGTCGGCGGAAATCCAGTCTCGGGTGTTCAGGTGATCTGGTGATCGCGTGTTCGGGTGTTCGGGTAGCAAGACGCGGGTGCCGGGTGGGTGGACCGAATGCGTTTCGACCTTAGTGCCGCTGGTTCGGGTTGACGCGACTTTGAGATCTAAAACGGCTGCTGCTCTGGCAGCCGGCTAATTGGTTTCGGGTCTCGACGGCATCAATCAACGCTACGGGCCAGTTGCCCTTGCGGCGTCCGGCACCCGTAGGCCTTGGCCTTGCGCAGCAATCAGCTCGCTTCACAACTCGGTGGGCGGAGCTGCTGGACGTAAGCTGCCCCGGTTATGCGGCGGGAGCGACTACGACCGGCAGTGTATCCTTAGTGAGCGCGGCGCCGGCCGGAAGAGGCTTGGTATGATCCAGTAGAGCGTGCAGGAGTTCAATCAGAACCTTTCTTGCAGCGTCGTCGCCTTTCACCGTTTCCACTGCCGTGAAGGGCTTCTCAGTACTTCCGATGTAACCCAGGGTTGAACTTGCGCCTTGCCGGGCTTCCTAGAAGCCGGCGCGGCTTGCCGCTCTGTCGGCGTCATTCCATACGCCGAGGAGGAACGGTTTTGAGTGCGAGAGCACGATCATCTGACTGACACGATCGTGGAGCTGCCGCATTTCGTGGACGGTGGTCAGCGAGCGGTGCTCATCGAGGCTCGTCATGGGGTCGTCAATCACGACGATCTTGTCGGCCAGTGCTGGATCGCGATCGAGCGAGGCAAAGAAGAATGCGAGTGCCAGGGTGTTGCGATCGCCGGCACTGAGTGTGTTCCGGAAAGAAGGGCCGTTATCGGTTGGCCAGTGCGGACTTCTAGGGCTTCTCTCGAATAGAAATTCGTTGTCCTTCTCGCCAATATACTGCCGCCCAGCCGCAGCGAGCTCGAGCAGCGCCGCCATGCTCAGACCTGACGAGGGTGGCACAACGCGGCCCGATCAGTCTTGTACTCACAGATCTGTCACTAGATCGAATACCCTGGTCCATGCTGTTCTCCTGTCAAACAGGAGTTAGACATGAAATCGTTTCATACCGCAGTGCAAATCGATCATGCGCAATGGGCAGTCACATTCATTTGCCCGTTCGGCCTGCTATCAGCGGTTCGAGTGATGTCTAGTCGCGAATTCATTGAGATGATTGCGGCCGAGGCCCAGCGCGATGGCGACGACGCAATTTTATCAGACGACGGGCAACCAACCGATTGCATGTAGGTCCTCGCGTTGGGATCGAGTGTCGGGCGTGGACCATGAACCTATCCGAGGCTTTCCGAAGGTGCTGGAAAAACGCCGCTCGTTCCTTCAACCTTTCCCTTGCTGAACACCCTCGACTTTCAGCATGAGGCGTTTGTCCATCCTGACTGGGGATCCTTCTCGTGAAAGCCCGCCGCATCCACGGCGGGCTTTTGTCTCACTCCATGATGGTGGGGTGGATGTGAGTGACAGGCATCCCCTCTAGTCGACCGATCTGCCGATCCCGGTTTGAAGTCGGCCGCGTTTCAGCACGGTACAATGCTTGGGTCAGCAATATCGGCATCAAATGGACCACGCGCAACGAGGAGATTTTGATGCGGCAAAGAGAAGGCTGACCATGACGCCGTTGCGACAAATGATGTGGCTTACTGGAAGCGGGACCAGCTTCCGTGAGATTGCGGTCGTATTGTAGATAGCGCGCAGCAGGGCGCAGGATAACGGCGAGCAGTCGAGATCGGACTATCAGGGAAAGAAGATACCGCTTATCGACTGCACGACTGGAGATCTGTGAACGGATGCGTCCCAGTGCAAGTCGCTTCCAGGTTCAATCGTGCAGGATCAACCTTTATGGTTGCAATCTTATGCGAATCCAATCATCTCGATATTGCTGCTGTCGTCTGTCGACGCAACAAAGGTCGACGCAGCTCAAGGGCGCTCCGACATTGGGTCGTAGAGCGCCCTTTCATCAACGTACCCAGCCTGGCGGCCGGGGCAGTTCGCTCATTAGTTTTTTCAATTTCCAATTTCAAAATTCGCGCGTATCTTGCAGACGAGGATTGCAGTATTGGGTGCCTCGGGGATCGACGACAATGTGCTGGAATACATCATTGGCATTCACGCCGGTCGGCGTTGTTCTTCGGGGTATGCCAACACGAAGGGTCGTACGGACGTTAGGTGATGCGGCATATCTCCTGATGAAAGAGTGGCCATCCGACGACGGCGAGGAGTATATGGCTGCGGTGAAAGCATGCGTTGACGCAATCAGCGGGAAAATGAACCCGGAACAATTCCGAGAGGCGCTTTTGCGCGCGGCCTGTGAAGCGGGCATCGCGACGCTAACGGTCGTCCGTCATGGAATGGATCAGACCCGACCTGACCGGCCATTACAGCAGCGCAATTGAGGTTTGTACTGGTTGCGCTAGCCATATCCGGAATCGAGCTCGATTTGGATTACGGCGACGGCCTCGTGGAAGTCATCGACGAAGGATTCGATATCGTCCCGCGCACCGGAGACGCTTCCGATTCAAGACTGAAGACGAAAAGATTGGGGATGTTTCGCATAAGATCGTCGGATCACGTTCATATCCGCAGCATGCAGGCAGGCTCGAGACACCTGCTGACCTGAAGGATCATATCTGCCTCCAGCACCGTTTTAAGCACTGGGCAAGCTCGAGGCTTGGCCCCCGGAGGAAAAGGAAGCATTTTCGGAAGTGACCATCCCCAAGACTGTGGTCGCAAGTACCGTGGACACGTTGATCATCCTTGCGGAGCAATTCGTCGGGTTGGCATATGTTCCCTTTTCCACCGTCCGGCGGCAGATCGAAGCGCGGATTCTCGAAACGGTGCTGGATCTCTACGTCAGAAATAGCCGGCCTTTTCGGATCATGTGGCCAGCCAAACGTCACGGCTCCAGAAAATCGAGACATTTGTCTCGTATATCTCGAAGAATCTTTTCCGTGAGCAGTGATGTTGGCTTCCAGCTTCGCGAAGCGACTAAGGGAGTTCGGCCCTCTTTCCGTCAGCCTTTCGGTCTACGGCTTCTTTCGCCTCCTTGAGACCAGTGAATGTGGTGAACATCGCGGCGGCCGCTAGCGTGGGGCCGCCGATCGCGTAAGCCAGCGCAACCTGAGGCGCGCCTTTCGCAACGTCTTTCACCCCCTCCACGATTCCGGCCTTCGCCGCGTTGTAAGACGATCCCGTAAAATCCATGATCTCGGATCCGACGGGGGCAAGGAGCTTCCAATAGCCGGCCGCCAGATAATTATGTGTCGTGAGCGCCCAGGTCGCTAGGAGATCGGGCTTTGCCGCAGCCGGAGCCAAGCGGACGTCATTACCGAAGGAACCAAGGGCGTCGGCAGCATCTTTGGTCACGACGTCTGGATAATTTGCGCTCAAATCTCTTGCCGACTCGGAAATTTCCGAGAGGACTTTCTCGGCGCTTTCCTGCGATCCGCTGAAGCGGATTTTCGCCGCCTCGCGTTCAATCGTTGAAATCTCGGGAAAGCACGACTGAAGATCCATTAAAGTACTGACGACATCCTGGGCTTGGCGCGCGATGTCCTCGCTGATCTGCTCGGCCGGGTTCGCCACGATTTGCGATAGCACCCAGGCTTCGACGGAGCGAAATTTTGAGCGCAGTTTTCCGGGGTTGATGTTTTCCGTCGAAACAGCCAGTTCGGCGAGCAAGCTGTCGATCGCACCCTGGGCAGCTGCGTCGACGCTGTTCCGATTGCGGACCATTTCGGCGAGACCGAGGGCCTTCTCCCGAGCCTCTTCCAAGAAGGTCTGTGCAAGGGCGTTGTTTGGGACGACCGGATTTCTAAAATCGACATCGATCGGTTCGGCCGGACGGTAGCTGAACCTGAACGGGGCCGGCCGCTGCCAGATTTTATTCAGGATCACATCCGTTTCCGGTACACGTTGAATGTCTCGGCCCGATCGTAGTGCTGACAACGCCAGTGCGAGGCGAGAGAGGAAAAGATCGTCGTTCTCGAACCAGCCGATTTTTCCGTAGAGAAAATTCTCCATATCGCCTCGCTCGAGTCCCATCGGACGCCGGCCTTCGACGATCTCGCGGTACCACTCGTGGACTATGTTCCAGGGATCACCCAGATCTCGGAAGCGGTCAGACATCTTGTCGACGGCTTCCAACCAAAAAGTGGGAGCCTGATTCCAAAGAGGAGCATCGGCTAACGGTATCTCAGGAAATTGCTCTGTGTGTTGCATGTCGACGGACATCCCCTGCGCTATGACCGCCGGGGTGACCGCCTTGGCGGCGGAGTTAAGCGCTTGAAACCAGGCGGTATTGTCAGATGGCCCTGCAAACGAGGCAATGGCTGCCGACCGGATTGCGAAATATATCGGATCGGAAAGTCTTGCCCAATCACCCCGGGTTCGATGCCACAGATACGTACTCGAATCCCTGCTCATGGACCCAGATATCCCGAAAAAATTGTGATCCCGTGAATGCGTCGCGGCGGACAGAAACAGCACCCGGAACGTGGAGGTGAGCAGTCGGAGCTTGTTTAAGTGCGAAAAAACGTGGTCGGGCAACAGCAGGACATCTGACACCCTCGGAAACGCCCGCAACGCGGCCCTGACAGCATCAAATGGCTCTCCAAACGGGCCGATGCCGATGCCCCAGTAGTCCTCGTCCTGCCCCTCACTCACGTCCATCCCTCCCGGAAGAATTACACGCCCCAGGCGAAAATACACCAACCCGCGAAAAAACATCGGATTATTTGCCGGAGCGGGTTTGGCGACAAGTCGCAGGCGAAGAGCATGCTTGAGGGGGAAACGTTCGTTTAAAGATGGCGTCTGAAAGGCGCTCCTGCCCCTTTCGCCGATTCTCGTGTTCTGCGGATCGATCGACGGCGACTCGGCGTGGGAAACTACGCTCACTGCCATCGTCAATGGGCACAAACAGTGCCTGTTGAGTGTCCTCCCGCGCGAATACCCTTAAGGCGGAACCGTGCCGAAAGGCTACCGTCGGCCAAAGCGCTCGCCGCCACAAAGATTGGAGTTTCGCAATCAGGACGTGACGACCGGTATCCATATCTCCATCTCACCACGGCCAGTTCGGCCATCGAACCGGTGATCATATAGTTCAAAGTCAGGTGCTTTGGCGGCCTCAAGCCCGGATTCTGGCATTGTCTTGTTCCAGATCGTGTAGATGGTTTTAGACAGATCGGAGATATGCCCGCTGTGTGTAAACACGGCGTAATGCGGCCAACGCAGCTCTATCTGCTCCATCCCCGGCGTTGAAGGCGAGGCCTCGACGCCGGCGATGTAGCGGAAATTGCCTGCCTCATCGTCCACGCAGCAAACACCATAAGCTGCTCCTGGCACTACACCGATGATGTCGCTTTCACGCGCGAAAAAGGATTGCCAAAGCGCTGGAAGGGCTCCCGTTTTCGCGAACGAGCATTCGGTGCCGAGACCGACGACGCGGAAGGGTGCGCGTTTGCGTTTCTGGGGCGGGTCGACCGGAACGATCATTTCTTTATTCATCTCGAATGGCTCCATAAGTTGTAGTTCCAGAGCGAAGCGCCCTTTGCGCAAGTTGCTTGGTGCAGTGCCGAAATAACTTGCGAAGGCGCGTGTAAAAGCCTCATGTGAACCGTAGCCTGCGTCCAACGCGACCGCGACAATGTTGGCATTGCTCGATACGATCACGCGGGCTGCGTTAGACAGCCTGCGCGCCCGCACGTAGGACATGATCGACATTCCGCTGGCGAGTTGAAACGCTCGACACATATGGTGGACGTTGACGGCGCGACGTTCCGACAATGATGGAAGGGACAGCTCTGAGTCCAGATTTGTTTCAATTTGCCAGATCAGCCTGTCCAAAAGGGGCATGGGTACTCCTGTGGTTCACCTTCCCTTTTTCCAACAGAACGTGTCCGTTTGCTTGATCGCACTTGACTTTGTCACTGCATGCAAAAGGCTGCTCGCGACGTGGCCGTCCCGCTTCCACTCCCTTGGCGTTTCAAGACGCACTTGCCGCCTCGCGGTGCAGGCTGACCGCTGCGTGAGCGGCACCACGATTCATTTGCGAGCGGATTCATTGTCAAAAACTCGACTAAAGCGACACTGGGTTGTGACTTTCACGAGTTAGGCGAAGGAAGATGTCGCTATGCATCTACGCTACATGTTATCGGGATGCGCGATTTTTGAAGCGAACGCCTACCCCACCGCCGTTTTCCGCGATGAACTCAATGCCGGCGGCCTCGAACGTCATTCGTATCAATTTCAAGTTCGCGTTGGTGATGGAAGGCTGCCCATCATCGGCCTCGGCGCGACGTATTGTCATGACGCCTAGAGAGGCACTTTTGGCGAGATCTTCCGCAGTCCATCGTAGGAGCGCCCTCGCCGCGCGAATTTGAGCTCCAGTAATTGCATTCATTTTTTCGATTTCTCATTGAAAATTCCGACATCATCTGGTAGATAAAGTACCAGTCGGCTGAACAGGTGTTTGCTCCACCTGCTCAGCCTGACCACAACCTAAGCTTCAGGGAGCTCGGATCATGGCTGATTCCGACAATAGCAGAACTTTGCCTGCCGTCACGCTGCAGGAATTCCATTCTTTGGTTTCGGCGTGCGTGCCTGACTTCTCAAGACCAACGATTCTGGGCGCGGACCAACCGTCCGATTTGATTGATGAACCGATCACTGCCCTCTGGAGCCGATGGTCCAGCGCGTGGGACGATGCGCTTGAGGCCCACGGGCGTCAGCGCGAGCTAGACGCGAGGCTGCTTTCCACGGTGTCGAGCATAGATAGTTCATCGGAGACAGGGAGCCTGGCAGATCCTGTCTACCAGCACAACAAAGCCTTGGAAGCGGAAGACCATGCCTTCAATGCCGAAGGCGTTCTTGCGGAACGGCTGTTCAGGGAAAGAGCGAGTTCGCTCAGCGATGTTATCGCGAAGCTCCATGTTGTCCTCGTTAAAGGACAGCCTTCACGGACACACCCCGAATTTCCTTGGCCGCAAATTAGGGCAGTTCTCTCGGACCTCCTCATTCTTGACGCAACCGCGGCTTCGATTTGTGGGGCGTCGGACCCAGTGCGTGATCGCCAGGGAGTGCTAGCACGCGTCGCGGGATAGAAGAAAGACTTCGCGCAAGGCGAGGCGCTGAACACACCGCAGATCCCCGAATTCTTTGTAACCAGGACCGACCGCGGATTCGGCAGCTGTTCGATACGCCTCCGCCCGCCTCTGGCACTCGACCAATACACCGCCCGGCCCTCGGTCTTGGCCGCCGACGGATATTCACAGACCGACTTAGCACCAGCACAACCGCTCATGCCGTTAGCGCGGCGGCGGAAAAGACAAAAAAGGGAACAGCAACAACATGAAAACGACCAGGAGAGTTTTTCTGAACGGCCTGAGCATGATGCTGATCACATCAGCGGTTGCAGGCGCACTTGCGAGGCCCGCCTTTGCGCAGGAGGAGCTGCGGGTAGCGACCTCTTACAAGATCATGACCCTTGACCCGCAGTACGCCAACCTCAACGAAAACAATTCGCTGCTCTCGCAGATTTACGAGCGTCTGGTTTATCAGGACGAGAACCTCGCGCTGACACCCGGCCTTGCCGTCTCTTGGCGGCCCGTCTCAGACACGCGCTGGGAATTCAAGCTTCGCAGCAACGTCCACTTCCACGATGGATCCGAGTTCACTGCCGACGACGTTGTCTACTCGATCGAGCGTATCCGCACCTTCCTCAAACCGCCAGGAGAGGGCTTTCGTGGTTACCTCAAAGGTATCAAAACGGTATCGGCACCCGACGCGTCGACAGTCCTGATCGACACCGATGGCACGATCCCGGACTTGCCGCTCTCCTTCGCGTCTCTATTCATCATGCATCGGCCGGCACAAGGTTTCCAGACGACCGAGGAACTCAACGCCGGTGGGCCGCCGGTCGGCACCGGCCCCTACAAGTTCAACAGCTGGACTTCCGGCGAAACCTTGAAGCTCGTGAGAAACGACAATTACTGGGGCCGTAAACCGGCCTGGCCGATGGTCGTCTTACGCGTCATCGAAAGCCCGGCCGCGCGTGTTGCCGCGCTCGCGACCGGAGACGTCGATCTTGCCGACTCCATCCCTGCCCGCGATGTCCAGTCTCTCAAACAACGGGGTGTGCAGGTCGAAAGCATCGGAGCTGCGCGCGTCAATTTCCTGCAGTTCGACGTCAAGAGCGAGATGGCCCCGGGTGTCACCGCCAACAACGACGAGCCGATCGGCAACCCTTTCAAGGACCAACGCGTGCGGCGAGCCCTTGCTATGGCGACGGACAGGAGTATTCTTGTCGACAAGATCCTCTCTGGCTACGGAACTGCTGCCGGTCAGCTCTTTCCAACCGGATTGCCCGGCACGTCTGGCCAACTGACGCCGGAGGCGCCCGACTACGAGAAGGCCAGGAAGCTTCTCGCCGAAGCGGGCTACCCTGACGGCTTTAAAGTGATGCTAGCTGGCTCGACCGGTCGCTATCCAGGCGATGCGGAGAGCCTGCAGGCAGTTGCCCAAAGTTGGGCCCGCGTCGGCGTCACGGTGCAGCCGACGGCCGCTCCTTTTTCGGTGTTCAACACCAGGCGCGCCGCTGGCGAGTATGGTGTCTGGTATGGCGGTTGCTCCGGGGAGTCCGTCAACGTCATTCTCGATGCTCTGCTTGCATCGCCAGATCCCGAGCGCGGCCTCGGCGCGCTGAATTTCGGGGGGTATCGCAACGAGGCCTTCGATCGCAAGCTCGCAGAGGCCGAAAGCCTGCGGGAAGGTCCTGAACGCGACAGGGCCCTTGCCGCCGCAACCGAACTGGTCATGGCGGACCAGCCGATCATTCCCCTCTATCACTTCCATCATATCGTCGGTTTCGGACCGAAGATCGGCTCCTACGTCATGCATCCGCGCGGCTGGACGACCGCCATGCAGACCATTCCCGTGACGGAGTAGAATGACGATGGCATTGCTCGTTCTTACTCTGGGGAGGCTATCTCAGGCGGTGATGCTGCTTGCGGTCATGTCCGTCATCGGTTTCGTCGGCGTCCATGCAATCGGCAACCCCGTCTATAATGTCGTCAATATCGAGACGGCGACGGTGGAGGACATTCGGCGCGCGACGATCGCGCTCGGACTGGATCAACCGCTCTGGCGGCAATATCTCGTCTTCGTTGCCAACGTGATACGGGGAAATTTCGGCACCTCCTACATCTATCACCTGCCGGCATCCGACCTGCTGATGAGCAGGCTGCCGGCCACACTCGAACTCGCATCTGTCGCGATGCTGGTTGCAGCACCGCTCGGAACGGGACTGGGGCTTATGGCGGGCTGGCGTGTCAGACGTTTTTTCGACCGCTCGGTCCTGCGTGCGAGCGTGTTTGCGCTCAGCCTTCCATCATTCTGGCTCAGCATGATGCTCATTCTGGGCGGCGCCGTTCTCGCCGGTTGGTTCCCGTCGGGTGGAAGGGGCACAACGATGAGCCTACTGGGTCGCGATTGGAGCTTCGCCACGCCTGACGGGTTTTGGCATCTGATCCTGCCGGCGCTCGCACTGGCGATACCCAACATTGCCCTGATCGCGCGCCTGGCGCGCTCCGGGACGATCGAAGTCCAGGGGCTCGAATTTTCTCGTTTCTGCCGAGCGAAAGGACTGTCTGCTCGCCGTATCCTCATGAGCCACACTCTGCCCAACATCGCCGTGCCGATCGTCACGATCATCGGCCTGCAGTTCGGCGGCATGCTCGCCTTTGCAGTGGTTGTGGAATCGATCTTCGCCTGGCCGGGTGTTGGCAAGCTGCTGATCGATTCCATCCAGCTCCTCGACCGTCCCGTGGTGATGGCGACATTGACCTTCATTTCGGTTGCCTTCGTCGCCCTGAACGCACTGATCGACATGCTTCACGCCGTGCTCGATCCGCGCGTGCGCCTCTCCTCATAGGTGAACCCATGAAAGTACTGATCACTCGAGCGCCTCGATGGTGGAGCTTACGGCCGGTCCTGACCGTTTCCGGGATCGGCCTTGCGAGCTTCATCCTGTTTGCGGTGCTCGCACCCGTTCTGACACCACAAAACCCCTACGACCCGTTGCAGCTCTTTGGATGGGATGCATCCTCTCCGCCGGGTACGCCGGGTAGCGGCGGCTTCGTCTACGTGCTCGGCACGGACGGTCTAGGAAGAGACATTTTCAGCAGCATCGCCTACGGGCTTCGCATCAGCCTCGTCGTCTCGATCACCAGCGCTGCCATCGCAGCCATCATCGGGCTTTCGGCGGGTGTCAGCGCAGCCTACTTTGGTGGGTGGGCCGACATCGTCATCATGCGCGTCGTCGACCTCCAGCTCAGCCTGCCGACAATCCTCATCGCGCTGATCGCCATCGTCACCCTCGGGCCCGGGGTCGACCGCATCATCCTCGCCCTGATCATTGCCCAGTGGGCGCCATATGCCAGGGTGGCGCGCGGGGTCGCGCTCAGCGAGACGAGGAAGCCCTATATGGACGCGGCTCATCTGATGCGCCTGCGGACCCTGAGGGTCATCTTTCGCCATTTGCTTCCCAACAGCATAGGCCCGGGGCTGACGTTGATACCGATCGAAATCGGTCACGCCGTGGCCCTCGAAGCGACATTATCCTTCCTCGGCCTGGGTGTGCCGCTTGATCAGCCTTCTCTCGGGTCCAGCGTCGCCAGCGGATTTCAATACCTGCTCACGGGGCAGTACTGGATCAGCCTGTTTCCCGGTCTCGCCCTCTTTGCCCTTATCGCCAGCATCAACCTCGTCGGCGAGGACGTCCGTCGCCGCCTCGATCCAAGGAGCCGCCCGCTATGATATTCCCGGCTGAGGCCCCGCCCCTCCTCGAGGTCAGAAATCTCAATCTCCAGCACCGTTCCCAGGCGGGAGCAACGGCAGTCCTCCACGATGTGAGTTTCAAATTAGGACGCAGCGAGATCCTTGGCGTCATCGGGGAATCCGGCGCCGGCAAATCGACCCTCGGCAACACGCTGATCGGCCTCCTGGGTCCGGGGTTCGAGAAGACATCCGGAGATATCCGCTTCCATGGCAGACCGCGTGGTGCAGACGGTCTCGGCGACCGGACTGAGCACGAAGGGTGGCGCGTTTCCGCTATCTTCCAGGACCATACGGCTTCGCTCGATCCGCTGATGCGCATTGGCGTCCAGCTGGAGGAGACGATCCTCGCCTCAAATCCATTTCTGTCACGGCGACACGTCCGCTCACGCGCGCTTGAACTCCTTGATCGGGTCGGGATTCCCGACCCAACGCGACGATTTGACGACTACCCGCACCAGTTTTCCGGCGGACAGCGCCAGCGCATTGTCATCGCCATCGCTCTTTGCGGTTCTCCGGACGTGATTATTGCTGATGAGCCGACCTCGGCCCTCGATGCGACAGTGCAGAAGCAGGTGCTGGCCCTGCTTCGTAGCCTCGTGGAGGAAAGCGATGTCGCAATCGTCTTGATCACCCACGATATGGGCGTCATCGCCGAGATCGCCGACCGGGTCCTCGTGATGCGAAACGGTCGGGTCATTGAGGAGGGCAACACAAGTACTCTTCTCGATGCTCCCCGCCAGGACTATACCCGCACGCTTCTTGCAGCGGTGCCCCGACTGCGATCGAGTGTCACGTCTTCGCCACTGAGTGGCGGATCTGCCGAAGCTTCGCCCGCACCGGCTCCGGAGGATGTGGCGCTCGCAACCCAGGCAATCTTCAAGACCTTCGAGACGCGCAAGCTTCTCTGGAGCTTCGGCGAAAAGAACGCGAAAGCGGCACTCAATGATGTCAGTGTGAGGATCGTGCGCGGCGGCATCACCGGAATTATTGGCGAAAGCGGCAGCGGGAAAACCACGCTCGGCCGGATTGTCGCCGGATTGGAGACGGCTTCGGCAGGCAAAGTGGTTCTCGACGGCCACGCGTTCGAAGCCTCACGAAGCGCTTGGCGAACAGGCCTTCTCGGTCGTGTGCAGATGATTTTCCAGGACCCGGCCGTCTCGCTCAACCCCAGAATGACGATCGGCGCAACGCTTTCCGAAAGCGCACGTTTTGGGGCGTCCAGGCTAGGTCGCGAGGATAGTCGGGCGGCCGTGATGGCGATGATTGATCGGCTAGGCCTGCCTCGCACGCTACTGTCGCGTCATCCCCATCAACTCTCCGGTGGCCAGAAACAGCGCGTGTGCATCGGCCGCGCGCTGCTTGCCAGGCCCAGGATCATCGTCGCCGACGAGCCGACATCGGCGCTCGACGTCACCGTGCAGGCCGAGATCGTCGCGCTCCTTCGGCAAACCGTGTCGGAGGAGCAGATTTCGATGATGTTCATCTCGCACGATCTTGCTCTTGTGCAGAGCCTCTGCAGCCAGATCTACATCTTGAAGGACGGGCGCGTTGAAGATGCAGGCTCGTCCGACGAGATCTTCGCCCGCTCCGCCAATCCCTATACCCGATCCCTCATAGAGGCACGGCCGAGCCGGTTCGTCGCCTGACGCACGACCGACCTCCCGAATATCCGTGTTCGAACTGAAAGAAGACAATGCAGAAGAGATTTAGCATCGCTGTCACCGGCCAGTCCCTCATTAAACACGATGTGCGTGCAATCCGTTTGCCCGAGTTTTCAAAAATCGCCGCCCTCCTGCAGAACGCGGATCTCGCTTTCACGAATTTCGAGAGCACGATCCTTGGAAGCCATGGAGGTTGGCCGCTCAAAGGATCCTTCTTTGGCTGCAGCCAGGCAGTCGTGCTCGACGCGCTTCAGGAGATGGGCTTCGGAGCGCTGGCATTGTCGAACAATCATGCCTTTGATCTCGGCCCATCGGGGGTGCTCTCGACCCTTGACGAAGTCAATCGGCGCGCGTTCCTTCATGCCGGTCTTGGCCGGACACATGATGAGGCGGCCCGGGCAAACACTGCGACGATCGGCGCGCGGCGGATCGCTCTGGTCGCCATGGATGGCGGACCGGGACCCGATTTTATGTATGCGGCCAATGCCGGCATCGACCGGCCGGAACGTCCCGGGGTCAACAGACTTCGCCTCTCGCAGGTTATCGAGGTCGACAATACCGCATTCAAGCTGCTCGGCGCGCTCCGCGACAAGATCGGTTATAACGGCATGGACCTTGCTAATGATAGCCAGCCGGACGATCCCCCGCGCCTCGACGATCAAAACGAGATCGCTATCGCCCGTGCGGTGTTCAAACGCTCCAACGCATTCGGGCGAAGCGTCAAGGTGGACGATCAGGATATGACGCGAAATCTGGCCTCCATCTCCGCAGCGGCGGAAGAAGGAAGCCTCGTCATCGCCTATTTGCATCACCATCACTGGGCGGCTGACTGGTATCAAATCCCTGGATGGGTCAGCAGCGTGGCGAGGCGTTGTATCGACGCGGGCGCCTCCATGTTCGTCAGCCACGGCGCCCCGGTCCTGCAGCCGGTCGAGATCTACAGACGCAAACCGATATTCTACAGTCTCGGAAACTTCATTTTCCATGTACGCTCCGAGAAGTCGTCCTGGATCGCGCGCGAAGTTTGGGAAAGCGTCGTCGGCCTGTGCTCATTCGACGATCGCGGCGATCTCGCCGGCATCAGTTTCTCGCCAATCATCATCGGCGGCGAGAACGCCCTGAAGGAAGAAGCTCTTGAACAGCGGCTTGTCCCACTTCTTGCGACCGGCTCTAGCGCGGACAGGATCCTGCATCGATTCCGCGATCAATCGGAAGCGCTGGGTACTGTGATCGAGGTTGCGGATGGTCTTGCAACGCTTCGCTTATAGCACCCCGGGCGATGGAAGCTCATCGCGGACAGATATCGCGTCTTCGAGGCGGCGCATGCTCGCCGGTCTCTCCAGGTCCAGGGCAGGTCACATGGCGCGATTTAGAGGAGAACACAATGACAAGGCGTGAACCCTCTTAGAGCGTTTCTTTCGCTACGTTGCCATCGAAAGTCAGAGCGACGCGCGTTCGGATAAATTGCCGTCATCATCGGGGCAATCTAAACTCGCGGCGCTGCTTGCTGACGAACTGCGCGAACTCGGCGTCGCCGAGGTCGCGCTCGACGAACAAGCCATCGTGACCGGCATCAAACGAGGCAAAAAGCGCAACCAGCCTAAGATAGGCTTTATCGCGCATCTCGATACCGTTGATATCGGGCTGTCGCCGCACATCCTGCCACAAGTGCTCCATTTTACCGGCGCCGATCTTTGCCTCAACAGCGAGCGGGACATCTGGCTGCGCGTCGCGGATCATCCGGAGATCTGGCCCTGGACCGGTCATGATGTCGTCTTCAGCGATGGAACAAGTGTTCTTGGAGCCGATAACAAGGCCGCGATATCGGTGATCATGACGCTCCTTTCACACCTCGAGGGAAAGGAAGATACGCATGGAGACATTCACGTCGCGTTCGTTCCCGATGAGGAAATCGGCTTGCGAGGTGCTCATGCGCTAGACCTTGGGCGCTTCGCTTGCGACTTTGCCTATACCATCGACTGCTGCCAGCTCGGAGAACTGATGCTCGAGAATTTCAACGCCGCGGCGGGGGAAATCGTGTTTCGCGGTGTCAGCGCGCATCCGATGTCGGCCAAAGGGATCCTTGTCAATCCATTGCTCATGGCATTCGATTTCGTGGCTGAGTTCGACAGGCGCGACACCCCCGAACACACGCACGATCGGCAAGGGTTCTTCTGGTTCAAGGAGCTTCGGGCAAACGACAGCGAGGCGCACCTTGATATGATTATCCGGGATTTCGACGACCGAGCATTCGAGCGGCGCAAGGAAAAAATCGAAGCCGTCGCCGAGGGCCTAAGGGCGCGCTACCCGAGGGGTCATGTCGAGGCTCGCGTGGCGGACACCTACCGCAACATTGCGAGCACATTGAAGGACGATCCGCGTGCGGAAGCACTTCTGTTCAGAGCCTTCGAGCAGGTAGGCGTGACACCAAAGCCGATTTCAATGCGTGGTGGCACTGATGGCGCCGCCCTGTCTGCACGCGGCATTCCGACGCCTAACTTCTTCACCGGCGCTCTAAATTTTCATTCGAGGTTCGAATTCCTTCCAGTGGCTGCATTCGAGAAATCCCTCGAGGTCGCAATGGCGATTTGCATGTTGGCTGGCAAGCCGCCACCCTGAAGTGCGCGACGTCGACAAGCGCTCACTACCCCGGCACGCCATCGGCCATTTACTCGAAACAGATCGTTGGAGCTGCGTCTCCCGCGGGCGGATTTGAGGTACCGTATCGCGGTCTTATCTTGCGAATTCCACGGGTGATAGGTTCACCATCGATTAACCAAAGCTCGCTTATTTATTTTTCCGCAAACCTCGCAACTTTGCAAAGTCGAAAGAAGGATCGTGCCGGCAGCACGATCCTTTCTTCGTTCGCGGCATGCTCTGCGGGGGAATGGGAGGCTAGGGATTCCGCGTTGCGGGACCTGACTTTAGAGATAGCCTATTGCGATGACGGAAGAGGAATTCTGCAAGAGGTTCGTCGAGCGCGTGAAGCTCCGCTCCCGCGCTGGGCGCAAACCGTTCGGAATGGATCCAGAAACCTACGGTAAGAATGTTGCTTCGATTTATTGGCGCGAGATGGGGCAGGATCATAGTCCCGAGCATTGTGCCGACCAGGACGCTGCCTACTGGTAGGCGATCGGACGCCGCATGATGACAGGCGCTGCGGTTGATCATGAGGTGCGGCCCGGCAACCGGATTGTACCCGCAGATCAAGTTATCGCACCTTGAGGAGACGATTGCGGTATCGTTCTGCTTCATCTCGTATGCTGCTGTTAGGCCCTCCCTTGACGAGGTGAGTAGGTACGCCAGGCTCGTTGTCCGACCAGGACCACATGCTTTGTTTGTTCCGGCTGGAGGAACGAGGCTATCGTGAATTTGCCCAAAGGAATTGGGGCGTCTGATGTGGAAAGCTTAAGCTCCGGAGCGTAGCCACGATGAGGAGAGCCAAAAAAGCCTTGCAAGGTCAGGGTCGACGGATTCCCGCCGATCTGGCGGCTTCGTGTTGCTGGCGTTGAGCCGGAAATATAAGGCGCCGGTAATCCCTGATATCCTATCTAAGACCCAAGATCTTGCGCGCCTCGCGTTCCACGAGAGCTGCTTCCCACCCCGGTGCTTCGCTATGAAGCCGCATTTCGCAAAGGACGCAATGCGCGGCCGTTGTCCTTGCTGTTCGATCTATTGGCTGCATCGACTGGGCCCTCCGCTCTGGCTTCTGTGCCGAATTAACCCATATTTTAGCGTTCGCTTGCATGCGCCGTTGTCCGTGCTACCGTCGCCGTCATAGTGGAGATCGCCTATGACAATTGAAGAGCTGATCGATTTACAGGAAGCAGGCGCAAGGGCGCGGGTGCTCGGGTTAAAGGCTTATGAGAACCCATATCTTGCCCCGCATAGAATGCCTACCGGGAATGGCTGTTCACTCGGGGATTGGCTTGCACGTCACGATGCTTGGAAGTTCGGGTGGGAAGCGGAAGACGCGAGCCGCAAAGGCAAGATTGTCGCTCATTTTAGGGAACTCATTTCGGCAGAACGACAGGCGCTGAATGCTCGAAGGTATGCAAGGTTGTCGTTGCGGTTAGTCCAAATTCCGTTACCCCGACGTCGATCTCCAACGGATAGGGCATTCGACGCGAGG
>Ga0209051_1000605_pt1 | contig 41859 bp, 44 predicted proteins | sample AraplaCvi_mMS_r2_2_FD_184286 | JGI IMG/M metagenome (GOLD analysis project Ga0209051, IMG submission 184286) | Arabidopsis root microbial communities from North Carolina, USA - plate scrape MF_Cvi_mMS_r2 (SPAdes) (version 2) | ecosystem: Host-associated > Plants > Roots > Endosphere | place...
TCGGGCTTGGATTCGATGATCCGGCTGATCGTGCCCTGGCCGATGATGGCGTAGGCGCGCGGGCCGAGGCCGGTGCCCAGGAACACGTCCTGCACGTCGCGGCGGCGCACCGGCTGGTTGTTGATGTAGTAGCTGCTGGTGCCGTCGCGCGTGAGCACGCGCCGCACGGCAATTTCGCCGAACTGGTTCCACTGGCCGCCTGCGCGGTGGTCGGCGTTGTCGAACACCAGTTCCACGCTCGAACGGCTGGCCTGCTTGCGCGTGGTCGTGCCGTTGAAGATCACGTCCTGCATCGACTCGCCGCGCAGCTCCGACGCGCGCGACTCGCCCAGCACCCAGCGCACCGCATCCATGATGTTCGACTTGCCGCAACCGTTGGGCCCGACGACGCCGACCAGTTGGCCCGGCAGCAGGAAGTTGGTGGGTTCGGCGAACGACTTGAAGCCCGAAAGCTTGATGGAATTGAGACGCACGACTTGTCGGCCTGCCTTGGCACGACGCCAAGGTGTTGATTTGTAAGGAAAATTGCACGGACCTGCCGTTCGAGACAGGCCGCCGCCCCAGCCATGGATGATAACGTCAGGGCATGAGCGATTCCCTGGTTTCATCCCCCCTTGCCGTACGCCGCGCTTACGTGCTGGCCGGTGCGGCCGCCCTGCTGGGCCTTGGCGGCTGCGCGGCCGTGCGTTCCACCGACCGCGCCGAACCCTATACCAACCAGGAATGGTTGCAGTCCAGCGCCAACCGCATGGCCAACCTTTCCCTGCGCGACAACCTGCAATCGATCCGGCGCGTGCAGACCACGCTCTACCGGCGCAACCCGCGCGAATGGCGCAAGTCGGCCGCCAGCGTCGAGGCGGCTGCCCAGCGCGCCTGGGATGCGGTGCTGACCGGCCCCGCCCTGCCCGAGCTGCGCGGCGCCACCGGCATCGACGCCATCCGCATGGCCTTCGACACCGGCCCGCAAGGCTACCAGGGCGACCGGGTGGCGGCGCTGGTCGTCGGCTGGGCCACGATGCTCAAGCAGGCCAACGGCGACACCTGGGACCAGACCATGCTCGACGGCGTCAACGCCGAGAACAGCTTCCGGGCCGCGCGCAACTTCGAGATATCGCTCTGGCTGATCGCCTCCAAGACCGGCCCCGACGGCCAGCCGCTGCTGCTGGCCACCGAGATCAGCGAGCGCGGGCGCAACCTCGTGGCCGACCGCGAACTCTCCAAGGTGGTGGCGCGGCTCGACCTGCTGGCCGCCCAGGCCGACGAGAAATACCGGCGCGCGGCGCTCGATTTCGGCCAGAACTGGGTCATGGGCGTCGTGATGCCGTTTTTCACGCTCATCCCCCGGTAGGGATCGCGGCCGGTCGAGGAAACATATTTCCAAAACTCCGGTTTGCGGTAATATATTTCCGTGAACAAGCAGAAACTCATCACAGCCCTGGCAGCCCGGCGCGAGGCCGCGGGCCTCGGCAACGCAGAAATCGCGCTGCGCTCGGGCCTCACCGAGCGCTCGGTGCGCAATGCGCTGAGCCTGAAGGGAAATCCGCAGCTGTCCTCGCTGCTGGCGCTGGTGGATGCCCTGGGCCTCGAGTTGCAGCTCGCGCCCAAGGGTTTCGGCGAACGTGCGGACACCGAGCCCGGCTATCGCCCGGTTCCCACGCGCATCGGCAATGCCGTCGGCGCTGCGGCTGCGTCGCCGGCTCCGGCCTCCGGGCCCCGTTCGAGAAAGCGCTCGCCATGAACGTCAAGATCCTGGAGATCTCGCTCGGCGCGCGCCGCTTCGGCAAGCTGTTCCAGTACGCCGACCTCTGCCGCTTCGTGGCGGAGCCCGAACTGGTGGCCGCGCCGCCGCCCGAGGTGCTTTCGCTTTCGATGGTGGCCAGCGACCCCTCGGCGCAGGCCGCCCTGTGGAGCGACGTCAAGAACCCGCTCTTCAACGCGCAGGGCGGGCAGCTGCCGCGCTTCTTCCAGAACCTGCTGCCCGAAGGCGTCCTGCGCAGCCACATCGCGCAATTGCGCGGCTGCCGCGACAACGATCACTTCGAGCTTCTTGCGGCCTGCGGCGGCGACCTGCCCGGCGCGGTGAGCGCCCGGCCGGTTGCGGTCGACCGCGGCACCTTGCAGCGGCTCATCACGCAGGACCAGGACGCGCTCGAGATGTCGGTGGTCGAGCTGCCGATGCCGCAGGGCATCTCGGTGTCGGGCGTGCAGCCCAAGCTCGGCCTGCGCCGGCAGGGCGGGCGCTACGTGGCCCGCACCCGCGCCGGCGCGAGCACCCGCGTGATCGCCAAGCTGCCCGTGGCCGGGCGCCCCCACATGCCGCAGCTGGAGATGCTCTCGCTCCAGCTGGCGCGGGCGGCCGGCGTCGAGGTCTGCCACGCCGAACTCGCGCCGCTCTCGGCCATTGCGGCCGAGCACAGCTACGCGCTGCCCGACGAGCCCGACTTCCTTGCCGTCACGCGCTTCGACCGCGAGGGCGCGCGCCGCATCCATTTCGAGGACTTCGCGCAGGTGCTCGCGGTCGACCCGATGCACAAGTACAGCGCCAGCTACCTCGACATGGCACTGGCCATGCGCGCCTTTCCATCGCTCGGCGAGGAAGCGGTGCTCGAACTCGTGCGGCGCCTCGCGGTGAACGACCTGCTCGGCAACCCCGATGCGCATCTGAAGAACTTCGGCGTGCTGTACCCCGACGGCATCGCACCGCGGCTGGCCCCGGCCTACGACATCGTGGCCTATGCCGCGCTCCAGGGCGTCGACGGCCATGCCCTGCCTCTTCTGCCGGCGTCGCCGGGCGAGGCCGCCCCCCGACGCACCGCCCTCTTCACGCCCGCCAACGTGCGCGCCTTCTGTTTCTCGACGGGGCTGCACGAACCGCTGATGCGGCGCGCCGTTGCGGACACGGCGCGGCTCGCGCGCAGCCGCTGGCCCGAAATGATCGAGGCCTCGACGCTGCCGGCCGCCTGGAAAAAACGGCTGCAGCAGCGTTTGCAGGCACATCCCTTGCTGCAGGGCATGGCCAGGCGCGGCAAATAGAAAAACGCGGCCCCTAGAATGATCCGGCCCTTCACTCCTCCACCCTTTCGAGGCAGCAGCAACTCATGAGCTCCATCAATTTCATCGGCGGCGAAAAAGGCGGTGTCGGCAAGTCGGTCACGGCGCGCGTGCTGGCGCAGTACTTCATCGACCACAGCAAGCCTTTCACGGGCTTCGACACCGACCGCTCGCACAGCTCGTTCACGCGCTTCTACGAAGGCTTTGCCTCGCCCATCGTGGTCGACAGCTTCGAGGGCCTGGACACCGTGGTGAACGGCTTCGAGACGAATCCGCAGCAAAGCGTCATCGTCGACCTCGCGGCCCAGACGCTCGCGCCGCTGTCGCGCTGGATCAAGGAATCGGACCTGTTCGACGTGTTCGACGAACTGGGCGTGGCCGTGAACTTCTGGCACGTGCTGGACGACGGCAAGGACTCCACCGACCTGCTCGGCACGCTGATCGACACCTTCGGCAACCGGCCCAACTACATCGTGGTGCAGAACTACGGCCGCGGCAGCGACTTCGGCATGCTGCTGGCGTCGCAGTCGCTTTCCAAGGCCACCGCAAACGGCGCCCGCGTGATCACGCTGCCGCGCCTGCATGAGGCGAGCATGCGCAAGATCGATGCGCAGAACACCAGTTTCTGGAAGGCCGTGAACGACCGCGAAGGGCCGCATGCGCTCGGCCTGCTGGAGCGCCAGCGCGTGAAGTCCTGGCTGGCGACCGCCTACGCAGCCTTCGACACCCTGCCGCTCTAGCTAGCGCGCCGCGGGCCGGCGAAAAAGCAGCACGAGCAGCAGCACCGCCAGCACCACGAAGGCGATGAACGACCAGTTCGCGAGCGTCAGGCCGAACAGCGACCAGTCGACCTTCGAGCAATCGCCGCCGCCGCGGAAGATCATCGGCAGCGCCCGCTTGAGCGGAAAGGTCTCGATCATTCCGTAGAGGTCGCGCCCGCAGGTCACGACCTCGGGCGGGTTCCACTGGAGCCAGCTTTGCGCCGCCGCGGTGTAGGCGCCGCCCGCGGCCGCCACCAGCGCCAGCACGCCGCCCGTTGCCTGCAGGCCGCGGCTCCTGAACACGCCGGCCAGCCCGGTGAAGAGCGCCACCAGCACCAGCGCATAGCGCTGCACGATGCACATGGGACAAGGCTCGAGGCCGACCACGTGCTGCAGGTAGAGCCCGAAGGCCAGCATCAGGACGCAGGCCAGGCAGATCAGCCCATACGCGCGGCGCGGCGCGCCGAAGTACCAATCGATCAAGGGGACACCCAATCTTCTTCTACGAACACCCGGGCCTTGCGTGGCGTGGCGACAACCGTGTCGCCCTCGTGCAGGCCCAGTTCACGGAACTGTTGCGCAGGGAGTTGCGCCTCGATGATGGTTCCGGAGCCCGGATTATCTGGATTCGTTTCGGTGGGCTCAAGTTCCAGCCGCGCGATCGGGCCGACCACGATGGCGCGCGACAGGGTGGCCACGATGCCGGTGGCGCCGGCGGTGTAGCGCTCCACCGTGAGATCGTGCGGGCGCACGTAGGCCATGGCCTTGGCGTCGCGCGCGCCGCTGTGTTCGGGCGAGTCCAGGCGCATGCCGTCCAGCTGCACCGCGCCATTGTCGGCCCGGCCATGGAACAGGTTCACATCGCCCAGGAAGCCGTAGACGAAGGGGCTCGCGGGCTGGTCCCACACCTCTTGCGGCGAGCCGACCTGCTCGATGCGGCCCTTGTTGATGACCACCACGCGGTCGGCCACTTCGAGCGCCTCTTCCTGGTCGTGCGTGACGAAGATCGAGGTAACGTGCAGCTCGTCGTGCAGCCGGCGCAGCCAGCGCCGCAGCTCCTTGCGCACCTTGGCGTCGAGCGCGCCGAAGGGTTCGTCGAGCAGCAGCACCTTGGGTTCCACCGCCAATGCGCGCGCCAATGCGATGCGCTGGCGCTGGCCGCCCGAGAGCTGCGACGGGTAGCGGTCGGCCAGCCAGTCGAGCTGCACCAGCTTGAGCAGGTCGGTCACCTTCTGCTTGATCTGCGCGTCGCTCGGGCGCTCCTTGCGCGGCTTCACGCGCAGGCCGAACGCGACGTTCTCGAACACCGTCATGTGGCGGAACAACGCGTAGTGCTGGAACACGAAGCCCACCTGCCGCTCGCGCACGTGCACGTCGGTGGTGTCCTCGCCCGAAAAGAGAATGCTGCCGGTGTCGGCCGTCTCCAGCCCCGCGATGATGCGCAGCAGCGTGGTCTTGCCGCAGCCCGAGGGGCCGAGCAGCGCGACGAGTTCGCCCGACTCGACGTCGAGGTTCACGTTGTTCAGCGCCCGGAAGTCGCCGAACTGCTTGCTGATGTTGCGGATTTCGATGCTCATGGTCTTGTTCTTTCTCTCTCAGGCCGTCGAGGGCTCGGGTGGCCGCTCTGGCGGCAGCTCGGCAATGGCCTTCATTTCGCGTTCGTGGCGCCATTCGATGACCGACTTGATCACCAGCGTGACCAGCGCCAGGATGGCGAGCAGCGAGGCCACGGCAAAGGCCGCCACCGACTGGTATTCGTTGTAGAGCACCTCCACATGCAGCGGCATGGTGTTGGTCTGGCCGCGGATGTGGCCCGACACCACCGACACCGCGCCGAACTCGCCCATGGCGCGCGCGTTGCAGAGGATCACGCCGTACAGCAGGCCCCACTTGATGTTGGGCAGGGTCACGCGCCAGAAGGTCTGCCAGCCGGTCGCGCCAAGCACGATGGCGGCCTGCTCCTCGTCGGTGCCCTGCGCCTGCATCAGCGGCACGAGTTCGCGCGCGATGAACGGGAAGGTCACGAACACCGTCGCCAGCACGATGCCCGGCACCGCGAAGATGATCTTGATGTCGTGCTCCGCGAGCCACGGGCCGAGCCAGCCCTGCGCGCCGAACACCAGCACGTAGATCAGCCCCGCCACCACCGGCGACACCGCGAACGGCAGGTCCACCAGCGTGGTCAGGAAGGCCTTGCCGCGGAACTCGAACTTGGCGATGGCCCAGGCCGCGGCCACGCCGAACACCAGGTTCATCGGCACCGCGATGGCGGCCGTGATCAGGGTGAGGCGGATCGCGCTCCAGGCGTCGGGCTCCTTCAGTGCTTCGAGATAGGCATCGAGGCCCTTGCGCAGCGCTTCCGTCGCCACGGCGGCCAGGGGCAGCACGAGGAACAGGAACATGAACGCGAGCGCAACGCCGATCAGCGTCCAGCGCACCCAGGCCGATTCGGTGGTGCCGGCCTGCGCGCGGCGGATGATCTTGGAAGGCGCACTCATAGCGAACTCTCGATGAGGCTGCGCGAAGGAACACCGCAGAACCGGCTTTGCCGGGCTGCTGGTGTTGCCCCCGGCGAGGGGGTTGGCGAAGCGACACGAAGTGCGCGAAGACTGGGGGAGTGCAACATTCCTAGGCTCCTGCGCGGCGACGCTGCCAGGCCTGCAGGCCGTTGATGACCAGCAGCAGGACGAATGAAAGGACCAGCATCACGAGCGCGACCGCGGTGGCGCCCGCATAGTCGTACTGCTCCAGCTTGCCGATGATGATGAGCGGCGTGATCTCCGAAATCATCGGCATGTTGCCGGCGATGAAGATCACCGAGCCGTACTCGCCGATGGCGCGTGCAAAGGCCATGGCAAAGCCCGTGAGCAGCGCCGGCGCGATCGACGGGAAGATCACCTTCGTGAAGGTCTGCAGCCGCGTCGCGCCCAGCGAGGTGGCGGCTTCCTCGAGTTCCTTCTCGGCGTCTTCCAGCACCGGCTGCACCGTGCGCACCACGAAGGGCAGGCCGATGAAGATCAGCGCAATCACGATGCCCGCCGGCGTGAACGCCAGCTTGATGCCGTGCGGCTCGAGCAATTGCCCGATCCAGCCGTTGCCCGCAAGCAGCGCCGTGAGCGAGATGCCGGCCACCGCCGTGGGCAGCGCGAACGGCAGGTCGACCAGCGCATCGACGATGCGCTTGCCCGGGAACTTGTAGCGCACCAGCACCCAGGCCACGAGCAGGCCGAACACCGCGTTGACCACGGCCGCGATCAGCGAGGCGCCGAAGGTGAGCCGGTACGAGGCCATCACGCGCGGCGCGGTCACGGCCACCCAGAACTGCTCCCAGCTCAGCGTGAAGGTCTTGAAGACCAGCGCCGAGAGCGGGATCAGCACGATCAGGCTCAGGTAGAGAATGGAGAAGCCGAGCGTGATGTGGAAACCGGGCAGCACCCGCTTGGAGCCCCCTGCCCGGTTCACATGCGAAAGCGGCGCTCCCGCGGACGGGAGCGCCGAAGAAACAGCGCCGCTCATTTACTTCGCGCCAGGGGTGTAGAGCTTGTCGAACTGGCCACCGTCGTTGAAGTGCACCTTCTGGGCGTCGCCGAGGCTGCCGAACAGTTCCTGCACCGTGAACAGCTGCAGCGGCTTGAAGGTGGCGGCGTACTTCTTGAGCACGGCCTGCGAGCGCGGGCGCAGCGCGTGCTTGGCGGCAATTTCCTGCGCCTCTTCGGAATAGAGCCAGTCGAGGTAGGCCTTGGCGAGTTCGCCGGTGCCCTTCTTCTTGGTGGTGCGCTCGACCACGGCCACCGGGTTCTCGGCCACGATGCTGATCGACGGATAGACCGAATCGACCTTGCCGGAGCCGAACTCGCGGTCGATCGACACCACTTCGGATTCGAAGGTGATCAGCGCATCGCCGATGTTGCGCTGCAGGAAGGCGGTGGTCGCGTCGCGGCCGCCGCGCGCCAGCACCGGCACGTTCTTGAACAGCTTGCCGACGAACTCGGCCGCCTGGGCGTCGGTGCCGCCCTTCTTCTTGACGTAGCCCCAGGCCGCCAGGTAGGCGTAGCGCCCGTTGCCGCCGGTCTTGGGGTTGACGATCACGACCTGCACGCCGGGCTTGACCAGGTCTTCCCAGTCCTTGATGCCCTTGGGGTTGCCGTTGCGCACCAGGAACAGCATGGTCGAGGTGGTGGGCGATGCGTTCTCGGGAAACTTCTTGTTCCAGTCCTTCGCGACCACGCCGGCGTTGGCCAGGAAGTCGATGTCGGTGGAGGTGTTCATGGTCACCACGTCGGCATCGAGGCCGTCGGCCACCGCGCGCGCCTGGGCGCTCGAGCCGCCATGCGACTGGTCGATCTTCACGTCCTTGCCGGTGGTCTTCTTGTAGTTGGCCACGAACGCCGCGTTGTAGTCCTTGTAGAACTCGCGCGCCACGTCGTACGAGGCGTTCAGCAGCGTGCTGCCCTGCGCGAAGGCGCTGCCGCCGGCGAGTGCGGAAGACGCCAGCGCGAGCACGGCGGCGAAGGTCTTGAATCTGGAAGTCATGTGGTTGCCAAGTTTTCTGAAAATTCACGGCCTGCCGGCCAGGCGGCGGGCTCGTCGGTCAGCGACTGGAGCAAGGCGAGGCCGAGCGGCCAGTCCCCATGCCCCGAATCGATGTTGATATGGCCCGCATTCTGCATGCGGACAAACTCACTGCCCCAGGCGCGGGAATAGGCGCCGGCCAGGCGGATCGGGCAATACGGGTCGTTGCTGCTCGCCACCACGATGCTGCGGTACGGCAGCGCCGCATAGGGCACGGGCGCGAAGTCCGACAGCACGGCCCGGCGCTCCGGATCGGCCGGTGCCACCAGCAGCGCCCCGCGGATGCGCGCCGCCGCCTCGGCCGGCAGGTGCGCCGTGGCAATGCAGCCCAGGCTGTGTGCGGCAATCACCACCGGCCCGGGGCTTTCGAGCACCAGCTTGGCGAGCGTGGCCACCCAGGCCTCGCGCTTGGGCGAAGCCCAGTCGTCCTGCACCACGCGCGCCGCACCCGGAATGCGCTCTTCCCACAGGCTCTGCCAATGGCCGGGCCCGGAGTCGCGCCAGCCGGGCACGATGATCACGGAAGTCTGCATGAAGGCGCTGCCCTGCCCGCTTACTTGTTGGGCTGCGGCGTGATGCGCAGGTAGGGCTTCACGGCCTTGAAGCCCTTGGGGAAGCGCTCGGCCAGTTCGGCCGGGTCCTGGATGCTCGGGATGATGACCACGTCGTCGCCATCCTTCCAGTTCACGGGCGTGGCCACCTTGTGGCTGTCGGTGAGCTGCAGCGAGTCGATCACGCGCAGGATCTCGTCGAAGTTGCGGCCGGTGGATGCCGGGTAGGTGATGGTCGCGCGGATCGCCTTCTTCGGATCGATGATGAACACGCTGCGCACCGTGGCCGTGGCCGACGCGTTCGGATGGATCAGGTCGTACAGGTCGGCCACCTTGCGGTCATGGTCCGCGATGATCGGGAAGTTGACGGTGGTGTTCTGCGTCTCGTTGATGTCGCCGATCCACTCCTTGTGCCTGGTGGCCGGGTCGACGCTCAGCGCGATCGGCTTCACGCCGCGCTTGGCGAATTCGCCCGACAGCGCCGCGGTCTTGCCGAGCTCGGTGGTGCACACGGGCGTGAAATCGGCCGGGTGCGAGAAGAACACCACCCACGAATCGCCGGCCCACTGGTAGAAGTCGAGGGGGCCTTCGCTGGAGTCCTGGGTGAAATTGGGGGCTGTGTCGCCGAGTCGCAGGGTCGCCATGGTCGCTCCTTGGATGGATGGGAGCCTGGGATTGTGCGAAGCACAGCTTCAATGCCAAACGAATATCTACTTGTTTGGTTATGGCGTTTTTCGCATAAGCAGCTCCGATCCGGCTAATACATGCCCGATTGGCTCCCGCTCATGTGCTCGGTCAGGAAATCGATCAGCTGGCGAACCGCCGGCACCAGGGCCCGCCGCGGCGGGAAAACCATGTGCGCGATCACCGGCGCAGGCCCCCAGCCAGGCAGCACCTGCGCGAGCCGGCCCGCCTCCACGTCGGCGCGGCACATGTAGCCGGGCAGCAGTGCCGCGCCCACGCCTTCGAGCGCGACCAGCTGCAGCGTCGCCAGGTCGTCCGCCACGCAGCGCGGCGTGTGGACGTGCACGTGAATCTCGCCGTTCGGGCCCTCGAGCCGCCATTCGCTGCGCCCCTCGCCGTTGGCCGACATGGCCGTCGTCGGCAGCCGCGCCAGGTCGGCCGGCGTGCGGACCGGGCCCAGGCGCTGCAGCAGGTCTGGCCGGGCCACGAGCACGGCGCGGCTGGTGCCCAGCACCTTGGCCACGAGCGTGGTGCTGTCTTCGATGGCGGGGCGCACGCGCAGCGCGATGTCGATGCCCTCCTCGATCAGGTCCACGGGCCGGTTCATGACGCGCAGGTCGACGCGCACCGCCGGGTAGCGCTCCATGAAGCGCGGCAGCAGCTGCGCGAGCCCGCTGTGGGCGATGGTGATCGGGCAGCTCAGGCGGACCGTGCCGCAGGGCTCGGTGTGCACCTGCGCCACCGCCTCGGTCGCGGCCTGCGCCGCGTCCCGCACGGCGGCCGAATGCCGCAGGAAGATCTCGCCCGCAGGCGTGAGCGACAGGCGCCGCGTGCTGCGCTGCATCAGCTGCACGCCGAGCCGATCCTCCAGTTCCGCCACACGGCGCGACAGGCGCGACTTGGGAATGCCGAGCGCGCGGCTGGCCGCGGCAAAGCCGCCGCGCTCTGCCACTTCGGCGAAGAAAACCATGTCGTTGAGGTCTTGCATGCGGCGATTGTCCTGCACATGGGACGATGTAGTCAAAATTTGGCTACTTATCACCCACTCGCACCAAAAATAGAATTACCCCATCGCCGGCCACCTTTGAGCGCCGACCTCCACACGAAAGTGATCGACCATGAAGCTGCTCCACATCGACTCCAGCATCCTGAGTGCCAATTCGACCTCCCGCCTCCTCACGGCCGAGATCGTGGCGGCCTGGAAAGCCGCGCATCCCGACACCACCGTCGAGTACCTCGACCTCGCCGCCAACGCCCCGTCGCACTTCGGCGCCGATGCCCTGGGCATCAAGACCGGCGTGCAGGCCCAGCCGACCGAAGCCCAACAGCGCGAGAACGCGCTCTCGGAACAGCTGGTGAGCCAGTTCCTGGCTTCGGACGTCATCGTGGTGGGCGCACCGTTGTACAACTTCTCGGTGCCGACCCAGCTCAAGGCCTGGATCGACCGGCTCGCGCAGATCGGCCGCACCTTCAAGTACACCGACAAGGGCCCCGTGGGCTTGGCCGGCGGCAAGACCGTGATCGTGGCGTCCAGCCGCGGCGGCATCTACTCGACCACCGAAGGCGGCCAGGCCGCGGAGCACCAGGAGAGCTACCTGAAGGTGGTGTTCGGCTTCTTCGGCATCACCGACGTGCGCTTCGTGCGTGCCGAAGGCGTGGCCATGGGCGATGCCACCAAGGCCGCCGCACTGGCCGCGGCACGCGTCGACATCCGGGCGGCAACAGCCGAAGCCGCCAACCAGAAGGACGTGGCGCAGGCTGCCTGAGCCTCGGTTCCACCCCAATGAAAATGCCGCCCCCAGGGGCGGCATTTTTCATTGGCGGATCCGGCTGCCTCAGGCGGCCGCGTGGCTCTTGACCCAGGCCACGTACTTGTCCATCCAGCCCTGCAGGAACTTCTTCGTGCCTTCGTTGCCGATGTGGCCCTTGTCATCGAACAGGCCTTCCTTGACCTGAAGGAACGCCTCGGGCTGCCCGAGCGTGGGGACATCGAGGTAGGCCAGCACAGTGCGCAAATGCTGCTGCGCCACCGCGGTACCGATGGCGCCTACCGAAATGCCCAGCACGCCCGCCGGCTTGCCAGCCCAGGCGCTCTGGCCATAGGGACGCGAAGCGTGATCGATCGCGTTCTTCAATACGCCGGGGAACGAACGGTTGTATTCGGGCGTGACGAACAACAAGCCCTGGGCCGCCGCGATCTCGGTCTTGAGCCGCTTCACCGAAGGCGCCTGGTTGCCGTCGTCGTCCTGGTTGTACAGGGGCAGATCGTCGATGCGCAAGTGCTCGAACGTGAAGTCAGAGGGCGCGAGGTGCGCCAGCGCAAGGGCCAGCTTCTGGTTGAACGAATCCTTGCGAAGGCTGCCGACGATCACGGCAATTCGGGTCTGGCTCATGGATAAAGCTCCTTTGAAGGGGGGAAAACACGAACGGAAAGGAATGACCGGGGCGATTATGCGAAGCGCCCAAGACCTTTTCCAGAAAAGCTCTTCGGCCCCGCCCCGGCTTTGCGGCATGCGCAGCAGGCTTGCGCAATCGCGGGCATCATCGCCCGAGACCTTTGATCCCAGGAGCAGTTCACGATGCGATTTCTAGTGGTGGGTGCCGGTGCACTCGGTGGTTATTTCGGCGGCCGGCTGCTGGAGGCAGGACGCGACGTCACCTTTCTGCTGCGAGCGCGACGCGCGGCACAGATCGCGAAGACCGGACTGGTGGTTCAAAGCCCGTTCGGCAACCTGCAATTGCCCTCGCCGCCCCACCTGCTGGCCGAGGACATCAAGGCGCCCTTCGACGTGGTCGTGGTCGGCAGCAAGGCCTACGACCTCGACGCGACCATGGCGTCGTTCGCGCCGGCCGTCGGCCCCGGCACGGTCATTCTTCCCCTGCTCAACGGCATGAGCCACATCGACCGCCTGGCCGAGCGCTTCGGCAGCGAACGCGTGCTCGGCGGCCTGTGCATGATCTCTGCCACGCTGGACGACGAGGGCCGCGTGCTGCACCTGAACGACATGCACGGCCTTGCCTTCGGCGAGCGCGCGGGCGGACGCTCGGCGCGGGTCGATGCCATTGCCACCCAGTTCGCGGGCGCGAAGTTCGATGCCACGCCGAGCGAGAACATCTCGCAGGACATGTGGGAGAAGTGGGTCTTCATCGCCTCGGCGGCCGGGCTCACGAGCCTGATGCGCGCGACCATCGGCGACATTGCGAGCGCAGGCGGACAGGACGTGGCGCTCGCGATCTTCGACGAATGCTGCGCCATTGCCGCGCACAACGGCTTCGCGCCGCGCCCGGCCGCCGTCGAGCGCGGCCGGGCCATGATGACGGCGCCGGGCTCCCCGATGACCGCCTCCATGTACAAGGACATTGTGCGCGGCGCACCGATCGAGGCCGACCACATCGTCGGCGACCTGCTCGGCCGCGCGCCTGCCGCCTCTTCTTCCTCGGTGCCTTCGGTGCTGCGCACGGCCTACGTCCATCTGAAGGCCTACGAGGCGCGGCGCGCGCGCGAAGCGGCCTGAGCCTTTCGTCTCGATGAACGACGCCATCGCTTTCCTCCACACGGCGCAGGTCCATGTGCCGACCTTCGAGCGCCTGGCCCGCGAGATCGCGCCCGAACTGGAGGTGCGCCACCTGGTGATGGAGGAACTGCTGCACGAAGCCCGCACCCTAGGCATCGACAACCCGATGCTGGCCGCGCGCGTGCACGAGGCCATGCGCGAGGCGGCATCCGAGGGCGCCGCCGTGGTGGCATGCACCTGCTCGACCATCGGCGGAGTTGCGGAAAAAACCCCGACAGGCGGCGCCTTCGCAGCCCAGCGCATCGACCGCGCGATGGCCGACCGCGCCGTGCGCGCCGGCCCGCGCGTGCTGATTGCAGCGGCGCTCGAAAGCACACTGGAGCCGACCACCGCGCTGCTTCTTTCGGCCGCTGCGCAGGCCGGCGTCGGCGTCCGGCCGAGCGCGCTCCTGGTCGCCGGGGCCTGGCCGCACTTCGAGGCCGGCGATACGGCCCGCTACATCGGGATGCTCGCCAGTGCGATCCGAAGCGCCGCCACCGGTGCCGACGTGGTGGTGCTGGCGCAGGCCTCGATGGCCCCCGTTGCGGATGAGCTCGCAGACCTCGGCATCGAGGTGCTCGGCAGCCCCGGCCCGGGCGTGGCGCATGCCGTGGCGACGCTGCGCGCCTCGCGCTCGGCGTGGGCGCCCTGAGTCGCTACTCCGACTTGAGGATCGTCTCGCCCTTCAGTGCGCCCATGTCGCGGATGTTGAAGCGGTGCCGCTTCCAGCCGGCCCAGGTGCGGCGCAGGTGGGTGATCGAGATGAAGTAGTAAAGAAACTTGAACATGCCGAGCGCGCGCCACATCGGCGTGCCGCGGTAGATGTCGCCGGCCAGCAGCGACATCAGCCCCTCCTTCACGCGGAACGGATTGCCCGGGTGCATGAACATGTCGCGGATGGTCGGGTTGGTCACGCGGTAGATGAACCACGAATACTCGCGTGGTCCCTTGCGCATCATGGCTTCGAAGCTTTTTCGCACCGGCTCCAGCTCGGCCGGCCGGTCGAGCGCAGTGGCCACCAGCTCGGCGCCGTCGAAGGCGCTGTGCATCGCGAGGTACACGCCCGACGAGAACATCGGGTCGATGAAGGTGAAGGCATCGCCCAGCATCAGGTAGCGGTCGCCCGTGGCGTGCGTGCTCGAGTACGAGAAGTTGCCGGTGGCGTGCACCGCGTCATCGACCAGCGTCGCGTGCTTCAGCCGGTCCACCAGCACCGGGCACAACGCGATGGTGTCGTAGAAGAACTCCTTCAGCGGCTTGTCGCGCGTCTTCAGGTAGTACGGCCAGCAGACCGCGCCCACGCTGGTGGTGCCGTCGGCCAGCGGAATGAACCAGAACCAGCCGTGCGGGAACCAGCAGATGCTGATGTTGCCTTCCTTCTTGCCCTCGAGCCGCTCGGCGTTGGTGAAGTGGCCGAACAGCGCCGTGCTGTTGTGGTCGGGGTTCTTTTCCTTGCAGCGGAATTTGTTGGCCAGCAACGTGTCGCGTCCCGTGGCATCGACCACGAAGCGGGCGCGCCAGCTGCGCCTGGCACCGTCGTCCATCTCGGCCTGCACCATGGCGCCATCGGCGTCGAAGGCCACGTCGCGCACCTTGCAGCCTTCGAGCGTCTGCGCGCCGCGCGTGGCGGCATTGCGGAACAGCAGTTCGTCGAGTTCCGAGCGGCGCACCTGCCAGGCGGAGTCGAGCGACTTGTCCATGCCTTCGGCAAATTCCACATAGCTGCGGTGCTCGTGCTCCGGCGAGACGAATTCGATGCCGAACTTGGGCATGCCGATTTTGTCGACCTGGTCGCGCACGCCGAGCCTGTCGAACAGCTCGACGTTCCCGGGCAGCAGCGATTCGCCGATGTGAAAGCGCGGGTGATGCGCCTTCTCGAGCAGCACCACCTTGCGGCCCTGCTGCGCGAGCAGCGCGGAGATCGTGGAGCCCGCGGGGCCGCCGCCGATCACGAGCACGTCGCAGGACGCGTCGGCCGCCGGGGGCGCGGAAGAAATGGAGGAAGTGGCTTGAGGCAATGACATGCGAAGGCAAGCTACATAGTTGACAACGGCCAAGCATAGCGCGGCCGAAGCCGCCCGCTCCTCGGTGCCGTTCCTATGGCGCGTTCGCCTTCGGCGCGTTCTGCAGGCTCGCCTGCGTCACGCTCGCGCCCGCGGGCACGTCGTCGGTGATCCACACGTTGCCGCCGATGACCGCGCCCTTGCCCAGCGTCACGCGCCCGAGGATGGTGGCGCCGGCATAGATCACCACGTCGTCTTCCACCACCGGATGGCGCGGCAGGCCCTTCTGCAGGTTGCCCTCGGCATCGGTCGGAAAGCGCTTGGCGCCGAGTGTGACGGCCTGGTACAGGCGCACGCGCTTGCCGATGATCGCCGTCTCGCCGATCACCACGCCCGTGCCGTGGTCCATGAAGAAGCCCGCATCGATCTGCGCACCGGGGTGGATGTCGATGCCGGTCTGCGCATGCGCGAGCTCGGCCACGATGCGCGCCAGGAGCGGCAATTCAAGCTTGTAGAGCTCGTGCGCCAGCCGATGGTGGATCATCGCGAGCACGCCGGGATAGCACAGCAGCACCTCGTCCACGCTGCGCGCCGCCGGGTCGCCCTGGTAGGCGGCGAGCACGTCGGTGTCGAGCAGGCGGCGCAGGCCCGGCAGCGCGTTCGCGAACTGGCGGATGGCCTCGGTGGCGAGGCCTTCGACTTCGCTCGCGGGGCGCGGCTCGTGGCGGGCGTTGTAGTTGAGTTCCAGCCGCGCCTGCACCAGCAGCGCCTGCAGGGCGGTGTTCAGCGTGTGGCCGACGTAGAAATCCTCGCTCTCGTGGCGCAGGTCGGGCGGGCCGAGCCGCATCGGAAACAGCGCGCCCTTGAGCGATTCGATGACCTGCGCCAGCGCATCGCGCGACGGAAACTCGCGCGTGCCGGGCTCGCGCGAGCGGCGCTGCGAATCGCGCCATTCATCGCGCGCGGCGTGCAGCGCGCGGACGATGTCGCCTACTTCGAAATTGGCCATGGCTTCTCTCCGGGCGTTGTGCAGATCACACTGTAGAAGCCCGTGGCCGATGTGCCAAGAACTGAAAACCCGGCGCCACGGTGGCACCTGGGTTGTTCGCAAGCCCCGGGATCGTCAAAGCTTCGCGATCGAAACCTCGGTCGACTTCACGAGCGCGACCACGTCGGAGCCCACCTTGAGCTGCAGTTCGTCGACCGAGCGCGTGGTGATGACCGAGGTCACGATGCCCCAGGCGGTTTCGACGTCGACTTCGGAGACGACGTCGCCGCGGATGATCTCGCGGACCTTGCCCTTGAACTGGTTGCGCACGTTGATGGCTTGAATGGACATGGTGTTTCTTTCTCTTTGGGGTTGAAGGAAGGGTTCGGGCAGGAGGAACAGGGGCAAGGCGGTCACCCGGCGGCAGCCAGCGCCTGGTCGAGGTCGGCAACGAGGTCGTCGATGTGCTCGATGCCGACCGACAGGCGCACGGCGTCTTCCGTGACGCCGGCCCGCGCCAGCTCTTCTGGCGAGAGTTGCCGGTGCGTGGTGGAGGCCGGGTGCGTAGCGAGCGAGCGCACGTCGCCGATGTTCACGAGCCGCGTGAACAGCTTGAGCGCATCGAGGAACTTCGCCCCGCCCTCGCGGCCGGCGCCGATGCCGAAGGTCAGCACGCCGCTGGAGCGGCCGCCGAAGTACTTCTTCGCCAATGCATGGTCGGGATGGTCTTCGAGCGCCGCGTAGTTGACCCAGTTGACGGCCTTGTGCGTCTTCAGGTGCTGGGCCACCGAAAGCGTATTGCTGCTGATGCGGTCCATGCGCAGCGCCAGCGTCTCGATGCCCTGCAGGATCAGGAAGGCGTTGAACGGCGAGATCGCCGCGCCGGTGTTGCGCAGCGGCACCACGCGCGCACGGCCGATGTAGGCGGCCGGGCCCAGCGCCTCGGTGTAGACCACGCCGTGGTAGCTGACGTCGGGCTCGTTCAGGCGCCGGAAGCGCTGCTTGTGCTGGGCCCACGGGAACTTGCCCGAATCGACGATGGCGCCGCCGATGCTGGTGCCGTGGCCGCCCAGGTACTTGGTGAGCGAGTGCACCACGATGTCGGCGCCATGCTCGATGGGCCGGCTCAGGTACGGCGAAGGCACGGTGTTGTCCACGATCAGCGGCACACCGTGGCGGTGCGCGATCTCGGCGATGGCCGCGATGTCGGTCACGTTGCCGGCCGGGTTGCCGAGCGATTCGACGAACACGGCCTTGGTCTTCTCGTCGAACAGCTTCTCGAAGCTCGCTGGATCGCGGTGGTCCGCGAAGCGCGTGGTGATGCCGAACTGCGGCAGCGTGTGCGCGAACAGGTTGTAGGTGCCGCCGTAGAGCGCGGTGCTGCTGACGATGTTGTCACCCGCCTCGGCGATGGTCTGGATCGCATAGGTCACGGCCGCCTGGCCCGAGGCCAGCGCGAGCGCCGCAATGCCGCCTTCGAGCGCCGCCACGCGCTGCTCGAGCACGTCCTGCGTCGGGTTGTTGATGCGGGTGTAGATGTTGCCGGGCACCTTCAGGTCGAACAGGTCGGCGCCGTGCTGGGCGCTGTCGAAGGCATAGGCCACCGTCTGATAGATGGGCGGCGCCACGGCGCGCGTGGTCGGCTCGGGCGAATAGCCGGCGTGCACCGACAGGGTTTCGAATTTCCAGTTCTGCGACATGCGACTGCCTTTTTCGTTGTGATTGGATGAACGATGGATTCAGATCGCCCAGCGCAGCGTGTGCGCGGAGGGCTGCAGCCAGCTGGCGTCCGTGGCGGCGGATTCGGCCTCGCCGGGCTTTTGCAGCACGCGGTCGAGAATGCGTTTCTCGATGGCCGCGAACGCCGGATCGCCCTGCGAGCGCGGCCTGGCGAGCGCAATGTTCTCGTCGAGCGCGATGCGCCCGTCCTCGATCAGGATCACGCGGTCCGCGAGCGCCACGGCCTCCTGCACGTCATGCGTCACCAAGAGCGCGGTGAAGCGGTGGCGCTGCCACAGGTTCTCGATGAGGCGATGCATCTCGATGCGCGTGAGCGCGTCCAGCGCACCCAGCGGCTCGTCGAGCAGCAGCAGCCGCGGGTGATGCACCAGCGCCCGTGCGAGCGCCACGCGCTGGCGCTGGCCGCCCGACAGCCGCGCCGGCCATTCGTTCTCGCGGTCGGCCAGGCCCACCTGCGCGAGCACCTCCTTGCCCCGTGCCTTGGCTTCGTCGGGCAGGCCGAGCGTCACGTTGTCGAGCACCCGGCGCCACGGCAGGAGGCGCGCCTCCTGGAACATGATCCGGGTGTCGTCGTGCAGGCCGTCGATGGCCTTGCCGTCCGTGAAGAGCCCGCCGGCGCTGGCCTTCTCTAGCCCGGCAACCAGCCGCAGCAGCGTGCTCTTGCCGCAGCCGCTGCGCCCGACGATGGCGATGAACTGCCCCGGCTCGATGGCGAGTTGCGTGTTGCGCAGCACCTCGCGCTCGCCATAGCGCTTGTGCAGGCCGCGCGCCTCCAGGCGAACGCCGCCCGAGATGGCCAGCGGCCGTGTGTCTTTCAGAACGGCATTCATGATGATTTGAGGCCCGGTTGGAAGAGCGCCACGTCGAGCGCGTTGATCTTTCTCGGCAGCAGCTTTTCCGCAAAGAAGGCATCGGCGATGCGCTGCTGTTCGGCCAGCGCCTCGGCCACCACCGGGCGCACCGCGTAGCTGCGGCGGGCGTTGGCCTGCTCGATCGTTGCCGCGTCCAGGCCCCAGACGGGCGACAGCAGCGCCGCGGCATCCTTCGGGTTCTGCTTGGCCCATCGGCCGGTTTTCTCGAGCTCGGCATAGACCACGCGCAGCACGTCCGGGCGCGCCTTCGAGAACTTGGTGCTGGCGAGGTAGTAGCGCTGGTATGAGGCGATGCCCGTGCCATCGGCCAGCACGCGCACCCTGGCCTGGCGCTGCGCAGCCGCCAGGAACGGATCCCACACGACCCAGGCGTCGATGGCGCCGCGCTCGAAGGCGGCACGGCCGTCGGCCGGTGTCAGGTAGGCAGGATCGATGTCCCTGAAGGACAGGCCGGCCTTCTCCAGCGCCGCGATCAGCAGGTAGTGCGCGCCGGCCGCCTTGGCGAAGCCGACCTTCTTTCCCTTGAGATCGGCCACCGACCTGAGCGGCGAGTCCTCGCGCACGAGAATGGCCTGTGCTGCGGGCGAAGGCGCTTCCTGCGCGACAAAGGTCAGGTCGGCGCCGGCAGCCTGCGCGAACACCGGCACGGTGTCGGCCACGTCGGCACTGATGTCCAGGTTGTCGAGGTTCAGGGCCTCGAGCAGCGGCAGCCCGCTGGTGAACTCGTGCCAGCTCAGCGTGGCGTTGAGCGGGGCAAGCTGCTTCTCGAGCGTGCCCTGCACCTTCAGCAGGGCGATCAGCGTCGAGGACTTCTGGTAGCCGAGCCGCACGGTGACGGGCCGCGCGGCCCCGCCCTGCGCGAACACGGCACCGGAGCCCAGTGCGCCCAACGTGGCGATGGCCGCGCGTCGCGAAATGATGTTCTTCATGTGCCCGGCCCTCACTTCGCCGTCTTTTTCTGATAGCCGGGATGCCAGCGCAGCCACCATTGCTCCAGCCCGCGCGCGAACAGGTCGGCCAGCTTGCCGAGCAGCGCATACAGCAGGATGCCCACCAGCACGATGTCGGTCTGCAGGAATTCGCGGGCGTTCATCGTGAGGTAGCCGATGCCGGCCTGCGCCGAGATGGTTTCGGCCACGATCAGGATCACCCACATCAGCCCCAGCGAAAAGCGCAGGCCCACCAGGATCGACGACAGCGCGCCGGGCAGGATCACCTCGCGGTACAGCTGCCAGCGCGAGAGGCCGTAGGTGCGCCCCATCTCAATCAGCTGCGGATCAACGTTGCGGATGCCGTGGAAGGTGTTGAGGTAGATCGGGAAGAACACCGACACCGAGATCAGGAACAGCTTGGCCGACTCGTCGATGCCGAACCACAGGATCACGAGCGGAATGAGTGCCAGCGCGGGAATGTTGCGCACCATCTGGATGGTCGAATCGAGCAGCGTCTCGAAGAACTTCACCGAGCCCGTCAAGAGGCCCAGCACCAGCCCCGTTCCGCCGCCGATGGCGAGGCCCGCGAGCGCACGGCCCGCACTCACCTTGACGTGCGTCCAGAGCTCGCCCGATACGGCCAGCGCCCAGGCAGCCTTGACCACGTCCACCGGCGCCGGCAGCACCCGCGTGGAGAGCCAGCCCAGCGACGAAGCGATCTGCCAGAAGACGATCAGCCCCACCGGCACCAGCCACGGCACCAGCCGAGCCGCCACGCTGGCGCCGAAGGCCTTGAGCGCGCCGCCGGCGTTTTCTTGCGAAGAAGGCGCGACCGCCGGCAGTTCCTGTACTTGTTCCGTCATGAAGTTCCTCAGCTTTGGGAAACGAGGCGCGAAGGCGCATCGAGATTGGCAACCACTTCGCCGAACGGCCCGCTCAGCGAGCCGCCCGCGAGCCGCGACTGCGCCTTGCGCGAGAGCAGCGGGAACACCAGCTCGGCGAAGCGGTAGGCCTCTTCGAGATGCGGGTAGCCCGAGAGAATGAATTTGTCCAGGCCGAGCGCCGCGTATTCCTCGATGCGCGCGGCCACGGTCTTCGGGTCGCCCACCAGCGCCGTGCCCGCGCCGCCGCGCACCAGGCCGACGCCGGCCCAGAGGTTGGGCGAAATCTCCAGCTCGGCGCGCGAGCGCCTGGCGCCGCCCGCATGCAGCGCGGCCATGCGGCGCTGGCCTTCGGAATCCATGCGGGCAAATGCGGCCTGGGCGCGGATCACGGTCTCGTCGTCGACGCGGCTGATCAGTTCCTCGGCGGCCTTCCATGCGGCTTCGTCGGTCTCGCGCACGATCACGTGCAGCCGGATGCCGAACTCCACCGTGCGGCCGCGGCGCGCGGCGCGGTTGCGCACGTCGGCGATCTTCCTGGCCACCTCGGCGGGCGGTTCACCCCAGGTGAGATAGGCATCGACCTGCTCGGCCGCAAGCTCGTGCGCGGCAGCCGACGAGCCGCCGAACCACACCGGCGGATAGGGTTCCTGCACCGGCGGATAGAGCAGCTTCGCGCCCTTCACGCTCAGGTGCCGGCCTTCGTAGTCGAAGCCCTGCCCACTGTGGCTGCGCGCAAGGATCTCGCGCCAGATGCGGATGAACTCGGCCGATTGCTCGTAGCGCGCCGCATGGTCGAGATACACGCCGTCGCCTTCGAGTTCGGCCTGATCGCCGCCGGTGACCAGGTTCACCAGCAGGCGGCCGCCCGACAGGCGATCGAAGGTCGCGGCCATGCGTGCGGCCAGGCTGGGCTGGTGCAGGCCGGGCCGCACCGCCACCAGGAACTTGAGCTTCTTCGTCGCGCCGATCAGGCTGGAGGCGATCACCCACGGGTCTTCGCACGAGCGGCCGGTGGGAATCAGCACGCCTTCGTAGCCGAGGTGGTCGGCCGCGCCCGCGATCTGCTGCAGGTAGGCCAGGTCGATGGGCCGCGCGCCTTCGCTGGTGCCGAGATAGCGGCTGTCGCCATGGGTGGGGAGAAACCAGAATATCTGCATATCGTCTTTCCGTCGGTGGAGCCTCGCGTCAGATGGCAAAGAAGAAGCCGCGCACGCGGGGCGGTGTGCAGCGAGTGCGCGGCAATGCCGCCCGGATGCGCCGCGGCTCGGGAATGCCCCAGGCGCGCGTGGTCGTGGCAAGCACGCAGGCGGCACGATGGCGCAAGGCTTCCTGCATCACGCGATGCCCGCCGCAGCGGCCTCGAGCACGCTGATCTTTCGGGGGATCAGCTTCAGGTCGAAGAAGGTGTCGGCGATCTTCTGCTGCTCGGCGAGCACGGCCTTGCTGATGGGACTGGTCCCGTAGGCCGCGCGCGCCACCGTCAGGTCAGCCACCGGCTTCGGCAGGCCCCACAGGGCTGCGAACTCGGCGGCAAGGTCGTTCCTGTGGGCGGTGCCCCAGACGTCGACCTTGTTGATCTCCTCGATCGCGATGGCCAGCACGTCGGCGTTCTTCGCGGCGTAGCCGAGCGACGAGAAGTAGTAGCCGCGGTTGCCCACCACACCGGTCGCGTCGGCCAGGACGCGGGCCTCGAGCGATTTTTCGGCGGCGGCAAGGAACGGGTCCCAGATCACCCATGCATCGACCGAGCCCTTTTCGAAGGCCGCGCGCGCATCGGCCGGCGGCAGGAAGACGAGGTTCAGGTCGCTGTAGGCAAGGCCATGCTTCTCGAACAGCTTGACGATGAAGTAGTGGACGTTCGAGCCCTTGTTGAGCGCAACCTTCTTCCCCTTCAGCTCGGCCACGGTCCGGATGGCCGAGCCCCTGGGCACCAGTACCGCTTCCGACTGGGGCCGCGGCAGCGTGGTGGCCACGTAGGCGAGCGGCGCGCCGGCGGCCTGCGCGAAGATCGGCGGCGCCTCGCCCACGTCGCCGAAGTCGATGGAGCCGACGTTCAGTGCCTCGAGTTGCACCGGGCCGGCGGTGAACTCGGTCCACTTCACGGCCACGCCGAGCGGGGCCAGGCGCTTCTCGAGCGTGCCACGGCCCTTGAGGATGCTGAGGGCGCCCTTCTGGTGGCCGATGCGCAACTGGCGCGCCGGCGCCTGGGCCAGCGCGGCGAAGGAAGGCACTGCGATTGCGGCGGCGGCACCCTGCAGCAGGCGGCGGCGCGGAATGGAGATCGTGGTCATGGAGACGCGTCCTTTCAGGCCGAGATGAAGCCGACGATGAGCGCGATGGCTGTCACCACGATCGTGCTGATGGCCAGGTCCCGCAGCGCCTTCCAGATGGAGCGCGGCTGCGCGTCGAGCGCGGAGTCTTCGGTGGCAACGGGGTTCATGGGTGGATTCCTTGTGCAAGAACTTCAGGCAAAGCTGCGCCCTCGCCGCGTAGCGGCGACTTCAAAAAAACGGGAACAGGAAATGGGGCTGGCGGACTCGGGTTCGATCAGGAACCCGTTCTAGACGCTACATCGCACCCTGGAGAAAGGCACCGGCTCGAAGCCATGCGTGGCCGGCAGCTTCAGTCCTTCGGTAGCGAGTACTTCGACGGCTTCGTTGAGCCGCTCGGCCAGGTCGGCGTGCACCTGGTAGGCGTTCTCGGGCGTGAGCGTGATCTGCGAATCGGTCGCGTAGACGCCCGGCAGGATGTGGCGCGCCGAGAGCGCATGCAGCACCGGCCGCAAGGCGTAGTCGAGCGCGAGCATGTGGTGCGGGCTGCCGCCGGTGGCCAGCGGCAGCACGGTCTTGCCCTTGAGCGCGTTCTGCGCCAGCAGATCGAGGAAGACCTTCAGCACGCCGCTGTAGGCGGCCTTGTAGACCGGCGTGGCCACCACGACCACGCGCGCTTGCGCCACCTGCGCAATCGCGCGCTCGATGGCCGGATGGTTCCAGTCGGCCAGCAGCAGCGCCTGGGCCGGCAGATCGCGGATCGCAAGCCGCTCGATGTGCGCCTTGCGGCCGGCCAGCCGCTCGCCCACGGCCTCGAGCAAGGCGGTGGAACGCGAGGGTGCCGAGGGGCTGCCAGCAATCAGGAGAACGGACACGGGGGACTTTCGGTTTTCTTCGGGATCGTGGGGAGTTCGAGGCGAGTTACTTCTGTCTTGCCGTGTAGATCTGGTCGAACGAAGCGCCGTCGGCAAAGTGCTCCTTGTCGGCCTTGGCCCAGCCGCCGAAGGCCTGGTCGATGCTCACCAGCGTGAGCTTGGGAAACTGCTTGTCGTACTTGGCCCTGGCCTTTTCCGAGGTCGGGCGGTAGAAGTTGCGGCCCGCAATGTCCTGGCCTTCGTCCGAATACAGGTACTTGAGGTATTCCTCGGCCACAGCACGGGTACCCTTCTTGTCGACCACCTTGTCGACCACTGCCACGGTGGGCTCGGCCAGGATCGAAATCGACGGCACCACGATCTCGAACTTCTCGGCGCCGAATTCCTTCAGCGCCAGGAAGGCCTCGTTCTCCCAGGCCAGCAGCACGTCGCCCACGCCGCGCTGCACGAAGGTGATGGTCGAGCCGCGCGCGCCGGTGTCGAGCACGGGCACGTTCCTGAACAGGCTGCCGATGTATTCCTTGGCCTTGGCGTCGCTGCCGTACTTGCGCTTGGCGAATTCCCAGGCGGCCAGGTAGTTCCAGCGGGCCCCGCCGGAGGTCTTGGGGTTGGGCGTGATCACCTGCACACCGGGCTTGACCAGGTCGTCCCAGTCCTTCAGGCCCTTGGGGTTGCCCTTCTTCACCAGGAACACGATGGTCGAGGTGTAGGGCGCCGAGTTCTGCGGCAGGCGCTTCTGCCAGTCGGCCTTGACGAGCCCGCCGTGCGTGGCGAGCGCGTCGATGTCGCCGCCCAGCGCCAGCGTGGCGACGTCGGCATCGATGCCGTCGATGATCGAGCGGGCCTGCTTGCCCGAGCCGCCGTGCGACTGCTTGACGGTCACGTCCTGGCCGGTCTTGCCCTTCCAGTATTTCGCGAATGCGCGGTTGTAGTCGACATAGAGCTCGCGCGTCGGGTCGTACGACACGTTGAGCAGCGTCACGGGGGCCGCGCCCTGCTGCGCAAACGACGGCAATGCCGTCAGGGCCATGGCACCGGCCACGCCGGCGCCCAGGGAAAGCTTGATAAAGTCGCGGCGAAGGCTCATGGTGTCTTGCTCAAAAAGGCATATCAATGAAGCTGCGTATTCTCAATACGACATATGGAAACTGGAACGACCGAGTTCTCAGTTCTAAATAGCCAAATCAACTAAGCAACCGCTTTCCCCACCAGAGGCAATCAAAATGGCACGCATGGTTCAGTGCATCAAGCTCGGCAAAGAGGCCGAAGGGCTCGACTTCCCGCCCTACCCCGGGGAACTGGGCAAGCGCCTGTGGGAAAACGTCAGCAAGGAAGCCTGGGCCGCCTGGCTCAAGCAACAGACCATGCTGGTCAACGAAAACCGGCTGAATCTGGCCGATCTGCGCGCCCGCCAGTACCTGGCCCGGCAGATGGAAAAGCACTTCTTCGGCGAAGGCGCCGACGTGGCCCAGGGCTACGTTCCCCCCTCGAACTGAATCCGCCTTGGCCGCCGAGCCCGTCGCCTGGCGCGCCGACGGCGTGCCGCACAGCGAGCGCTTCGGCGACATCTATCACACCGAAACCGGGGCGCTGGCGCAGTCGCGCCACGTGTTCCTGGGTGGCTGCGGCCTGCCCGCAGCCTGGTCCCGACGCCCTCAATGGCGGATTCTCGAAACCGGATTCGGGCTGGGGCTCAATTTCCTGACAAGCTGGCAGGCCTGGCGCGCCGACGCAAACCGGCCGCGGATGCTGCACTTCGTCTCCATCGAGGCCCATCCGGTCGGGCCCGAAGACCTGCTGCGCGCCGCCGGGGCCTACCCCGAGCTGATGCCGCTGGCCGAACAACTGGCCGCGCAGTGGCACGGGCTGCTGCCGGGCTTTCACCGGCTGGCCTTCGACGCCGGCCACGTGCTGCTCACGCTGTGCATCGGCGACGTGCAGCCGATGCTGCGGGCGCAGCGCTTCGAGGCCGACAGCATCTTCCTCGACGGCTTCAGCCCGCAGCAGAACCCCGCCATGTGGTCGCCCGACACGCTGAAGGCGGTGTCGCGCTTTGCGCGCCAGGGCACCGGCCTGGCCACCTGGACCTATGCACGTGCGGTGCGCGATGCGCTCTCCCAGAACGGCTTCCAGCTCGAAAGGCGGCCGGGCCTGCCGCCCAAGCGCGACTGCCTGGGCGGCGTGTTCGCGCCGGCCTGGACGGTTCGCCGCCGCGGCCCCGCACCCGGGCACGTCGAAACGCCGGGCCGCTGCGCCGTGATCGGTGCCGGGCTGGCCGGCGCGGCGGTGGCCGCCAGCCTGTCGCGGCGCGGATGGCAGGTCACGGTGCTCGACGCGGCGGGCCACCCCGCCGCCGGTGCCTCCGGGCTGCCGGCCGGCGTGATGGCACCGCATGTCTCGCCCGACGATGCCCTGCTGTCGCGGCTCACGCGTGCCGGCATCCGCGCGACCTGGCATGAACTGGAACGGCTGCTGGAGGAAGGCCGCGACTGGCGCGCCAGCGGCGTGCTGGAGCGCCGGCCCGAGGGCGGCACGCGCGTGCCCGCCGGCTGGAGCGACAGCGGCCCCAACGAATCGTGGCCCGCGAGCGCCGCTCAATTGGCAGAGGCCCGCTTGCCGGCCGATGCGCCGGCCCTCTGGCATGCGCGCGCAGGCTGGGTCCGGCCGCATCGGCTGATCACGGCCTGGCTGCGCGGGCCGGGCATCGAGTTCCGCGGCAACGCACGGGTGGCACGCATGGCGCACGGCGACGGCGCATGGCGACTGTTCGATGCGGCGGACCGGCTGCTGGCCGAGGCGGACCGCGTGGTGGTCGCCGCGGGCTTCGAATCGGGCCGCTTCGCGCCAGGGCTCCCGCTGCAGCCCGTGCGCGGCCAGGTCATGTGGGGTGCCATGGCAGCGGATGAGGGGCTTCCTGCGACCCCCATCAATGGCGACGGCCACCTGATCGCGCATGTACCCACCGACGATGGCGCCCAGCTCTGGCTGGCGGGCGCCACCTTCGACCGCGACAGCGCCAACCTCGAACCGAACGGCGCCGATGCCGGCGCCAACCGCGAGCGCCTGGAGCGGCTGCACCCCGCCGCGGCCGCCGCGCTGGCCGCGAGCCTCGACCGCGGCGAGGCCCGCGCCTGGGTCGGCGTGCGCTGCGCATCGGGCGACCGCCGGCCGCTGGTCGGCCCGCTCGATGCCGATGGCGCGTCCGGTGCACCCGCTCCCTGGGCCTGCACCGCGCTGGGCTCGCGCGGCCTGAGCTTCGCGGCCCTGTGCGCCGAGCTGCTGGCCGCGCAATGGCATGGCGAGCCGCTGCCGCTGCCGGCCAATCTGGCCAAGGCGCTCGCGACCGATCGAACGCAAGCGTAGGCGCTGCCGCGCCAAGGCCCCAGAATGCAGCGCATGGCCATCCAATACGACATCATCCACACCACCGTCTACCGCTACAGGAAGCCGGTCACCTTCGGCCTGCACCGGGTGATGTTCCGTCCGCGCGACAGCCACGACCTGCGCGTGCTCGCCACCGACCTGCAGGTGAGCCCCGAGTCGTTCACGCGGCTGATCCAGGACCCGCATTCGAACTCGGTCGCGCTGGTGCAGCCCATGGGCGAGGCCACGGAGCTGCGCATCGTGTGCTCCTTCACCATCGAGCACGTGCCGGCGCAGCAGGACCAGCTCGCGCTCGATCCGGCCGCCGAGTTCCTGCCCTTCGCCTATTCGGTGCAGGAGCGCCTCGACCTCGAGCACTACCTGCGCCCCCACCACGACGACGATGCCAACGGCACGCTGATCCGCTGGGCCCACCAGTTCCTGCACATCGACCAGCCCAACAGCACGCGCGAAGTGCTCGCGCGCATGAACGCGCACATCGGCCAGAGCCTCGAATACAAGGCACGCGACGAGGAAGGCACGCAGACGCCGCTGCAGACGCTGGCGCTCGGCAGCGGCAGCTGCCGCGACTACGCGCTGCTGATGATGGAGGCCGCGCGGCGCCTGGGCATTGCCACCCGATTCGTCTCGGGCTACCTGTACGACGCCGCGCTCGACCGCGCGGCCCAGGCCCCCGGCGAATCGATGACCGGCGCCGGCACCACGCATGCCTGGCTGCAGGCCTACCTGCCGGGCATCGGCTGGCTCGCCTTCGACCCCACCAACAACCTCATGGGCAGCGGCCAGCTGATCCGCGTCGGCGTCACGCGCGACCCGGCGCAGGCCGCGCCGATCTCGGGCAGCTGGTATGGCGATGCCGAGGCCTATGACGGCCTCGAAGCCACGGTGGTGGTGACGCGCCGCAAGGGCTGACACGCCGCGCGCGGTGTCGCGCAGGAGATAGCTGCTACGGGAAAGCCCGGGCCGGTGCGCCCGGCAACGCCCCTACGCTGCGCCGCCGGTCCAGCGAAATAGCACGGTCGTTCTCTACGGCCGCGCGAGGCTGCGCTGCGCCGGGCTTCTTCCCAACAACACAAGAACGGAGAGAGACATCCCATGCATTCCGCGCGCCTGACATTTCTTGCCCTTGCAGCCAGCCTTGCCGTCGCATCCTGCGGCGGGGGCGGCGGCGGCAACGGCTTTGCCTTCACGCCACTGCCGCCGGCGCCGGCACCCGCGCCGCCGGCACCGCCTCCTCCACCTGCGCCACCCCCGCCGCCCGAAGAAACGCGGCTGCAGGACAGCCGCAACTCCTTCGCCCCCGCCGACCCCGCGGCCACCACCTTCGCGGCGCTGGCTCCCGATGCAGGCGACACCGTCGACAACACCACCACCAGCCGCTGGGCCGGCATGCTCGGCGGCGCGCAGTACCACGTCGAGGTGCCCGCCAACTGGAACGGCAAGCTCGTGATGTACGCGCACGGCTACGCCGGGGAAAGCAACCTGCTGCAGGTAAACAACCCCTCCATCCGGCGCCACCTGATCCAGAACGGCTACGCCTGGGCCGCCTCGAGCTACAGCAAGAATTTCTACGACGTGCGCGCGGGCGTGGAAGACACCAACGCGTTGGCCCTGCAGTTCAATGCCATCGCCAAGGCCAACGGCCGCGAGCTCGCGGCGCCCTCGAGGATCTACATCACGGGCCATTCGATGGGCGGCCACATCACGGCAGCGGCCATCGAGGACGAGGCCTTCGCTACCGCCAACCACAAGTTGAAGTACCACGGCGCGGTGCCGATGTGCGGCGTGATGGGCGACACCGAACTGTTCGACTACTTCGCCGGCGCGCAGGTCGCCGCGCAGGCGCTCGCGGGGCTGCCGAAGTACCCGACGGTCAACTGGGCGGACATCAAGGCGCAGGTCACCGGCGCGCTGTACACCGCCTTCCCGGGCACGCCCACGGCCACCGGATTGAAGTTCGGTTCGGTGGTGAAGAACCTCACGGGCGGCGAACGGCCGATGTTCGACCTCGGCTTCACGCAGGGCGGCTCGTTCGCGGCGGTGTGGGGCGTGTTCGGCAGCGACGGCACGGTCAACGGCATCCTGAACCGGAGCACGCTCGACACCAACCGCTTCACCTACGCTATCGACGGCGATGTGCCAGGGACCACGGCGCTGAATGCCTCGGTGCTCAAGCTCAGCGCGGCGGCCGACGCCAACCGCCTGCGCACCGATGGCCTGCGCTGGATTCCCAAGGCCAACGGCGAGTTCAGGATCCCGGTGGTCACGCTGCACACGCTGGGCGACCTGTACGTGCCCTTCAGCATGGAGCAGATCTACCACCAGCGCGTGGCGGCCAAGGGCAACGGCGGCTGGCTGGTGCAGCGCGCAGTGCGCGGCATCTCGCATTGCGACTTCACGATCGCCGAACAGGTCGAGGCCTTCGATGCCATGGTCAAGTGGGAGCGCGACGGCGTGAAGCCGGCGGGCGACGACGTGGTCACCGCCGCCACGGTGGCGGACCCGGCCTATGGCTGCACGTTCACGCGCCCGCTCGGCACGGTGGACGAAAGCAGCACCAGCAAGGCCACGCGTCCGGGGGCGGCCGCCGCACGCCCCTGCCCGCCCTGAGCGATGTGATCGGCAGGTGGATAGGCAGGTGCCCGGCGGCCCCGCTGTAGCATCGCCTCCACCCACAGGCCGCTCACGAGCGCTGCATTTCGTCATGCCGATGTTCGCGCCCCGCATGGCGAGAGCCCAAGTCGGTGGCGTCGCAGGGCTTCGACATGCCGGGGCTCATCGAGCGGCTGAACCGGCACGTCGGCCCCGAACATTGACGTGGGCTGGAATCAGCGGCAATGTCGCTCCCATCGGCCTGGCATCCAGCCTTCTTCAAGGACAGCCCATGAGATTCCCCGCACTCACCGCAGGCATGTTCGCTGCCGCCGCGGCGCTGGCTTGGCATGCCGCGCCTTCGTTCGCAGAGCCGGCCCGGCGCGTGCCGGCACCCGCGATCGACCTGCCGGCCTCGCCCACCATGAAGTACGACACGGCCGTGTTCGCCGGCGGCTGCTTCTGGGGCGTGCAAGGCGTGTTCCAGCGCGTCAAGGGCGTGAACAACGCCGTGTCGGGCTATGCCGGCGGCGACGCCAAGACGGCGCGCTATGAGCACGTGGGCTCGGGCCGCACCGGCCACGCCGAAGCGGTGCGCATCACCTACGACCCGCGGCAGATCAGCTACGGCAAGCTGCTGCAGATCTATTTCTCGGTGGCGCACGACCCGACCCAGCTGAACCGGCAAGGACCGGACACAGGGCCTCAATACCGCTCCACCGTGTTTGCCGAGAACGCCGAACAGGCCCACATCGCGAAGGCATACATCGTGCAGCTGAACCAGGCCAGGACCTTCGGCAAGCCGCTGGCGACCACCATCGAGATGGGGAAGCCGTTCTATGCGGCCGAGGCCTATCACCAGGACTTCCTCACACGCCACCCGAACCACGGCTACATCGTGTTCAACGACCTGCCGAAGATCGAAGACCTGAAGAAGTTGTTCCCGGAAAGCTATCGATCGACGCCCGTGCTGGTGAATGCAGCAAAAGGCGGCTGACTCAGCCGGGTTCCGGCGCGTCCGCCAGCCCGTCGTAGGCGCCGCGGCGCGCGGCCTGGTTGCAGCGGGCACGGTGCACCAGCGCCTTCTGCACCGATGCGGCGTTGGCGGCGTCGCCTTTCCAGGCGTCCAGCGCCGGTTGCTGGACGGCGCGCGAATATGAAAACGCCAGCGCCCACGGCACGCGCGCCCCGGATCTCGCATTCATGGCGTTCAGCCGGGCGGAGGCGAGCTGCGCCGATTGGCCGCCCGAAAGGAATGCGATGCCCGGCACGGCCGCGGGCACGACCCGCAGCAGGCACGTCACCGTGGCGTCGGCGACCTCGTCCACGCTCTCCTGTATCGGACAGGCCTGCCCCGGCAGCACCATGTTGGGCTTCAGCAGCATGCCTTCGAGCAGCACGCCCTGCAGGCGCAGCTGGGCGAACACCGCGTGCAGCGTCTCCGCGGTGATTTCCGCGCAGCGCGCGAGGGAATGGTCGCCCTCCATCAGCACCTCAGGCTCGACGATGGGAACGAGTCCGGCCTCCTGGCACAGGGCCGCGTAGCGGGCCAGCGCATGGGCGTTGACCTCGATGCATGCGCGGCTGGGCAGGCCGGGGCCGGGCGTGATGACGCCGCGCCATTTGGCGAAGCGAGCCCCCATGCCGGCATATTCGGCCAGCCGTTCGCGCAGGCCGTCCAGGCCTTCGGTGACCGTCTCGCCGGGATGGCCCGCCAGCGGCTTCGCGCCGGTGTCGACCTTGATGCCGGGAACGATGCCCGCGCCGCTGAGCACCGAGACGAAGGATGCGCCCGTGCTGGTTCGCTGGCGGATGGTTTCATCGAAGAGAATCGCGCCGCTGATGCAGGCGCCGAGGTTCGGCGCAGTGACGATCAGCTCGCGCCAGTCGCGCCGCGCGTCCTCGGTCTGGGGAATGCCCAGCTTCGCGAAGCGCTTGTGGCAGGTGGCGTTGCTCTCGTCCATCGCGAGCAAGCCCTTGTCGCCGGCGACCAGCGCCCGGGCGGTGTCGACCAATGCCTGTGCAGTCATGATGCTGAGACCCTCGCTTGCTTGGCAAAAGATCGTACGCCTCCACCCGCGCCGAGGCTAGATCACGTTCTTCTCGACCAGCGGCCGGTTCTCGAGAATGCGGGCGAACGACACCGGCGACAGGTCGAGGCTGCGGTACTCGCCATAACGGATGAGTTCCGCCACGCCGCGCCCGGCAGCCGGGCATTGCTGGAGCCCGTGCCCGGAGAAGCCGTTGGCGAAGAACAGGTTGTCGCAGTCCGGATGCAGGCCGAGGATCGCGTTGTGGTCGAACAGGTTCATCTCGTAATAGCCGGCCCATGCGCCGGTCATGCGGATGGCCTCGAAGGCGGGCACGCGGTGCGCCAGTGCGGGCCAGATGAAATCGTCGAAGACGCGGTAGTCGACTTCGAGCGGCGCGTCGTCGCGGTCGCGGTCCTGGGGCGGCGCAAAGCCGCAGATGAAGCGCCGGCCTTCGGGGCGCAGCCAGATGCCCGAAGTGTCGATCACCAGCGGGCAGCCCGGCAGGGTCTCGGGGCACGAAAAGCTGAACACCATGCGGCGGCGCGCGCGCACCGGCAGGTCGATGCCGGCCCAGCCCGCCACCCTGGAAGCCCAGGCGCCGGCGGCGTTGACCACCACGTCGGCCTCCAGCACGTTGCCGATGTCCAGTTCCACGCCCGCCACCGCGCGGCCGCTGCGCTTCAATCCCGTGGCCTGCAACTGAACATAGCGCGCGCCCTGCGAAATGGCTTTCTTGCGAAAGGCCTGCAACAGGCTGTAGCCGTCGTACCAGCCCTCGCCCGAAAGGCCCAGCGAGGCCAGGGCAATGCCCTCGGTCGAGATCCACGGGAAGCGCGCCTGCAGCGCGTCGGGCGCCAGCAGGACCACGTCGACGCCGTGCGCCTTCTGCACCGAGTGGTTCTCGCGCAGTACGTCGAGGCCCTCCGGCGGCGCCAGGTACAGGTAGCCCGGCTCGACCAGCCCGATGTCGGGCACGTTGTCGCCGACGCGCAGGTTTTCGCCCAGGTGGCGGAAGAAGTCGATGCCGTAGAGCGACATCTCGATGTTGATGGCGCTCGAAAACTGCTGCCTGATCGAACTGGCCGACAAGGCCGACGAAGCCTGCGTGTACGAAAAATCGCGCTCGACCACGGTGACGTCGAACGGTTCCTCCTGCGGATCCCGGTTGAGAAAATAGGCGATGGCGGAGCCGATGGCACCGCCGCCGATGATCACCACACGACGCATGAAATTCCTTTCTTGCTGTTCGCCGACAGGTCCAATCCGCGCAAGCCGCCGCAAAAAACCGCGAGCCCGGCACGCAGAATAGCAACGATGAGAAAAGACATTCCCAACCTGGGTGCCTTGCAGGCCTTCGAGGCCTCGGCGCGCCTGGGGAGCTTCACCCGCGCGGCGGCCGAACTCGCGCTGACGCAGAGCGCCGTCGGGCGGCAGGTGGCCACGCTGGAGCAGCGGCTGGGCGTGGCGCTGTTCTCGCGCGTGCGGCGGCGCCTCACGCTCACCGACACCGGGCGCGAGTACGCGGCGCGCATCCGCCGCCACCTCGACCAGATCCGGCGCGACACGCAGGAGATCAGCGCCGGCCACGACATGGGCTTCGTGCTCGAAGTGGCCGTGGTGCCCACCTTCGCCACGCAATGGCTGATCCCGCGGCTGCCCGATTTCAGCCGGCGGCATCCCAACATCACCGTCAACCTCTCGGCGCGCTCGCAGCCCTTCTCGTTCCAGGAAAACGCCTACGACGCGGCCATCTATTTCGGCGACCAGTTCTGGCCCGGCACCCAGGGCGGGCTGATCTTTTCCGAAGGCCAGATGGTGCCGGTCTGCAGCCCCGCCTTCCGCGACGCCTACGGGCCGTGGGACGAATCCGCCTTCGAGCGCTGCCGACACGTGCACCTGGGCACGCGCGCCCATGCCTGGCGCGACTGGTATGCGCAGCAGGGCTGGGACTACACGGTGCACGCCTCGCGCGGGCCGCGCTACGAGCTCTTCACCATGGTGACCGCCGCCGCGGCTGCCGGCATGGGCGTGGGCCTGGCGCCGCGCATCCTGATCGAGCGCGAACTGCGCACCGGCGAGCTCGTGATCCCGATCGACCGGCACCTGGACGTGCGCCAGGGCTACTACTTCGCCTACCCCGAGGGCCGCCCGGCTTCCGGGGCGCTGGAGCACTTCGAGCGCTGGGTGCTCGGGCTCGCGCCGTCCTAGACGGGATTGGGATTGCGCTCCAGAAAGCCCTGCTGGTGCCAGTACGGATAGGCGCGCGTCGTGGCGCTGGCCGCATCGAGCTCGGCGACCTGCTCGGGCCTGAGGTTCCAGCCTACCGCGCCGAGGTTCTGCCTCAGTTGCGCCTCGTCGCGCGCGCCGATCACCACGCTGGACACCGTCGGCCGCTGCAGCAGCCAGTTCAACGCCACCTGCGGCACCGTCTTGCCGACTTCGGCCCCGACCTTCTCGAGCGCATCGACCACGCGAAAAAGCAGCTCGTCGGGCACCGGCGGCCCCATGTCGGCCGTCACGTGCAGGCGGCTGGTGGCCGGCAGCGGCTGGCCGCGGCGGATCTTGCCGGTGAGCCGGCCCCACCCCAGCGGGCTCCAGACCACCGCGCCCACGCCCTGGTCCTGCGCGAGCGGCATCAGCTCCCATTCGTAGTCGCGCCCGACCAGCGAGTAGTAGGCCTGGTGTGCCACGTAGCGCGCGTAGCCGTAGCGCTCGGCCACCGCCAGCGACTTCATCAGGTGCCAGCCCGAGAAGTTCGACACGCCCACATAGCGCAGCTTGCCCGCGCGCACCAGGTCGTCGAGCGTGGACAGCGTCTCCTCCACCGGCGTGCTCGCGTCGAAGCCATGCAGCTGGAACAGGTCGATGTAGTCGGTGCCCAGCCGCCTGAGCGCGCCATCGACCGCGCGCACCAGGTGGTAGCGCGACGAACCCACCTCGTTCGCCCCCTCGCCGCTGCGAAAGGTGGCCTTGGTCGAGATGAGGAGCTGGTCGCGCGGGCGGCCCTTGATCGCCTCGCCGAGCACCGACTCGGCCGCGCCGGCCGAATAGATGTCCGCGCTGTCGAACATGTTGACGCCCGCTTCCAGGCAGATGTCGATCAGCTTGCGCGCCTCGGCCACGTCGGTCTGGCCCCAGGCGCTGAAAAGCTCGCCCTTGCCGCCGAAAGTGCCGGTGCCAAAACTCAATACGGGGACCTTGAGGCCCGATTTGCCGAGGTGACGGTATTCCAAGGTGCTGCTCCTTCGCAATTGCAGATTCAGGAAGAAAGCCGAAAGGTTGACCGGCTTGTCGGCGGCCATTGTTGGATCAAGCGATGAACCCATCCGAGCGAATGGGCTTTGCAGCATTGGCCAGGAGTAGTTGACAAAGCCTTCACAGAAACCCCTTCGGTGGCCTGTAGCATGTGCCGCGAGGTGGTGATCTGTGTGGCATCTGATCCCGCAAGAAACGCCTCTCAAGAGAATCGACAACTAATAAATTTTCAGGAGGAACCGCATGCTTGTCGAAATTGACGCAAACGGAATGATTAATCACGCGCGAGTCAGAAATGCTCGCAGCCCCGAAATCGAACGAGGCAGGCGGACCAGTGCAATCACGGGCATCGTCGTGCATCAAACCGACGCCGATACCTCGGCGTCTTCACTGAACAGCTACAAGCGCCCTAAGGCGAACGGCGCACACTTTCTCATCGATACGGATGGGACGATCTATCAGACCGCGGCGATCTATCAGCGCACGAATCACGTGGGGCCGCTGAAGGCGAGATGCTTGGCCGTAGGGGCCGCAATGCCGTGCACCCTGCGCGACTATGCGAATGCGGGAGTGGAAGGAATGCATCGCATTGAAATGCGCAAGCCGCCCAGTGATCGTTATCCGAGCAACATGGAGGCCATCGGGATAGAGATGGTTGGCAGGGCAACGCTGCCGGTAGGATTCAAGCCACCAGGTGAAACAGCAAAGTGGCCGCTCGAAAAACAACGAGGTGAGTTCGGCATATTCGGTACCCCGACTGCAGCTCAAAATCTATCTCTCTCGTGGCTTGTCAAGGCGCTCGAAGATTCCATGCAGATTCCTTCGAGTGAAATCTTTCGTCATCCCGTAGTCAGCAGAAAGAATCCAACGGAAGCCCAGGGTGCGAATTGGAATCTGCCCGTACCAACGCCATGAACAAGACCCACATTCGCGTGACCGTGGCGGCGCTGATCCTGGCCGCGATCGCATCTCCGGCGCAGGCAGCCGACAAGCGCTATCCCCTCGCATATGTGCAGAAAGTGGAGATTACAGAACCTTCAGGCCAAACTGCCTGGGAAAACAAGGATGTCCTGGATTGCGACGACGTCGTGTTGACAGAAGAGGATGTCCGCTATGCCTTGCAGCACATGCGCAGGGTTCCATGGAAGGCCTACAACCCCGAAAACACCGACACCACAGGGTGTAAAGGGAGCGCGCTCGTTACCTTCCAGAACGGGAAGATCCTCGCCATGGGCGTTGAACCCACAGGGCGGATCAACACCCAAGAGTACGACGCGAAGATGAAGCTCGCGGCCAGTCCACCGGGCTTCTACGATTGCGCTCCTTGCGGTGAGCGCAAGATGGCACTCCTGAAGGACGCGCAGTATCGAGCGCACGAGCGAGCACTAAGGAAACTGGCGGCTGAAGGGAAGTTTCCGCCTGACGAGGTGGAGCGCCGGCTGAAGTGGTTCCGGGCCAGCCGCGAAAAGCCCTGACGCGCCAACCACGGCAAAACCTCCCAAACCCGCCTCGGCGGGTTTTCTTTTGGCCCCAGGAGCACCATAAGATTCCGCGAACCAACGGAATCCCTCCGCATGAACGTTGCCCTCGAACGCCCCGACCAGCTCGACGTCATCCAGCTCATCGCTGACCTCGATGCGTACCAGAAGCCGCTGTACCCGCCCGAGAGCCACTACGGCATCGGCATTGCGGCGCTGTCGACGGCCCACGTACTGTTCGCGGTCGCGCGCGACGAGGCGGGCACGGCCATCGGCTGCGGCGCCCTCGTCATGAACCCCGGCTATGGCGAACTCAAGCGCATGTACGTGCGGCCCGAGAACCGCGGGCAAGGCGTGGCCGCGAAGGTGCTGGACTTTCTCGAAGTCGAAGCGGCGGCGCGCGGATGCGCCGTGTTCCGGCTGGAAACGGGCGTGCGCCAGCCCAAGGCGCTCGCGTTCTATGCGCGTGCGGGGTATGCACGGCGCGAGCGCTTCGGCGACTATCCCAACGATCCGTTGAGCGTCTTCATGCAGAAGGAAAAGGCCGCGACGTAACCTTACCCGCGTCGCGCCTCGCAGCCGGCGAACCCCTCGAGGCCGGCCAGCTCATCCAGGATGGGACATTCCGGGCGGCCATCGCCGTCGCAGCAGTGGGCCAGGCGCTCCAGCAATCGCTGCATGTGCGCGAGTTCCTCGATCCGCTGGGCCAGATCGTCCGCCCGTTCGAGCGCGATGCGCTTCACATCGAAGCTCGCGCGATGCCCGTCGCGCCACAGCGCGTGCAACTCGGCGACTTCCGGTGTTTCGAATCCCAGCGCGTGCGCCCTTCGCGCGAAGCGCAGTGTCGACACTGCGCGTTTGTCATAGCGGCGGCCGTCCTCTTCGTTGCGCGCCATGCCGTCGAGCAATCCGAGCGACTCGCAGTCGCGCAGCAATTGCGCGGACGCGCCGGACCGGGCAACAACCTCGGCAACAGACAAGCGCGCCCCAACAGCCAGTGCCATGGGGTGTTCCATGGAGTTCTCCTTCGAAAGCCAAAGAACGGAGTCTTGGCCTTCACACCGTGGGAGAGTCAAGAAGCCGCACGGCGGGCCTCAAAGGCGGCATCAGGGTAATCCCTTGGTTTTGCGCCAAAGCCGCTCGTTCCTGGCCCGCTACTTGCAATATCGTCCGAAAATGACAGAAAATTTTCTTAACTGACATATATTTGTAAATTCATTTTCATTGCGCGCACCCTTCGAGGTGCACGCCCGCCCCATGAGCACCAACGTCGACACCAATGGCACCACCGTGGCCCAGCGCATTGCGCAGGCGCTGCCGCGGCTGACGCGTTCGCACCGCCAGGTGGCCGACTTCGTGCTGGAGCACCCGTTGCAGGTGGCCACGCTGCCCATCGACGAACTCGCCGCCGCGGTGGGCGTGTCGGTGGCCACGGCCAACCGCTTTGCGCGGGCGCTGGACTTCGACGGCTACGCCACCTTCCGTGCCGAACTCGTGCGCGGCTTCGAATCGCTGGTGGCGCCAGTGGAGCGCCTGCGCGGCAACCTCGAGCACCCGACCACGGTGGCTGAGGTGTTCGCCACCGCGCTCGACGAGAGCCGCCGCAACATCGAAGCCACGCGCCAGTCGCTGGACTACGCCGCCTGCGAAGCCGCGGTGCAGCGCATCCTGAAGGCGCGCTCGATCTACATCGGTGGCTTTGGCGCCAGCGCCTGGCTCGCCGGGCTGCTGCAACACGGGCTGGACGGCAGCTGCAGCGACGTGCGGATGCTGTCGAGCGTCAGCGGCGTCACGCATGCGGCACGCACGCTGATGCATGCCGGCCCGCAGGACCTGTTCATCGGCCTGACCTTTCCGCGCTACCTCACCGACACGGTGGCGCTGGCTCAGATCGCCAGGGGCCAGGGCTGCGCCGTGCTGGCGCTGACCGACCGCCCGAGTTCGCCGCTGGCGCCGCTGGCGGACGTGGCGCTCTATTGCCAGACCGAGACCAGCTACCGGCCGAACTGCGAAACCAGCGTGCTGGCATTGATCGAGGCGCTGACCAGCGCGGTGGCGCTGCGTGCGCCGCGCGCGGTGCAGTCCGCGAGCCGCATCCTGCAGGCGGTGCGGCCCTGGCTGCATGGCGCGCAAGGGCTGCCGCGGGCGGAAGTCTCCTCGGCACTGCCCGTCGGCGCGTTACCGGCCGGCGTTCGCCAGAAAAAGAAGAAAGCTTCCCGATGAAGAACATCACACCCGTCATCGCCATCCACGGCGGTGCCGGCACCATCAGCGCCGCCACCACCAGTGCGACGCAGGCGCAGGCCTACCACGACGCGTTGCAGGGCATCGTGCAGGCTGCACAGGCACAGCTGCTCAAGGGCGCATCCGCGCTCGACGCCACCTGCCTCGCGGTCGAACTGCTCGAAGAGTGCCCGCTCTTCAACGCGGGCCACGGCGCGGTCTTCACGCACGAGGAAACCCATGAGCTCGATGCCGCCGTGATGGACGGCGCCACGCTCGCCGCCGGCGCCATTGCCGGCGTCTGCCACATCCGCCGCCCGGTGCGCGCCGCGCGTGCCGTGCTGGAGGACGGCGCCCACGTGCTGCTGGCCGGCGCGGGCGCCGAAGCCTTCGCGCGCGAGCACGGCCTCGAAATGGTCGAGCCCTTCTTCTTCTCCACCGAGGCGCGCCGCCAGCAGCTCTACCGCGTGCGCGACACCGGCCGCGTGGTGACCGACCACGAAGGCGCGGCCATGACGCCGCCGCTCGACGAAGACAAGAAGTTCGGCACCGTCGGTGCGGTCGCGCTCGACATGCACGGCCACCTCGCCGCCGCCACCTCGACCGGCGGCATGACCAACAAGCGCGTCGGCCGCATCGGCGATTCGCCGTTGATCGGCGCCGGCACCTATGCCGACGACCGCACCGCTGCCGTCTCGTGCACCGGCAGCGGCGAAATGTTCATCCGCGTCGCTGCCGCCTACGACATTTGTGCGCGCATGGCCTATGGCGGCGCCACACTCGAAGCCGCCACGCACGCCGTGGTGCACCAGTCGCTGCCCGCCATCGGCGGCACCGGCGGGCTGATCGCCATCGACCGCTACGGCAACCTGAGCCTCGCCTTCAACACCGAAGGCATGTACCGCGGCCACGCGCGCGGCGACGAAGCACCCCGCACCGCCATCTTCGCCTGACACGCACACGTTTTTTCTCGCACCATGTCCTCCCCTGCCCTCGCCCTGCCAGACGGCCGCGTTCTCGCCGTCGACGACCTCACCGTGCGCTTCTCGACCTCCGAGCGCACCGTCGATGCGGTCAAGAACCTTTCCTTCCACGTCGACCATGGCGAAACGCTCGCGGTGGTGGGCGAGTCGGGCTCGGGCAAGTCGGTGACTTCGCTCGCGCTGATGCGGCTGGTGGAACACGGCGGCGGCCGCATCCTGGGCGGGCGCATGGCGTTTCGCCGCCGCAGCGGCGAAGTGCTCGACCTCGCGCAGGCGCGCGACGCCGAGATGCGCAACATCCGCGGCGCCGACATCGCGATGATCTTCCAGGAGCCGATGACCTCGCTGAACCCGGTGTTCACCGCGGGCGAACAGATCGCCGAGGCCATCCGCATCCACCAGGGCAAGAGCAACGCGGCCGCACGCGCCGAGGCGCTGCGCATGCTGGAGCTGGTGCGCATTCCCGAAGCGCGCAACGTGCTCGACCGCTTTCCGCACCAGCTCTCGGGCGGCATGCGCCAGCGCGTGATGATCGCGATGGCGCTCTCGTGCAAGCCGCAGCTGCTGATTGCCGACGAGCCCACCACCGCGCTCGACGTGACGATCCAAGCGCAGATCCTCCAGCTCATCCGCGAGCTGCAGAAGGAGATGCGCATGGGCGTGCTCTTCATCACGCACGACATGGGCGTGGTGGCCGAGATTGCCGACCGCGTGCTCGTGATGTACCGCGGCGACAAGGTCGAAGCAGGCAGCTCCGATACGGTGTTCGCTTCGCCGCAGCACCCCTACACCAAAGCGCTGCTGTCGGCCGTGCCCAAGCTCGGCGCGATGCAGGGCACTGACCTGCCCGCCAAGTTCGAGCTGCTGCGCACCGAAGGCACGCCCGAGACCGTGCCCTGCACAAGCACCACGCCGCAGAGCACCGTGCGCGAAGGCGCCGGCCCGATCCTGCGCGTGCGCGACCTCGTCACGCGCTTCGACGTGCGCAGCGGCTTGTTCGGCCGCGTGAAGCGCCGCGTGCATGCGGTGGAGAAGATCAGCTTCGACCTGTACCCCGGCGAGACGCTGGCGCTGGTCGGCGAATCGGGCTGCGGCAAGTCGACCACCGGCCGCTCGCTGCTGCGCCTGGTCGAGAGCCAGAGCGGCGCGATCGAGTTCGGCGGCCAGAACATCCGCGACCTGCCCACGCGCGAGCTGCAAGCCCTGCGCCGCAACATCCAGTTCATCTTCCAGGACCCGTTCGCTTCGCTCGATCCGCGCGTCACGGTCGGCTTCTCGATCATGGAGCCGCTGCTGATCCACAACATCGCCAAGGGCGCGGAAGCGCAGCAGCGCGTCGACTGGCTGCTGCAGAAGGTGGGCTTGCCGCCCGAGGTGGCGCAGCGCTATCCGCACGAGTTCTCGGGCGGCCAGCGCCAGCGCATCGCGATTGCACGCGCGCTGGCCCTGAACCCCAAGGTGGTGGTGGCCGACGAATCGGTGTCGGCGCTGGACGTGTCGATCCAGGCACAGATCGTCAACCTCATGCTCGACCTGCAGCGCGAGCTGGGCGTGGCGTTCCTCTTCATCTCGCACGACATGGCGGTGGTGGAGCGCATCAGCCACCGCGTGGCCGTGATGTACCTGGGACAGATCGTCGAGATCGGCCCGCGCCGCGCCGTGTTCGAAGCGCCGCAGCATGCCTACACCCGCAAGCTGATGGCGGCGGTGCCGGTGGCCGACCCGTCGCGCCGCCACAAGCCGCGCGCGCTGCTCGAAGGCGAGATCCCCAGCCCGATCCGCGCCGTGGGCGACGAGCCCGATGTGCCGCCGCTGGTGCAGGTGGCGCCGGGCCACTTCGTGGCGCGGCACGCCATCGGCGGCGCCTTCTGAGCGACCGGCAGATTTTTTCAACCCGCAGGCCCTCCTGCTTTTTTTCTCGAACCGACTGGAGTTTCTTTCCATGAAGCAATCTTCTTCCTCCCTGCGATGGGCATCGGCACTGCTGGGCCTGGCCGCACTGGCTGCATCGGGCACGGCACTGGCCGCGAAAGACGTGGTGCTGTCGATCGGCTACCAGCCGGAAACGCTGGACCCGTACAACACCAACACCACCATCACCACGGCCGTGACCAAGACCTTCTATGAAGGCCTGTTCCAGTTCGACAAGGACCTGAAGGTGCAGAACGTGCTCG